>Ga0164243_10004161_pt1 | contig 22786 bp, 22 predicted proteins | sample OricompcompostOP_FD_108781 | JGI IMG/M metagenome (GOLD analysis project Ga0164243, IMG submission 108781) | Organic Plus compost microbial communities from Emeryville, California, USA - Original compost - Organic plus compost (OP) | ecosystem: Engineered > Solid waste > Mixed feedstock >...
CATCACATCGTGGATGGCGTCAGACCTTGGCGCTGCCGAAGCCCTCGGTCACCGCATGCTTGCGGTCGTACCACGGCAGATCCTCGATCGGATCGGCGTTGCCGAAGTAGCGCGCCTCGGCCCGCTCGACCGGGGCCGCCCACTGCACGGCATTGCCGAGCACCGTGCGGATCTGCTCATTGTAGTAGGTCGGGTACGTCTCGTGACCCGGGCGGAAGTAGAAGACCTTCCCCGCGCCGCGGTAGTACGCCGCACCCGAACGGAACACCTCGCCGCCCTGGAACCAGCTCACGAACACCAGCTCGTCCGGCTGCGGGATGTCGAAGTGCTCGCCGTACATCTCCTCCTGCGGGAGCTCGATGTACTCGCCGATGCCCTTCACGATCGCGTGGCCCGGGTTCACGACCCAGAGGCGTTCCTTCTCGTCCGCCTCGCGCCACTTCAGGTTGCACGTCGTGCCCATCAGGCGCTTGAAGATCTTCGAGAAGTGACCGGAGTGCAGCACGATGATGCCCGCCCCGTCGAGCACGCGCTGATGCACCTTCGCCACGACCTCGTCGGAGACCTCGTCGTGCGCCATGTGCCCCCACCACACGAAGACATCGGTGTTCGCGATGACCTCGTCCGTAAGCCCATGCTCCGGCTCGTCGAGCGTCGCGGTCGTCGCGGTGACGCCCTCGATCAGGTTGAGGCCCTCGGCAATCGCGCCGTGGATACCGATCGGGTACGTCTTGCCGATCTCCTCGTCGTGCTGCTCGTGACGGTACTCGTTCCAGACAGTGACACGAATCTCGCTCATGATCTGCTCCTGTTCCGTTCGGATGACCGATCTGTGTGGCGTCACTCTACGGGTGGTCGTCATTCCTGACAACCACCCGTCGCGCATCTATTCCGATTCGGCGACCGCGACCCCCTCGGTGAGGGAGATCTCGCGCCCCAGCTCGGCGGAGCGGTAGATGGCGTCGATCAGGCGCACGCGATCGAGCCCCTCGCGACCGTCCGGCGAGACCGGCGTACGGTTCAGGATGCCATCGACGAAGCCGCGGATGATCTCGCGATGCCCGTTGCGCTTGACCACCGTCGGCGCGCTCTCCTGCGTCGTGTTGCCGATGCTGCTCCACAGGCGAAGCGTGTCCTCGTCGGAGTACTTCACCGAGTGCAGGCGCGCACCGCCATTGCTGCCGTAGACCTGGATGCCGAAGTCGTCCTCCATCTCGCCATAGGAGGCCCACGACGCCTCGAGCAGCAGCGTGCCGCCATCCTCGAAGCGGAGGAACGCGCTCGCGAGATCCTCGACCTCGTAGCCCTTGTGCCCCTCCGGAATGAACTTCTGCGCGGTGCCCGCCCAGTTGCCCTTGCCCTGCGGACCGATCTCGGCGTAGCTCGACGCACTGACGGTCGTCACCTTCGGGTTGCCGAGCACGTAGAGGATCAGGTCGAGCACGTGCACGCCCAGGTCGATGAGCGGACCGCCACCGGCGGCGTTCTTCGACGTGAACCACGATCCCCAGCCCGGGATGCCCGCACGGCGCATCCAGAACGCCTTGGAGTAGTAGATGCGGCCGAGGGCCCCCGACTGGATCTGCTCGCGCATGATCTCGATATCGTGGCGCGAGCGGCGCTGGAAGGAGACGGCCAGGATCTTGCCGGCCTTGTCGGCGGCGTCGACCATCTGCTGGGCCTCGGACTCGAAGCGCGCGAGCGGCTTCTCGATCAGCACATGCTTGCCGGCCTCGAGGGCGGCGATCGCCATCGGCGCGTGCAGGAAGTTCGGCACGGCGATGCTCACGGCATCGATGTCGTCCTGCGCGAGGAGGTCCTGATAGTCGCGGTAGACGTTCGGGACGTTGTACTTCTGCGCGAGGACCGGCACGCGATCGTCGAGCCCGGCGATCGCGACGATCTCGGTGCGCGGCTCCTCCGTGTACCCCTCAAGATGAAACTGCCCGGCGCCACTGCCGATGACGCCGACACGCAACTTCTGCTCCGTCTCTGCCACGGTGCTTCCTCCACATGCGCCTTGCGCATGATGCTGATTCACGCTGATCGGATCATCTCCACAAATACGTCGATTGGGATGATCGACGTGAGCATGGCACCGCCGGAAGAGGTGTGCAAGAGGACCCGACGGAATTGGTCACAATGCACCATGACCGTTGTGGCGACAGGGAAATTGTGGGTATGGTGACGTAGGAGGAGTGGGATTTCGGGGAGGTGGGATGTGGTCGTTGCGACGTCACGACACGTACCCGGAAGCATCGGTCGGCCATGCAGCACGAACGCTACGCGGGCATGGTCTTCGGACATTCCCCGCCGGCGCGACATGCTGTCGTACCGGCGGGTGTTTCGAGCGGGATGTCCACACCGCACGCACGTGACCTACGCGAGGAAGCGCACGAAGACCAGCTCCGGCGGGCAGTTCAGTCGCACCGGCGGTCGATACATCCCGATGCCATTGCCGACGTAGAGCACCATGTCCCCGAGAACGTACTTGCCCGACGGGAACGTGCGCCCGAGCTTCGGCAGCGCAAGCGGTCCGAGCAACGGCAGGCGCACCTGGCCGCCGTGCGTGTGCCCGGAAAGCTGCAGCAGCGGACCGTACTCCGCGGCGCGTTCGGCGTCGTCCGGGACATGCCAGAGGACGATCGAGGGCGCGTCACTCGGAACATCGCGGAAGGCAGCCGCGATGTCCGGCACGCCCATCAGCGAGTCGTCCACGCCAGCAATCCAGAGATCGCCACGATCCGTCTTGACCCGGATCGACTCGTTCTCGAGCACCGGGATCCCCAGCTCGCGTAATGGCTTCGAGACGCGCGTCCGGATGTTCGAGATGTCGTGGTTCCCCAGCACGGCGTAGGTACCGAAGCGCGCGGTGGCCGCCATGTCCGCGATCGCCGGGATCACCTCGTCGATGTAGCGCGGCGACTCCGAAATGTAGTCGCCGCCGAGCAGCAGGATGTCCGGCTTCTCGCGTCGCAACGCGTTGATGACCGGCTGCAGATCCGTCGCGCGGAAGACCGGTCCGATGTGTGTGTCCGAGACGAACGCGATGCGCAGGCCGTCGAGATGCGCGTGACGTCGCGGCAGCGGCAGCAGGAGCTGCGTCACGCGCAGCCGATACGGATGCACGAAACGCGCGTACGCCGCGACTGCCATCCCGGCGAGGGTGCTGATCGCGAACGTCGGCGCGAGGAGACGTCGGAACAGGGATCGTTCACTCATTGCGCCACCACCGCCGCGATCGCGAGGCCGAGGCTCATCAGCGTGCTGAAGCGCAGATGCAGGCCAGCCGTCTTCCGCGTGAGGACGTTGTAGTGCTCGCGCGTCTTCGCCAGCGCCATCCGCTCGATCAGCTTGAACGAGACGGGGAACGCGAACCACACGATCAGGATCGGGTAGAGCTCCGGCTGCACCGCGAACATCGCCGTCGCGAGTCCGTACGGCAGCAGCACCAGCGCGATGTACTCGAACATCCACGCCTTGCGCGGCAGGAGATTGGCGAGCGTCCGCTTGTTGCGGGCGCGATCGGTCTCGATGTCGCGGATGTTGTTCGCATGCAGGAACGCCGCGGCCAGCAACCCGATCGCGATGCCGAGCAACCACGCCGCGGTGGAGACGGACCCCGTGTTGACGTAATATGCACCACAGACCATCCCGACGCCCATCGCCAGGAAGACGGTGACTTCCCCGAGCGCGTAGTAGGCGAGGGGGAACGGCCCGGCCGTGTAGAAGAACGCCGCCGCCGCGCTTGCGATGCCGATCAGGATGATCACCGGGCCGACGACCGCGATGATCGGCACGGCGCAGAGGATCGCGATGCCGAAGCAGACGGCGATCCCGCTCCGGAGCTGGTCGTGCGAGAGCTCGCCGCGCTGCAGCGCCCCGCCCTGACCGAGCGTCTCGTGCGTATCGACACCGCGACGATCGTCGAAGTAATCGTTCGTGAGATTGCAGGCGGCGTGCGTGAAGATCGAGGCGAGCAGCATCAGCACGAAGAGGTCGACGTGCACGTAGCCATCGACCATCCCGAGGGCGGTCGCGGCGATGATCGGCACGGTCGACGTCGTGAAGGAGCGCGGTCGCACCGCGTTGAACCAGACACGCAGCGGCGACGCCGGGGTCGCGGGGCGCGGTCGATTGTCGGAGCGGCGCGATGCGCGCGCGGTCGGAGAAGAAGGTGCAGGCATTTACGCGTCTCTCGTGCGCCAGGGCATGATCAGGCGTTCGATCACATCCAGAATCAGGGTGAGGATCCACCCCATCAGTCCCGTCACGATCAGGCCGACAAACATCTGCTTGATGCGCAACGTCTGGTAATTCTGCCAGATCATGTAGCCGATGCCCTTGTCTGCGGCAAGGAACTCGGTACCGACGATGACGATCAGCGCGAAGCCGAGCGCGAGTCGCATCCCGGTGAAGATCGCCGGCAGCGCTCCCGGCAGTGCGACCGTCCAGAACAGCTCGAATCGTGACGCCCCCAGATTGGCGGCGACATCACGGTAGGTGCGATCGAGTTCGAGGACGCCGCTCATAGTGTTGAGCACGACGAGGAAGAAGATCGAGAGCGCGACCACCGTCACCTTCGACGCCTCGCCGATGCCGACCGCGATGATGACGAGCGGCAGGATCGCGATCTTCGGCACGGCGTAGATCGCCGCGGCAAGCGGCATGAAGAAGACGCGGATCGGCCAGAACAGTCCCATCGCCAGGCCGAGCACGATGCCCGGGATCGTCCCCAGCGCGAAGCCGAGGAGGATACGCTGGAGGCTGATCAGGATGTCGCCCCGCAGATCGTTCTTCTGCCAGAGCCGCACGGCCGTATCCCAGAGCGAACTCGGGGCCGGCCAGAAGAGCGGATCGATCGTCTCGGTGCGCGAGAGCACCTCCCAGATCGCGAGCAGCAGCACCGGCCCGGCGATGGTCAGGATCAGCTCGACGATGCGTCGTTGGCGGATGCTCATGCCAGCGCGCCCTCCTGCTGACGTCGCGCCGCGTTGACCTCCTCGCGCAGCGTCGCGAAGATCTGCCCGAACAGCTCATTGAATGCCGGCTGCGAGCGCACGTCGGCGATGGTGCGCGGGCGGGCGAACGGCACGTCGATGATCTCGCGGACGGTGCCCGGCTGCGCGCTCATCACGACGATCTGATCGGCGAGGACAATCGCCTCGTCGATCGAGTGCGTCACGAAGACGACCGTCTTGCCGGTCGACTCCCAGATCCGCAGCAGTTCCTCCTGCAGGAGGAAGCGCGTCTGCTCGTCGAGCGCGCCGAAGGGCTCGTCCATGAGCAGGATGTCCGGCTCGACGGCGAGCGCCCGCGCAATGGCGACGCGCTGGCGCATGCCCTCCGACACCTGATGCGGATAGGAGCGGCGGAACTTGAGGAGACCGACCGTCTCCAGCAGCTGATCCGCGATCTCGCCGCGCTCGCCGCGGGAGACGCCACGCAGCCGCAGCCCGTAGGCGACGTTCTGGCGCAGCGTCAGCCACGGGAAGAGGCTTCGCCCCTGGAAGACCATCGCGTTCGTCGGATCGCCGCCGGTCGGCTTCGCGATCTCGAGCGTGCCACTGGTCGGGCGTTCCAGCCCGGCAAGCATCCGCAGGAAGGTCGACTTGCCACAGCCCGACGGTCCGACGATCACGGTGAACGTGCCGGCCGGGATGGCGAGGTCGATGTCACGACAGGCCTGCACCGAGCCGCGCGCCGTCTCGAAGCGGCGTCCCACCCCGCGCGCGACGACCTGAGCGCCACGAACGGCAGCACCGCTGGCCAGGGCCGTAGCCTCGACCAGCGGCGCACGCACTCCCGCATCGAATGTCCCGGATGATGATTCGTGTGCGAGCGTTGCCATCGCTACGATCCGGACTCGTCCGTCGCGGCGTCCACGTACTGCGTGTCGATCATCGTTGTCGGATCGATCGGCTCGTCGTAGTCGAGCAGACCGCGATCACCGAAGAACGTCTGCAGCGTGGAGAAGCTGTCCAGCGGGATCGTGCCGTCCTCGGAGTAGACCGGCTTGACGGAATCCGCGATCAGGGTCGCGTCGATCTGCGTGTACTTGTTGATGATGGCGAGATTCAGCGGATCGTTGAAGTTCGCATTCAGATCGGCCGATGCGCGCAGATAGGCACGCACGAAGCCGGTCGCGGCCTCCGGGTTCGCCGCCAGCCAGTCGCTGTTGCCGAACACCATCGTCACCCACAGATCCTGCACGTCGAAGTCATCGAGGAGACGCACGGCGACGCCGCTCTGCTCGGCCGAGGTCGCCACCGGCTCGCCGACGATCGCGGCATCGACCGCACCCGATTCGAGCGCCACGACGGCATCCGGGAAGGTGAGGTACTGCAGGTCGATGTCGTTGATGGTGAGACCGCCCGTCTCGAGCGCGCGCTCCAGCCACATCTCGGTCGCGCCCGGCGCGTTCACGGAGACCTTCTTGCCCTTGAGATCGGCGACGCTGGTGATGGTGCCGTCCTCGCAGGCCTGCTTCGAGATCATGAGCGGGCTCGCAACCGGCGAACTCTCGGCGTGACCCGGCGCGATGATCGTGAGCGGAAGGCCCTGCGAGATCGCGTTCCAATAGGCCGGGCCGACACCCGTCAGCGCGATGTTCAGCTGATCGGTGGCAGTGAGGACGGTCATGTCCGTGCCATTCGTGAAGGACTGCAGCTCGACGTCAAGCCCTTCCTCGGCGTAGTAGCCCTTCTCGTACGCGACGTAGATCGGCGCGTAGATCGAGAGCGGCATGTAACCAACCGTGACCTTGGTGGCACCCTCCGGCGCCGTGACCTCGCCGAGCTCCGGCAGGGTAATCGGCGTCGCGGCCGCCGGCGTGACCGACGACAGCGGCTCGCAGGAGACGGTAGCCGTGCCCTGCGCGACGGCACCGGCCGACGGCACGATGGCGACAGACACGAGCGCGACGAAGAGCGACATCATGAGTGCAAGGGAACGGACCAGCGGGGATCGAGACTCGGTAGACGGGGATGCCGACCGCATACGTACCTCCGGAATCAGTTGAACGAGGAACCTCGTGACCATGGTGAAAACGGCTGTGTGGATGGTCGTTCCATCAGAGAGCCGGGACGCCCTCCGACCACCGCGCAGTTCGTGGTGAGTATACGTCTTTTTCTCGGGAGGCTTGTGAAAACGATCACGATCTTCCGGCAGGACGATCGCGCGAATCGTGATCCCGTGCGCTATGCTAGGCGCATCAGCATCATCGTATCCCTTGGTATGAAAGGCCCTGTTCATGACGCTTCCGAAGATGACCGACAACCAGCGAGAACGACTTGGCAAGCTGATCTGGCAGCACGTCGATGGCGTGACGCGCAACGTGAATCAGCTCATCGGCGCGATCAACGCCGATCCGATGGTCGGCATCAAGGTCGTCGCCGTGGATGAGTGGGAGAAGTGCGTGTCCGCCCTGCACACGCTCCAGGATCTCGCGCGCCAGCTCGAGGAGAAGGCGAGCGATCTGAGCGTCGAGCATCTGCTGCCGCGCCTCCGCGAGTTCTCGCCGGCAACCTAACGCCCGCCGCCGCAACCGAAGATCACTCGGAACGAGGGGACCGCGACATGATCGCGGTCCCCTCGATGTGTTCTCGATACATTTTTCATCCGCATATGCGTCTCATTCCCATCACGTAGTGGATATCATCTGTGAATGAATCCCGTTCTTTTCCATCATTCACTCTTGTTATGGATAATTATGCATGCGTTCCTGACGATTAACGCCGGATGTTCTTGCCGATTTCCTCAACGGTCGCTACAATCCCGACCAGATCAGTACCCTATCTGATCGGGCATTCCCCGAGCTCAGAGTCGATCTCCGCGTCCACGTTCGGCGCCCGTGCTGACGGCGGGTCGACTCGCGAAACATCACGTGGCGACGTTGGCCATCTCCTCATGATGATGTTCGACTCATTGGTATCTAGAGAGAAAGTGACCACATGAACTTCCGATCCCTGTCTCGTCGACAGTTCCTCGCCACGTCTGCCGCGGCGAGTGCCACCTTCGCCCTGCCGCGCCTCTCGTTCGCGCAGACGCCGGCCGCGTCGGGCGAAGTCTCCGTCACCGATGTCGCCGGTCGCACCGTGACGCTGTCGCACCCGGCCGAGCGCGTGATCGTCACCAGCCGCAGCGGTCTCTACACGCTGGCCGTGCTCGAGCGCGAGAATCCGTTCCAGCGCCTCGTCGCCTGGAACGACGACCTGCGCACGACGGACAAGGACACCTACAACCAGTACCTCGCCAAGTTCCCGGAGGCAGCTGATCTGCCGCTCGTCGGCAACGTCGGCGCCGACGACTTCAACGCCGAGCTGATCCTCGATCTGGAGCCGGACCTGATCGTCATCGATCTCGGCAGTTATCAGAACGCGGTCGAGTACGGCACGATCGACATCCTCGAGGCCGCCGGCATCGCCGTCGCGATCGTCGACTTCCGCGAGCACATGCTCGAGAACACCATCCCGTCCGTGCAGACGCTGGGTCGCCTCATCGGCAAGATGGATGTTGCGCTTGCCTACAGCGACTTCTACCTCGCCGAGACGAACAAGGTGTACGAGCGCGTCGCCGCGATCGATCCGGAAGCACCGGTGCCGTCGATGTTCATCCAGCGCGCCCCGGGTGTCGCCGCGACCGGTCTCTCGTTCGGAGCCGGCAACTTCGGCGAGTTCATCACCCGCGCCGGCGGCATCAACTGGGCCGAGCAGTTCATCTCGACGGTGCACGGCACGGTCAATCCGGAGCAGATCCTCGTCGGCGACTTCGATGAGCTGCTGCTGACGGGCGCGAACTGGTCGGGCGATGATCCGACCTCGACGACCAGCTCGAACGGCACATTCATCTCGATGGGCTACGAGTCCACGCTGGACGACATCCTCGCGCGCACCGAGATCGTGATCGAGGAGGCCAACTGGCAGGACCTTCCGGCCGTGCAGTCAGGGCATGTCCACGACATCTGGCATCAGTTCTACATCTCGCCGTACTCGTTCGTGGCGTTCCAGTACATCGCGAAGTGCCTCCACCCGGATCTCTTCGCCGATGTCGATCCGAGCGCGACGTTCCAGTCGCTGCACGAGCAGTTCCTGCCGATCGACTACACCGGCGTCTTCTTCGCCGATCTCGCCGGCGAGTCGAGCGCGACTCCGGCGAGCTAGGTTCGGAATGCGCGAGGGGAGGGAGCTCGCCCCTCGCGCATCGTTCGCGCAGGTGGTATCGCGGTGACCTCAACGCATCCTTCACCAACCGCTGCACCCGGTGCAGCTGCGACGACGCCCATCGGCGGGTCGTCGCTCTACCATGCGATCACGCATCGCAAGACGATGCTGCTCGCGATCATGATTGCCGCGCTCATCGCGTCGCTCGTCTTCGACATCGCCTGGGGACCGGCGCGTCTGACGCCGTTCGAGGTGATCCGCGCGATCGTCGACCGCGATAGCGTGTCCGCGACGCACGGGGTGATCGTCTGGGAGCTGCGCCTGCCGATCGCGCTGATGGCAGTGCTCGTCGGGGCGAGTCTCGGCACGGCCGGAGCCGGCATGCAGACGATCCTGAACAACCCGCTCGCCGATCCGTACACGCTCGGCATCTCGGCGGCGGCGAGCTTCGGGGCGGCACTCGGCATCGTGCTGAACATCGAGATCTTCCCCGGCTCGAACGCGCTGACCGTGACGACGAACGCGTTCATCATGGCGATGCTCGCGTCGCTGGCGATCTACGGGCTGAGCAATCTGCGCGGTGTGACGACCGAGACGATGATCCTGCTGGGGATCTGTCTCATGTTCGTCTTCTCGTCATTGAACGGGATGCTTCAGTACGTGGCCTCGGAGGAGGCTCTGCAGCAACTCGTCTTCTGGACGATGGGCAGCCTGCAACGCACATCGTGGGGCAAGCTGGGGATCATCATCGTCGTGCTCGCAGTCGTCGTGGTGTACATGGCGCGCAACGCCTGGAAGCTGACGATGCTGCGCATGGGCGATGATCGCGCGCAGGCGCTCGGTGTGAATGTCTCGCGCCTCCGCCTCACGATCCTGATCCTCGTGTCGCTGGTGACGTCCGTCGCCGTGGCGTTCGTGGGGACGATCGGGTTCATCGGGCTGGTGGGTCCGCACATCGCGCGGATGCTCGTGGGGGAGGATCAGCGCTACTTCCTGCCGACCTCCGCGATCGGGAGCGCGCTGCTCCTGAGTCTCGCGTCGATCGCGAGCAAGACGATCATCCCGGGGGCGCTGGTGCCGATCGGCATCATCACGTCGCTGGTGGGCGTGCCATTCTTCCTGAGCCTGATTCTGACACGGCGAAACGGAGCGTAATCGATGCAGCTGAGCATTCACCACCTCTCCTTCGCGTACGGAAAACGACAGGTCCTGCACGACATCACGCTGGACAATCTGCAGTCCGGCGAAGTGATCGCCGTGATCGGACCGAACGCCGCCGGCAAGTCGACCTTCTTCCGCTGCATTTCCGGGATGGCGAAATCCTCGGGAGACGTCCTCATCGATGGCACCAATATTCGCAGCATGAAGCAGACGGCGGTCAATCGCAAGATCGCCTACATGCCACAGGACAATCTCGCGAATGTCCGCATGACCGTCTTCGAGGCGGTCCTGCTCTCGCTGCAGGTGAATGCCTCGTGGCGCGTGAACGATGACGATCTCGAACGCGTGCATCGCACGCTCGACGGACTCGGCATCGATCACCTCGCACTGCGACACCTCAATGAGCTCAGTGGCGGACAGCGACAAATGGTCTCGATCGGGCAGGCACTGGTGCGTCAACCAGAGGCCATCATTCTCGACGAGCCGACCAATAATCTCGATCTCCAGCGACAGCTCGAGCTGATCGATCTGGTTCGCGCCGCCACCGCGCAGCGCAACTTGCTCTCGATCCTCGCGCTGCACGATCTCAATCTCGCCGCGCGTGTCGCCGATCGCGTGCTGCTCCTCGACCAGGGACGCGTCCGCGCGTTCGGATCGCCCGCCGAGGTGATCACGCAAGAGATGCTCGCCGAGGTGTACGGCGTGCACGGCGACGTCGGGCAGGACCAGCGTGGCGACCTCAGCATCGCGGTCTACGGATCGCATCGACGTCACGAATGGAAGTTCTCGTAGATTCACGTTTCACCCAGCGAAAGGGCTCGCATGTCTCAGTCGTCCGTTCCATCCACTGTCGTCAAGGATTTCGTGAAGAGCTACTGGAGCGAACGCGCGGCCACCTTCGACGAGGCCCCGAACCACCACTGGCAGACCGAGCAGCAGCATCGCGCCTGGCTCGAGCTCCTCGGTGACATCGCCGGCCCGACGCCGATCGACGTGCTCGATCTCGGCTCCGGCACGGGCTTCCTCTCGCTGCAGCTCGCCGAGCTGGGGCATCGCGTCATCGGCACGGACATCGCGCCGCAGATGGTGATGAATGCCGAGAAGAAGCGCGACGCCCAGGAGAGCACCGCCACTTTCCGCCTCGGGGACATCGAGCAGCTGCCGGATGCTGACAACTCCGCCGATCTGATCGTCGGCCGCCACATCATCTGGACGCTGCCGAACCCGTTCGAGGCGCTGGCCGACTGGTTCCGCATCTTGCGCCCGGGCGGACAGCTCGCGCTCTTCGAGTTCGCCGGGCGCGCCTCAACGGAGAAGGCGGAAGACCAGCTCGATGCGCAGCCACGTCCGGCAGCCCCAGGCTACGAGGACGTCGCCGAGTACCTCCCGTTCTACGGCGGCAGCACGAGCGATCGTGTGATCGACGCCTTCACGGATGCCGGCTTCACGCGCGTCACCGCAAAGTCCCTGCACGACGAGATCCTGTGGGGCATGGAGGTCAAGAACGACCGCTACGTGGTCATCGGTCGCAAGCCCGAGGCGGAGTAGACGGCAGGGTGTCATGACACAGCGAGGGCCGATCGGGATCACCCCCGATCGGCCCTCGCGTGCAGGGACGAAGGTCGCTAGTAGGCGACGGTGAAACGTGCGCGGCGATGCGCCGGCTGCTCGATCTCGTCGACGATCGCCTTCGCGAGGTCGGCACCCGAGATGAACGAGTTCCCGTTCTCGTCCGCCAGCAGGACATCGCCACCGACGCGATACGTGCCGAGGGCCTCGCCCGGAGCGAAGCCGCCGAACCCGGCCGCCGGGCTCACGAAGAACCAGTCGAGCGCCGCATCCGACGCGCGCAGATCGTCCAGCACGGCGCCCATCTCCTGCGCCTCGGCCTTGATGGCCTCCGGGAATTCGCCGGAATCAACCAGGCGCGGGCCACCCTCCGCGACCAGCAGCGATCCCGCGCCACCGATCACCCCGAGGCGAACGCCCGCTTCCTGCGCCTCGTTCGCCAGCGTGCCGATCGCATGGCGCGTCTCGCCCGCCATGTCGCCGCGCGGGGAGAGCGCCACCACCACGACATCGGCAGTGCGCAGCGCCTCCGCACGAACGTCCGCGTCGAGGACCGACCCCGCGACATACGTCACGCCAGGAACCTGCTCGGCCGGCACGGAGCGCGACACGGACGTCACCTCGTGCCCGCGCGACGCCGCCTCACGCACGACGTTACCGCCCGCGTATCCCGATCCACCAATCACCACAATCCGCGTCATGTCTGTCTCCTCAAGGGTCGCCACATCAGGGCGTACGGTTCACTGCAATCGCATCGCCCGAGACGATGCCTTCACACACTATAGGAGAGTTGGAGTAGAATGGAAAGTAGGCACTCTCCGGTGCGTAGCTTCCCATTTCTGGAGTCTCCCATGTCCACCAACGTTCCCATCTGGGACCCCTTCGACCGCAACTGCCCCAGCCGTCAGCTCCTCGATCGCATCGGCGATCGCTGGACGGTGCTGATCGTCGGCGTCCTCCATGATGGCCGCCAGCGCTACTCGGAGATCGCCGCGCGCATCGACGGCATCTCGCAGAAGATGCTCACGCAGACGCTCCGTGCGCTCGAGCGCGACGGGCTCGTGGAGCGCACGATGTACCCGGAGATCCCGCCGCACGTCGAGTACGAGCTGACGCCGCTCGGTCATGCGCTCTTCGATCCGTTGCACACGCTGATGACGTGGGCGATCGATCACATGGACGAGATCGTCGCGGCACGGGAGCAGTACGACGAGGCCCGAGCCGTCTCGTGAGCACGAAGAACCGCCCGGGGAGAAGCATCCCCCGGGCGGTTGTCTGTGCGATGACGCGATGATCGGGATCTGAGCCTAGACGGCGGTCAGCGAGATCATCGGCTTGTAGGCGTTCGCATGCTCTTCCACCTCATCGAAGATCCCGTTCTTGCGGTCCTCGACGACGGCGTGGATCTCGCGGGTCAGCTCCTCAAGCATGTCCTCCTCGAGCACGGTCTTGACGATCTTGCCCTTGCGGAAGATGACCCCCTTGCCATTGCCCGACGCGATGCCGACATCGGCGTCGCGAGCCTCGCCCGGACCGTTCACGACACAGCCCATGACCGCGACGCGGATCGGCTCGTCGATCTTCTCGAGCACCAGATCGACCTTGTTCGCGAGAGCGAAGAGATCGACCTCGACGCGACCGCAGGTCGGGCAGGCGATCATCGTCGCGCCCTTCTGGCGAAGCTCGAGACTCTTCAGGATCTCGTAGCCGACGAAGACCTCTTCCTTCGGATCGGTCGTCAGCGAGACGCGGATCGTGTCACCGATGCCGAGGGCGAGCAAGGTACCGATCCCGACACCCGAGCGGACACTGCCCGCGCGCGGCGTACCGGCCTCGGTGACGCCGAGGTGCAGCGGATAGTCGTTCGGAAGGCGCGCGAAGCGCTGGTACGCCTCGAGCAGCACCGGCACCTCGAAGGCCTTGAGGCTGACCTTGGTGTCGTAGAAATCCAGCTCTTCGAGGATCTGGATGTGGCCGAGCGCCGAGCGCACGAGCCACTCCGCGCGGAGCTGCACCTGCGTCGCGTTCTGCTGGGCCATCTCGTCGACGAACTCTTCCGGCATCGGGGCGACCGAGCCGAAGTTCACGCCGATGCGGATCGGCACGCCACGCTCCTTCGCCTTCTTGACGACCTCACGGACGTTCTCCGGCTTGCGGATGTTGCCCGGATTGAGGCGCAGACCGTGGATGCCGGCGTCGAGGGCCTTGAGCGCGAGCGTGTGCTCGAAGTGGATGTCCGCGATCAGCGGAACGGGGGAGTACGGCACAATGTCCGGCAGAGCCGCCGCGGCGACGCGATCCGGCACCGCCACGCGGACGATCTCCGCGCCGGCGTCGGCGAGGCCGCGCAGCTGCTCGAGCACGGCCTTCGGGTCACGCGTGTCGGCGGTGGCCATGGTCTGAACGCGAATCGGATACTCGCCACCGAGGGCAACGTCGCCCACATGCAGAACGCGTGTCTTCCGTCGGGGAGCTACAAGTGACATGATGATGGGTCCTCCATCGGACTGTGAAGCCATGCAGTGCTGGCGCGTCAACGTGCGATGCGTGCTGAGACGAAATCGACACGCCACTACTCTTACCTATGATACGCCTCTTCGGCCCGAAATGTGTTCACATTCCGTTGACCTTCCGCAATTCGTCGTCGGGATTTCTCCCCACGCTACGGAATGATCGAGCTCCCGTCGAACAGACGGGAGACATCCCCGAAGGCCACGAAGAACATGAGGCCGAGGAGGATCACCATGCCCGTGAGATGGACCATGCCCTCCTTCTCCGGCGCGATCTTCTTGCCGCCGCGCAGGATCTCGATGAGCACGAAGAGGAGGCGTCCGCCATCGAGCGCCGGCAATGGCAGCAAGTTCATCGCACCGAGGCTGATCGAGATCACCATCATGATCTGTGCGAGCGACACCCACATCGGCGTCGCGGCGGAGGAGAGCACCTCGGAGGTGAGCTGCCCCATGCCGATCGGTCCGGTGAGCTGATCGGTGCTGACCTCCCCGGTCACGATCTTGCCCACGCCGTCGTACGTGCCAGTCACGATCGACCAGAACTGGTCCCACGTCTGCGGCACGATCTGCCCGAGCGAGACGTCCTCGTAGACATTCGAGACCACCGCGTCAGTCCCGATCACGCTGAACACACTCGGTTCGCCGGCATTGATGCCGATCACCGTCAACGGATTCTCGTCGTCCGCGATCTCCGGGATCGCGAGCGTCACGTCGATCGCGCGCGTCTCGGTGCCGCCACCGGCGGCTGTCACCACGCGATCGACCGTCACGGTAACCTCCTGACCGGCGTGATCGAGCAGCGTCGTCTGCAGGGACGTGCCGTCCGTGATCGCCTCGCCATCGATGGCCGTGAGACGGTCGCCTCGGAAGAGCTGCGCGTCTTCAGCGGGGGTGTCGGTGCCGACGCCCGTCACCACGATCGAGGTCGCCGGAATCGCGAGCGTCAGCGCGACCTCCGCACCATCGCGCTTCACGACGACCGGCACGGTCGAGCCCTGCGCATTCTGCAGGAGGCTCTGCGCCTGCACATGCGAGTCGACCGTCACGCCATCAACCGCGACGAGGACATCACCCGTGCGCAGACCGGCAGCTTCGGCCGGAGAACCCGCCTCGACCTCCGTGAACTTCACGATCGAGTTGATGCCCTCACCCATCGTGATACCGGTCGCGCCCTGATTGGCGGGCGGATTCTTGCGCGGGGTCACCGTCGTCTCGATCGTCTCGCCACCACGGAGGATCGTAACGGTCGTCTCCTCGCCGGAATACTGGCGGATCAGCGACTGCAGCTGCGAGGCGGACGTGATCTCCTCGCCACCGACCGCGACGATCGCGTCACCCGGCTGCCAGCCTGCGCCGGCGGCCGGCGAATCCGCGGCGACTTGTCCGATATAGATGTGACTCGCCTCCGAGGGGATACCCTGGAACGCGATCAGGGCGAACGAGAGCAGGATCGCGACCACGAAGTTCATGAGCGGACCGGCCACGAGGAACCAGGCGCGCTGGAGCGGTGCCTTCGCGTTCATCGAATCGGGGCTGACGTCCGAGGCGTCCTCGCCCTTCACGCGGACGAAGCCGCCGAAGGGAATCCAGTTCAACGACCAGAGGACACCCTTCCAGCGCCAGCCCTTCGCGCGGGGCGGGAGGCCGATGCCAAACTCCTCGACCGTCACGCCAACGCTCCGCGCCGCGAAGAAGTGCCCGAGCTCATGCGCAATGATGAGAATGGCCAGGATCGGGATGATCAGCAGGCCAAGCAGCAGACCTTCCGAGATATCAAACACAACGTCATCTCCCGAACGTACGGCTGGTGGGGTGCAATGCGATCGCCGGATGCGATCCTGTCAGTGCCAGCACAGGGTGAATGGTACACCGCGAACAAATCGCACTCCGGCACCCCCTCCGAACTGGTCGGCACATTGCCCGAATGCGCAACATAACCACGCGATTTCTCATGCTATGATGCCTCCGCCTGTGGTCCGGGATGGACCTCATGGGAGTGGACGTCCTGCAGGTCGCAGGGTGTCGAATCCGGTTGCGGATCGCCACATCGCACACGAGGGTGAAGGAGCGTTTGATGATCGTCGGGGTGCCGAAAGAGATCAAGGATCGCGAGAGCCGCGTCTCAACGACGCCAGCAGGCGTGCACGACTACGTCGCGCACGGTCACACCGTGGTCGTGGAGACCGGTGCGGGAGCGGAGAGCGGCATCTCCGACGAGGATTACGCCGCCGCCGGGGCGACGATCCTCCCGACTCACGAGGATGTCTTCGCGCAGGCGGACATGATCGCGAAGGTCAAGGAGCCGACGCATGCGGAGTACGAGCTACTTCGCGAGAATCAACTGCTCTTCACCTACCTTCATCTCGCCGCCGACGAGCCGCTCACGAAGGCGCTGATCGACCGCAAGGTCCAGGCCGTCGCCTACGAGACCGTGCAGCTCGCAAACGGCCCGCTGCCGCTCCTCCAGCCGATGAGCGAGGTTGCCGGTCGCATGTCGGTGCAGGTCGGGGCGTACTACCTGCAGCGCCCGAACGGCGGTCGCGGCGTGCTCCTCGGCGGTGTGCCGGGCGTGCCGGGCGCGGATGTCGTGATCGTCGGGGCGGGCATCGTCGGCACGAACGCCGCGCAGATCGCGCTCGGCATGGGCGCGAACGTCACGATCATCGACAAGAACATCGAGCGCCTGCGCTTCCTCGATCAGATCCTGCATGGGCGCATCCACACCCAGGCATCGAACACGCACGCCATCGGCGAGGCGATCGCAAAGGCGGATCTCGTGATCGGCAGCGTGCTGATCCCGGGTGCGCGCGCCCCGAAGCTCGTCACCGCCGACATGGTGAAGACGATGCGACCGGGCAGCGTGATGGTGGATGTCGCGATCGATCAGGGCGGCTGCTTCGAGACATCACACCCGACCACGCACAGCGATCCGACCTTCCTTGTGGACGGCGTGATCCATTACTGCGTGACGAACATGCCGGGCGCGCTCTCCCGCACCAGCACCTTCGCCCTCGCGAACGTGACCAGCAGCTACGGTCTCGCGCTGGCAGATCTCGGCCTCAAGGCGGCCGTCGAGCGGGACGCCGCCCTGGCGAAGGGCGTCAACGTGCTGAACGGTCAGGTCACGCATCAGGGCGTGGCGGAAGCCCTCGATCTGCCGTACGTTCCGCTCGCGGAGGCGCTGGCCACGATCCAGGCCTGATCGGGACTCGCATGCCCTCCGTGATTGCGAGTATTATCGGTAGTTCTGTCGGTTCCCCGTAACCGCGGAGGGCATACACAGAGATGCGTCCCCAGTCCCGCCCCACCATTGCCGGGATGCATCAGCAATCGCGAAAGGACAACTCCGGGATGGAGGACCGTATCGAGCCATTCTTGGGTCAGCTCGAAGCAGAACGAGGTTTCTCGCCCAACACGATCGCCGCCTATCGCAACGATCTCCAGCAGGTCTGGGCGTACGCGACGAATCCGCCGGCGAGCGATCATGTTGATGGCATCTCCGCGTGGACCCAGCTCACGCCGGAGCATGTCGCGGCGTACCTCCTCTCGCTTCGCGAGCGCGCCTATGCGGCATCCACCATCGCCCGGAAGACGGCAGCCCTGAAGTCCTTCCTGAGCGTGCTTCATCGGGACGGCGTGATCGCCGCCGACTACGGCACCTCGCTCAGCTCGCCGCGCGTCGATCGTTACGTGCCGAAAACGATCTCGCTCGCCGAGATCGATCAGCTGCTCGCGCAGCCGCTCAACGAGGGATCGACCAAGCCCGAGGCCGTCCGCGACTGGGCGATGCTCGAGGTGCTCTACGCGACCGGCATGCGCGTCAGCGAACTCGTCGCCCTGAACCTTGCCGATGTCGATCTCGATCAGGGGCACGTCCACTGTCAGGGCAAGGCGAACCGCGGACGCCAGGTGCCGCTGACACAGCGCTCGATCATCGCCATCGCGACGTACCTCGAGAACGGGCGTCCGCAGCTGGCGGACGCGCCAGAGGTGACCCCGCTCTTCCTGAACCATCGCGGCGGGCGACTCACGCGGCAGGGATTCTGGCTGATCCTGAAGGCCTACGCCCAGCGCGCTGGCATCGAGGACATCACGCCGCACACACTGCGCCACTCGTTCGCGACGCACGCCGTGCGCAACGGCGCCGAGCTGCGCGACGTCCAGCAGGTGCTCGGGCACGTGAGCATCGCGACCACCCAGATCTACCGCCAGCTCGCCAACGAGTCCGGAGGGCGCGGGAAAGGCACCGGCGACGGTACCTGGGGAGCGGATTCCTCGTTCGAATCCGTTCCCCACACCACGGATCGCTAGTCTTCCCGACGCTCCCGGAGATTCGGGAGCCATGCCCATCCGGGGCTGGATGCTGGAAACCACCACATGAGTACCGAGATCACCACCACCGAACGCGCGGCCACCATGGACAAGATCGTTGCGCTCGCCAAGCGCCGCGGCTTCGTCTATCCGGGATCCGACCTCTACGGCGGACTCGCCAACACCTGGGACTTCGGTCCGCTGGGGGTCGAGCTCAAGAACAACATCAAGCAGCTCTGGTGGAAGACCTTCATCCATCAGCGTCGCGACATGGTCGGCCTCGATGCCGGCATCCTGATGCACCCGAAGGTGTGGCAGGCATCCGGGCACGTCGTGAACTTCAACGACCCGCTGGTCGACTGCAAGACGTGCAAGTCGCGCTTCCGTGCCGATCACCTGCTGGAGCAGAAGCTCGGCCTCACGGATGTTGATGGCAAGACGCCGGAGGAGCTCTCCGCGATCATCCGCGAGGCGAATCTCGCGTGCCCGGTCTGCGGCAACCGCACGCTCACCGACGCGCGTCAGTTCAACATGATGTTCAAGACCACGATCGGCCCGGTCTCGGAGACCGGTCTCGAGGTCTACCTCCGCCCGGAAACGGCGCAGGGCATCTTCGTGCAGTACAAGAACATCGTCGCGTCGTCGCGCGTGAAGATCCCCTTCGGCGTCGGGCAGATCGGCAAGTCCTTCCGCAACGAGATCACGCCGGGGAACTTCATCTTCCGCGTGCTCGAGTTCGAGCAGATGGAGATCGAGTACTTCATCCATCCGGACGACTGGAACCAGCACTTCGATGCCTGGCTCGAGGCGATGCGCGACTGGACGAAGCTGATCGGTCTCAACCAGGACAACATCCGCGTGCGCGAGCATGCGCCAGAGAAGCTCTCCCACTACTCGAAGCGCACCGCCGACTACGAGTACAACTTCCCGGGATCGCTCGGATGGGGTGAGCTCTACGGTCTCGCGTACCGCACCGACTTCGACCTCCGCAGCCATCAGGAGGCGAGCGGCACCGATCTCAGCTACTTCGATCAGGCGAACAACACGCGCTACCTGCCGCACGTGATCGAGCCCACCTTCGGCGTCGAGCGCACGTTCATCACGCTGCTGATGGATGCCTACGACGAGGAGCAGACCGTCGACGTGAACGGCAAGCCGGACACGCGCGTCCTCCTGCGCCTCGATCCGAAGGTCGCGCCGTACAAGGCCGCGATCCTGCCACTCGCGAAGAAGCCGGAGCTCACCGGCCTCGCGTGGTCGATCTTCGAGCAGGTGCAGAGCGAACTCGGCGTCCTCGTCGACTACGACGAGACGGGAAACATCGGCAAGCGATATCGCCGTCAGGACGAGATCGGCACGCCGTTCTGCTTCACGGTCGATTTCGACAGCCTGGAGGACAATGCGATCACCGTGCGCGATCGCGACACCACTGCGCAGGAACGAATCTCGATCGATGAGGTCGTCGTATATTTCAAGGAGAAGCTCCGCTAGAAGGGCTTCTGCTGGGACCCCGGCAATCGACAGCAGTTCGACCGCACACCAGATGGGGGCCGCAGGGACACTTGCGTGCCCCCATTGTTCATGGGTGACAATGTTCCCGTAGTGCGGAGAGGTAGCGACGTGCTACGCTCTCGCCAGACGGACTGGATCGCGGCCGCCGTTGCGGCATAAACCTGAGGACCACCATTCACGATGGCCAAGAAATCGCGCGCGAGCGCCGCGCAATCATCCGCACGGGCAAAGGCAGCGGGGAAGACCACACCCCCGTCGACGAGTTCCACGAGCAGTGGTTCGACGTCGTCGCAATCGCGAGCGGATCGCGCGACCTCGACCAACACCACGCCGCAGCAGACGCGCGCCGAGCGACGGGCGAATCGCCCGACCGCCTCGACCAGGGACACGCGGTTCAAGGCGTACCAGAAGCAGCGTCAGCAGGCCCTGCTGGTGAAGATCGGCTTCATCGCACTCGCGGTGGTGGTCGTGCTCGGTGCCGGCTGGTGGGGCTATGGCCAATACCAGAAGGGCAAGGTCTCGGAGGACGTGATCACGTACTTCGAGGTCGGTGACGTTGGCTCCGTACACGTCACGGAGGACGTCCTCTACGAGCAGGTCCCGCCGGTCGGGGGTCCGCACAACGCCACCTGGGAAAACTGCGGCTACTACAGCACGTACATCAACAACGTGAACGGGGTGCACGCGCTGGAGCATGGTGCGGTCTGGGTCACCTATGATCCGGATCTCCCGCAGGATCAGATCGATACCCTGAAAGACAAGACGAAGCAGACGTATGTGCTGGTGAGCCCGTATCCGGATCTGCCGTCGCCGGTGGTCGCCTCGGTCTGGGGCAAGCAGATCCTGCTCGACAGCGCGAACGATTCGCGGCTCGATGACTTCATCTCGGTCTACCGGCAGAATCCGGACAACACGCCGGAGCAGGGCGCGCTCTGCACGCTGGGTACCAGCGCCACGACGACCACGCCGCCGCAGACGACGCCGTACGTGACGGCCGATGGTTCGCAGATCGGTGGCGTGAGTGCCACGGATGCGACCGCCACCGCCGCGGCTCAGAGCGCCACCAGCAGCGAGAGCACGCCGGATGCCGCGGACGAGGCCACCGCGGAGGGAACGCCGGCACCGTGATGAAGCGCATCCTTCCGCAGACCATCGGTGGCTGGGGGCTGATCGGCCTCGTGATCGCGATCGCCATCGGCGGGGTCGTGGCCGTGTGGCAGACGATCCCGAAGGATCCTGCCGAGCACTCGGCCGAGGCCGGATTCCTGCGTGACATGCAGACGCATCACACGCAGGCGATCACGATGGCAATGGCCATCCGCGACCGCACGGACGACGAGCAGCTGAAGGCCCTCGCGACCGACATCGCCTTCGCGCAGGCGGGCGAGATCGGCAAGATGCAGGGGTATCTCGACTCGTGGGACCTGCCGTTCAGCGGGACCGATACCCCGATGGCCTGGATGGGGATGCCGCTCGCCGATGGCGAGCTGATGCCCGGCATGGCGACCGACGAGCAGATCGCGCAGCTCTCCTCGCTGCCGGTGGACGAGGCGGAAGTCCTCTTCCTCCAGCTGATGATCCGCCACCATCAGGGGGGCGTGGAGATGGCCGAGGCCATCCTCCAGCGATCCGATAACGATCTGGTCACGACCTACGCCAATCAGGTCGTGCGCGTGCAGTCGCAGGAGATCGACACGATGAACGCCATGCTTGAGGAGCGCGGCGCAGATCCGATCACCGATCCTCTGCCGACGTCCCACAATCACGGCAGCTGACGAGAACGGCGGCGTCCACATGGGCGCCGCCGTTCTGCATCTGTGCGTCGGGATCTACGACACGCGCTCCGCGATGGTCGTCATGACATCCGCCATCGCTGCATCACCGGCATCCGCCTGATCGCGCAGGCCGGCGATCACGCCATCCCGATCGCGCTCCGAGCGATTCTGGTTCGCCTTGAACTTGCCAATCAGCCGCGTGATCGGGATCTCGATGCCGACGATGTCCCGCAGACGCGCCTCGGTATATTCGCGCGGGGCATCCGCCATCTTCCACGGCTCCGCCTGCGATGCCTCCTCCTGCTTCGTCAGCATCCCCGCCTGACCGCGAATCCACTTCGGATCGTCATGCACGATGATCGGTCCGTAGGCGTGCACGACCGCGTAGTTCCAGGTCGGCACCACCTCGTGCGTCTCGCGCTTCGTCGCGTACCACGTCGGCGTGACGTACGCCTCGGCAAGCTGGAAGATCACGAGCGCGTCATCCGTGCCGGCATGATCCTGCCAGACGGCGTTGTTCCGCGCGACATGCCCGAGCAGACGTCCGTGCCCGCCGGACTTCGCGTCGAGCACGAACGGGATGTGGTTCGCGTTGAGACCGTCGCCGCCAAGCGTGACCAGCGTCCCGAGCGGTGACGTGACGATCACCTGACGCAGCGTCTCGGTGTCGGTTTCCGCAAAGTGGGGTGGAAGATAGACCATGACGCGCCTCCGTGATTGTCACTGATGCAATAACGTATCAAGAAAACGATTGTATCAGACCGCAAGACACAACGGATGGGTA
>Ga0164243_10004162_pt1 | contig 22785 bp, 21 predicted proteins | sample OricompcompostOP_FD_108781 | JGI IMG/M metagenome (GOLD analysis project Ga0164243, IMG submission 108781) | Organic Plus compost microbial communities from Emeryville, California, USA - Original compost - Organic plus compost (OP) | ecosystem: Engineered > Solid waste > Mixed feedstock >...
CCCCTATCAGGTAGCAGGCACGGGGGGCAATGTCGGTCGGTTCCAATATACCGGGCAGGCATGGATCCCCGAACTCAACGCCTATTATTACAAGGCGCGGTTCTACTCACCATCGCTCGGCCGGTTCTTCCAAACCGATCCCATCGGATATGACGACCAGATGAACCTCTACGCATACGTCGGAAACGATCCAGTGAATGCAAGAGACCCGAGCGGACAAATTAGTGTTTGCGCGCAGGTAACTGGCTCTCACATACCTAATTGTGTTGATGTAGATGGCGACGGCGATGGACGAAGCTCCAATCAAGATCTTTCTGGCTTACAGAAACAAGCAATCGAGCAAGCATATCATGGTGCAATAGTCGCAAATAGTGGGCGTGACCTGTCGTCATATGGCAAGGCGGTAAATGGAACTGCTTCAGAATCTGATAAGGCCATGACTCGAGTTGCTTCTCAATTTGTTGGATATGCTCTAGCTAAAGGTGGAGGGGCGCTAGGGAGCATATGGAGACAAATGGGACCGATTACCGCCAATAAAGATGTGGGGCCGATAGCGAGTGTACTGGCCTGGTTGCCCGCGGCGGGGGTTGCTCATGGCTGGAAACCGGGGCGCAGTATTACCATATCAGGCCATAGGGGCGGGCTATTAAATTCATCCCTCTACAATCCATCTGATCTGGCAAGACTACTTTTACACGAACCCAGGCATTATTTAAATGCCGGGATGTATTTAGGGCCTGCGGCGCACCTCGCCCTCGATAGGGCTGCTCGTCAACAGCTCTTTAGGGAAGGATTGGCTGGAGGCGGTTGCCAATCGTTGGATGGGCTTCCTGCATGTTAAGAAAACGAAATGCCGCATTTTTACTGATGATGGCTACTGGTTGTGATCTGGAGCGCAGTCGAGACGTAAAATTTTGTGACAAATGGCTTTCGCCCATGTCTACAATTTATATTAATAAATCAACAGGGATGTCACGATTTGATGATGTTAGCGGACAACTGAAAAGATGCGACGTTGCGTCGATTTGTATTAGTTTCCCAATAGTATTGAAATTGAATTCTTTAAGTGATATTAAAAATATCAGAGGTCAAAAGTATATTATTATAGAGGAAGGTCGTAATCGATGGGAGTTCGGATTTTCCAATAGTTTAAATATAGAATATATAACTATACACGAGGATGAATACCAAATTAGAACAACATATCGTCCGTGTAGTGGGGGATTAAATCTTAAAGAGCTAGATTATTTGAATAAAATTAAAATGTAGATGATGGCGTAAATTCTCCATCTAGCGTAGGTAGGGATATGAGAAAATTCTCTGCTGCTAATGAGCGAGCTAATGTACTTAATAAATTTTTCCATCATCCAGCGCCAACAGTGGTTCTCAATATACAGTGAAAGGTTAAAAAGATGCCCAAGCTTTTCGCTTTAGCAATAGGTGTTTTCACTGCTTTGACGCCATACCCCGCTTGGGCGGCTGCCAGTTCCGGGCCTGGAAAAATCACAAAAATCTATATGCCTGCAAGCGGTAATTTGATGAGAGTTGAATTTGATCAGCCCATCGTCAATCCAGACGGCTGCGGCGGCGGAGATTTTTATGTGATTGAATTATCAAATTCTAGCCAGGATCGATTTGTTTCTATGATTATTTCAGCTTTTATGACCGGAAAGACGGTGTCTTTTTGGATATCCGGCTGTACCGGGGGAGCATATTGGGGCTCAACTCGCCCGCTTTTGGCCGATGTATATGTCGATCAATAGCGTTAATCGCGTGATCCCAAGTTCAGGCCAACGCGCCAGCACCCATATCATCTGCCGAACGTTATGACGGGCAAACTTAGGGTTTGTAGCGTACTCTGACGAGCCGAAACGGCCCGGCCAAGAATGCTGACTTCCAATGACTTGCGCGCGACCTCCGGAAACTCAGTTTCGATGTTCGCTTTGGGCATTGCTTCTGACTGCGCGAGCAACGAACAAGAGTGTCATCTCTTCTCCGGGAGCGGAGACGCCTGCACCATTGCTGATACTTGGTCGAGAATAGCTAGCCACGCGCGCACAGGATTAATCCAGCAGCGATCCCACAACTACTCCGAACGGTTTGGCCAGCTTTTCCACAACGGTAATGGTAGGATTGCGTGCCCCTCGCTCGATGTCGCTGACATAGGTGCGATGGATGCCGGCGCGGTCGGCATAGTCCTCCTGGCTCCAGCCTTTGGCTTCGCGGAGGCGTTTGACGTTCTGACCGAGGCGCTTGCGGATATCCACGAAGCGTACAAACGCGTCTGTCGACGAACGATCTACAGACGATGAGTGACGTTTTCGTTGACTTCATGGTGGATCGGAGCATTGGTCCCGTCACTGATCGTCGACATGAGGATGCGACATGACCAATGCTGTCCGTGATTTGCGAAAGAAGCTGCGTGCCGAGGACGAGCGACGGCGTGGGCGATCCGAGGCCTGGAAAATCGCCGGCGCCAGCCTCCTGCTGGTTTTGGTTGCCGGAAGTGTAGTCTTTAATTTCTAGGATGCGTGTTCCTCAAGCCAGATGCCGCAGCCTATTATGGAACAGCGGATAATCCGTGGCTGACAGCATCTGGACGGTGGAGTCGACCTGATCGTCGAACTTGGCATGCGGGAATTGGAAGAGCTCGGCCTCGTAATCAGCAAGCCAAGGCGCGTTGGTCGGGAGCCAGACGCGACCCTGCTCGAACTTGACCGTCTGCTGCTGGGCGCGCTCGACCTTGCCCTTTTCCGGGCCGATCCAGATCAGCCAGGGCTGGCGCTCCTTCTCGTTGATCACCTCGATCAGGCTGATCCCACTGGCCTTGTTCTCGACGATGACCAACGTCGCCTTCCATTTCGCCTTCAAGGCATGGACTTGCTTCACCAGCTCGGAGAAGCTCGGGCGAGCGCGCCATACGTCGAGCAGGTACCAGCCATCGGGACAAATCGCCCAAGTGGTACAAACCGTCCAGGCGTTGGTTTCGTCGCCTTGATAGGCGGTATCCCAGGATTGAACGATTGCCTGAACCTGAGCCGGCAGGGGTGGCTCCTCATAGCGTTTGACCCAGGCATTCTGGAACAGGAAGCCGCCAGGCGGGAGCGGGCATTGGTTGAACTGCGCTTCGAAATCATGCTCGCCCATATCCTTGCGGAGCTGGGCGAGGTCATCCTTGTCATGTCGGGATGGCTGGAGAATTCGTCCCGCGACAAACTTAGCCTTCCATCCTCCGGCGACAATATCATAAACCTGCTCCTTCGGATTGATCGCCGGCAGGATCAGCTGCTCCCAACCGCCCGCCGCAATCAGATGCCCTGGCAGATCCTCGGCATGAAGCCGCTGGGCGACGACGATCACTCTGCCCTTTTTGGGCTGATCGTAGCGCGTGTGGATGGTTGATTTGAACCAGCTGATGCTGGTCTCGCGCGCGGTTGGCGAATGGGCCTCGCTGGCTTTGAGTGGATCATCGACGATGATGAGGTCGGCGCCGCGACCTGTCATTGCACCGCTGACCGATGTCGCCAGCCGGTAGCCCCCAACGGTCGTGCCGATCTCGGTTTTGTTCTGCTGCTTGGGGTCAAGAAAAGTGCGGGGAAAGACACGCCGATACCAGGGATCACGCATTAGTCGCAGCGTGTCGGCGCTGAACTTTTCCGACAAGAGCGCACCATAGGATGCGCAGATGATCCGCATGCGGGGATTGCGCCCCAACAGCCATGCGGTGAAGGCGATCGTGATTAGATAGGTTTTCAGATAGCGCGGCGGAATGCACACCAGTCCTCGCCGAACATCGCCCAGATAGACCTTTTCGAGCAAGCGGCAGATGATGGAGATATGGGGTGCCATCTCAAGATGCCGGCCTTCCAGGATCGGGAAGGCACGTATAGCGAAGGCATAGAAATCGCGTCGGCATAAGGCGTCGACGGTCCCGCGAAGCACGAGCGGATCAGGCACCGTCATCGTTCTCACCTTTCTGGAAGACCTTGAATGTCTCGCGCAGTGCGATCCACTCTTCGAGCGTTGCAAAATCCGCGGCGGATTCCTCAGGGGAGGGGGGAGCCGCCTCCGGCGGATCATATTTCTCGTCGAGCTCCTTCTGGATCTGGAACGCCTTGAGGTCGCCAGACGCCGCCTTCTGCGCTAGCTGGTGATAGCCCAGCTGTTGCTTGGTCATGGTCGTTTCTGCACCATCCATGTTGACGGTGATCTTTGCTTGGAACGCTTGCTGGTAGAGCGTCTTCTGGTTTTTCGAGCCCTTGGGCCGCCCCTTCGGGTTGGGCGACGGCCCGCCCTTTACCCACCAGGTGGCGGGATCGGTCTTGCCCTTGCCCCATTTCGAAGGCTCGTTCGCTGGCTGCTTTTCCTTTTTCTTGGTCATCGTCATGCTCCCTTTGGTTCAGTGGTGCGGTGATGGGTGAGGTCGGCAAAGCTCAAGCCGGTCTCGGCATGCCGGGCCTGAGCGCCTGTGCACTGCTCCCAGCGGCGGATGGCGCGATCGACATATTTGGGATCGAGTTCGATGCCGCGGGCAACACGATCGCATTGTTCGCAGGCGATGATCGTGGTCCCTGATCCTATGAACGGATCGAGCACCAGGTCGCCGGGATGCGTGACGTCAAGAATGGCGTCGACGACCAGTTCGACCGGTTTCGGCGTGGGATGGTCGGCGAGCGCCTTAGCTGCTGACGAGCCTTTCCGATTGGCGCCTGGATAGGTCCAGATGTTGGTCCGGTCGCGACCATGGACGCCGAGCGCGACATTGTTGACTGCAGGCGAGGGCGCGGTGCAGAATACCGCTATTAGCTCATGGGCGGACCTATATGGGCTTCCTCCCATTCCGCCCGAGCCTTTATTCCACACCGCCACATTGAGCCGGTGGAGACCAACGGAATGCCCTGCGTCGAGCAGGGTATCAACTTGGCGCCAATCAACGCAGGCAAAGATGACGGCGCCTGGAGCCGATACCATCTTGCAATGACACAGCCAGTCCTCGAGGAACTGGCGGAACTCGGCCTCACTTTCCTTGCCGGCGAACATGACGAAGTCGTCATGCTTGTGCTTGCCGAGCCCGCTGACGAAGCCTTCAATTTTGCAATTATAGGGCGGGTCGCTGAAGACCAACTGGACCGGGGTGTCACCGAGCAGGCGCTGATAAGATGCTTCGTCAACCGCGTCGCCGCAAAGCAGCTGGTGACGACCAAGATGGAACAGGTCGCCGACGCGGCTGATCGGCAGGATTGAGGCGCCATCCGCTTCTTCGCTCTCAAGATCATTTACATCGCTGGCAACCGGCTTAAGCTTGATCTGGCTGATCTCGGGCAGGGTAAAGCCGGTCGAGATCAGTTCGATCCCGTGGGACTCGATCGCGATCATCCGGTCGCGCAGCTTGTCGAGATTGAATTTGCCGGTCTCGCCAATGCGGTTGAGCCCCAAGGCCAATGCTTCGAGCTCGATTGGATCGAGATGGTCAACCACCCGGCATTCGATCGTTTCGAAGCCGAGCTCGATCGCTGCTTCCCACAAGGCGTGGCCTACGACGATAGTGTCGTGCCGGTCGATCAATACCGGCAGCACCATGCCGAATTTGTTGATCGAGCGGACGATGCTTGCAAGCAGCTGCGGCGTTGTCTCGCGCGTACGATTGGCCGAGGCATGGAGCGATCTGGTGGGTTTGAACAGAGTAACAAGCTGAGGCTGTCGATCGTTGCGGCCATGGCCATGCGCGGCCGAGACGATCTGGGTCTTGCCCTGGTTGCGGGCGCGACGCTTTGCGTTCGCCGCTTGCAGCTGCTTTTTTAGGTCACGTGAACTGAGTGGGTCTTTGCTTGCCACATTTTCCTCCAATCAGTCCGATTGGAGACCGGCTTAAGCGCGAGGTCCTGCATCCAGTCGGAGTGCAAGACCTGACCCCAGGAGACTAGGGGTCCACATCCGCAACGTTAGGGTTGCGCCGCATCAGGTCGATGTCGGTCGGAATTGAACGAGGCGCAGACAAGAGTCAAGGGCTCCGCAGTTGACTGGGGTAATTCATGTCACGCTCTGCATCCTGGCCAATTGTCCAGTATGCTGAGCAGTACCTATCGCTCCCAAAGTACCGCAGTGACCGCCCTTGCTTCCGCCGCCGGGACGGCGGACACGACGGCAAGCTGGATTGAGCTTCATCTTATCAAGATTCCATCGTGATGTGCCGAGAGAGAACGAGTGTTCCCCACGTGAAGCTGGATAATCACCCAACTTTGCATATCAGAGTGTCGGCATCACCCGCTGGCTGATAAGTTGCTCCTCCACGTCACACTTTGATGGCCGCAAAGTCTGAGGTGCCGCCCGAAGCGCCGATAATTCGGTTCGAGCGGCTTCTAGGTCCGCCTTATAGGCGGGCTTGGTTCGCACCACAGCCATGGTCGCGCTTGCTGAAGCCATTCCAGCCTCGACTGCGCTCTCATTATGTGCGCCGCAGATGAAGCGGCTTTCTCCATAGGCCCGAGCCCGGTTGAGGATGCTTTGGGCGCGATCAGGAGCGAGTTCGGTCAGTACGAATGCCCAAGTCCATCCTCGGGTCGTGTGGCCTGATGGATAGTCAAAGCTTTTGCCAAGTTCTTCCTTGGATTCGCACACCGGTCCCTTGTCCATATGAAATGGACGGGCCCGCTTGTAGAAGTCCTTTGCAATCCCGGTCTGGCCGATCGTATCCGCGATCGCTCGTGATGCCAGATGCAACAGGGCAGGAGCATTTTGTGGGGTAAGTGACACACCTACGGCACAGCTGAAATCCCGCATCAGCGCAGGTTGGGAATTGTCCACGTCGCTTGTCGCAAGGGCACCGCGCGGCGTCTTCAGCAGCGGCCGGGTTGTACGAAATATCTTCCGATCGGCATCGTAACGGGGATCACCCTTGCGGGGCGCGGGCTCGAGAATGGTGGTAACGTTGAATTCGCCTGGCGTGAGATAACCCTGAGAAGGTTTGTCGGCAGCAACGGCGATTGTGGCAAGAACGACTAGGGCTGCTGCAGAGCCAAGGGCGATTTGCTTAAGGAAGCTATATCTCATCGGTGGACCATGAGGGAACCGCCCTGGAGTCTCAAGTAGGCATGGTGGAGCCTGGGCTTTCTCGCCAGGACCGGCTGAAGATCCTTGAGACAAGCCGAGGAGCTTTCGCAACCTCAGAAAGGGATGGTGAGCAAATAGAACACCGCGCCGACTGCAGCGGAAGCGGGGATTGTGATGATCCAAGCCAGCATCACATTCTGAGCGACGCCCCAGCGCACCGCAGACGCCCGACGGGCGGTTCCAGCGCCGATGATACTGCCGGTAATGGTATGGGTGGTGGAAACAGGTATCCCCAATAAAGATGCCGTGAAAACCATGATTGAACCGCCAGCAGAAGCACTGAAACCCTGATGCTGGGAGAGTTTGGTGATCCGCGACCCCATCGTTTCGATAATTTTCCAACCGCCGGAAAGTGTGCCTAGAGCGATGGCGATATAGCAACTGATGGCGACCCAATGCGGAACCTCAAAAGCACCGCTCAGATAACCGGTCGAATAAAGAAGAACGGTAATGATTCCCATGGTCTTCTGGGCATCATTGAGTCCGTGGCTGATAGAATAGGCGGCCGAGGAAAGCAGATGAAGGAAACGAAAACCACGTTCGGCTGAACGGGCGGTTGAATTGCGGAACAGCCAGCTTGTGACCAGCATGATCAGCATCGACAATATCATGCCCAAGGTTGGCGATAGGACAATCGCAATGAGAGTCTTGTTCAGGCCGGTCCATTGAATGCCGGTAAGACCGGCATGCGCGGTGCCGGCGCCAATGAGCCCGCCAACCAACGCATGGCTGCTCGAGGACGGAATGCCTTTCAACCATGTCACGACATTCCAAAACATCGCGCCTACCAGCGCGCCGAAGACGACGGCCGGCGTGACGAGGTCTCGTTCGATCAATCCTTGGCCGATCGTCTCCGCGACCTTGTGCAGGCTGGGGAAAATGATGCCAAGAAAGTACGCCGCAAAATTGAAAAAGGCCGCAAAAACAACGGCTCTAACTGGGCTGAGCAGACGCGTTGCGACGACGGTTGCGATGGCATTGGCCGCATCGTGCAGTCCGTTCAAAAAATCGAATGCAAGCGCGACAATGATCAGCCCGACCAAGAGAGGCAGCGCGAGATCGTGCATTAGGCGTGATCGATCACAATGCCGTCGATCTCATTGGCAACATCTTCCAGCGCGTCGACGATCCGCTCCAGATGCTTATAGATCTCACGGGCAACCACGAACTTGATGGTTTCGCTCGATCCATATTGTTTGAATGCCTTCTTGATTCCGGCATCATGAATCTGGTCGGCATGTCCTTCCATACGGACCAGACGTTCGGTCAATTCGTGCAGTCGGGTACCATTTCGCGCGACGTCGCGTAGCAGCGGCATCGCTTCCGCAGTGAGGCGCGCGGCATCAACGATGATCGCCGTCATATCGCGCATTTCCTGATCGAATTCCTTGACCTCGTACAGGTCGATGGCGGCAACCGCCGCCTGCATTTCATCGACTGCGTCGTCCATCGCGCCGATGAGGCTGGTTATCGCGCCACGGTCGAATGGCGTGAGGAAGGTTTTGCGAACGGTCTGAAGTACTTCTCGGATGATATTGTCCGCATCATGCTCACGCTCCATCACTTCGCGAATATGGTCCGCGCTGGCAGGGCCACCCTGGAGCAGGCGGGCAAGAGCATCGGCTGCTGCAACAATTGTCACCGCATGCGCTTCGAACAATTCGAAGAAGTTGCCGGTTTTCGGCAACAGGCGCTGAAACCATCCGAACATTTGACCGACCCTTGATCTTTCCGCGACAACATTGAGAACGCCTATCCGCTCGGTCGCCGCCTTGAACTCCGACGCACCGAACGAACGGATCAGGTCGCGTAAATCGCTTTCCTCGACGGCATCGGCGGCTTCGGTCAAAGTGAACCAGCGACGCTGCCGCTGTTCTTGTTCCTTCCAACGATCCAGCTCGCGCGTGACGGAGAGAGGAAAAACGTCCACGTCGACCATCAGCGATGCGCCGTTGCTCCTGCGCTTGCGATAGCGATAGGAGCCGAGTGGGGTGGGGCACACTGGCCCGCATACTCCGGCTTCTTCTTCCGCTTCCAAAGCGGCAGCACCGTGAGGAGAAATACCAGCCGGCGCATTGCCTTTGGGAATGACCCAGCGACGGCTTTCTCGAGATGTGACAAGCAAAATCCGCACCGGCGCATCAATCGCATTTCCTTCAGTGCGATAAGGCAAAGCAGCAATCTGACGGATAGTGAACTCCAGAACTGGTATGAAATGCCCTCGCCAGGCATATTATTACAATTATGTGACGGCCCTTAGCGCGAAAAATCGAAAAGGAAAGCCTTCGATCTGTGAGAATGGGTGGCTCAAAGTTTGGGGCTAATCCTTCTTCGCTTCACAGCCACCCACCTGCTTGTCGGATTATCAAAGACGTTCGCTTGTCAGCGATCTGAATGCCGCCAGTCAGCAAACGGCCCAGCAGGAAATGATATCAAGGAACATCAGAAATACGGCGCCATTGACTGGCCTTTGCGGCGGCTTCCTGATCGGCATCGAGCGCTGGCCCGATCGCCATCTCCTGCGCCCGGGCCATGACGGCGGCGTCGTCCGTGCCTGCCTGGCGATAGTCCGTATCCGCTCCCCTGGAGCCTTCGCCCTCCGTCTCGATCCGCCAGCCGTCTTCATCGCGGCAGGCGATGCCGCCGTGGTCCGGCGCGCTGAACGCCCGGCAGAATTCACCCGCGCCGTTGCGGAAGCTGAGCAGCACCCGCGTCGGGGCGCCCTGCGGCTGTTCGGAAATCAGCTGGCGATCAAGCAGGCCAGCTAGTTCGGTATCGGCATAGCCGGCCGGTGCGTCGCCTTGCGGCATCAGCAAGGCCAGCACCAGCGAAGCGGCCAGCGCGGTGCCTGCGCCCATCCAGGCCCAGCGCGGCGTGATGCCGGTCTTGCGGACCCGCTCCTTCGTATCGCGCGCGTCGCGGGCCTGGGCGAAATCGACCACCTCGCCGCGCGGCCGCAAGAGCGCCTGCAGCTTTTCGGGCGGCGGCTCCTCCATGATCGGGGCGAAATGGGCCGCCAGCCTGGCTTTCAGCGCGCGATGCTGCTCGACCTGGCGCGCCAGCTCGGGATCGTGCTGGATGGCGGCCGCCACTTCCCTGGCCCGCGCGCCGTTCAGCTCGCCATCGGCAAAGGCTGCCAGTTCCTCGGGCGAGATCGTCATGCATCTTCTCCCAATATCGCCATCAGCGCGTCGCGGCCGCGCACCAGCCGCGAATTCAGCGTGCCCACCGGACAGCCGACGATCTCGGCCGCTTCGCGATAGGCATAACCCTCGACCATCACCAGCAGCACCGCTTCGCGTTGCTCCTCAGGCAGACGGGCCATGGCACGGTCGATGAGGCTCAGTTCAACCGCGGCTTCCTGCCCGCCGTCATGGCCCACGCCTTCGCCTCCCTCCCCGGAGACGAAGGTCTGGCCTCTCCGGGCACGGGCGCGGCTTTCGTCGATCCAGAGATTGCGCATGATCTGGTACATCCAGCTGTCGAGTCGCGTCCCGTCCTGCCATTGTTGGCGATGGACGAGCGCGCGTTCGATCGTCATCTGGCAGAGATCGTCGCCGTCGGACGGATGGCCCGCCAGGCCGATCGCGAAGCGTCGCAACCGGGGCAGCAGGGCCAGCACATCCTGTTCGAACGAATTGCTCAGATCTCTCGCCTTCCATGCATTAAACGAATGGGCCGGCCCGTTTCATCCATGCTTAAGGTGAAAACTGCAAAGGACCCAAAATGCGCGTCCGATTCATCCTGATCCCCATGCTGGCGCTGGCGGCGGCAAGCCCGGTGATGGCGCAGCTCGGCCTGCCGAGCCTGCCGCTGCCGCCGGTGCGCGACGTGCTCGATCCGGTGACCGGGGCAGTCGTCGACATCACCGAGGACGTCCGCCGCAGTGCCGACCGCCTTGCCCGGCAGCGGCTGGGCATGATCGAGCGGCTGGTGGCGCGCAATCCGGAAACGATCGAGCTGGACCGTAACGGCGCCCCGGCACGGCGTGGCGAGCTTCTTGTAATGGACGGTGATGCCGCCGGCGTCGCTCGCGCCGAGGCGGCGGGCTTTCGCGTGCTGAACCAGGAGACGCTTTACGGACTCGACATCGCAGTTACCCGGTTCGCGGTCCCCGCCGGCACGACCCTGGCTGAAGGGGAGCAGGCACTGGGCGCACTGCTGCCACAAGCGATCGTCGCACCCGACAATCTGCACCGTGAAGCAGGTGGCGCCGTCCCGATCATAGCGGCGAACGCCACAGCCGCATCGGCGGCGATCACCGCTCCGGTCGGCATGATCGACGGCGGGCCGGCCGGCACAGCGGCCGTGCGCGAAAGCCGAGGTTTCGCCAGGGGGGCGCCACTCGCCAGCGACCATGGCAACGCCATCGCGTCGCTGCTGGAAAGCACAGGTGTGACCACGATCCGCGCGGCCGACGTCTATGGTAGCGATCCCGCTGGTGGCAACGCGCTTGCCATAGCCAGGGCGCTTGGCTGGCTGGCCGAGCGGGACGTGAAGGTGGTGACCATCAGCCTAGTGGGCCCGCGCAATGCCGTGCTTGAACGTGCAGTCGCTTCTATTCTGGCCAAGGGTGTGGTGATCGTCGCGCCTGTCGGCAATGATGGCCCCGCCTCACCGCCCTCCTATCCAGCTTCCTATGATGGTGTGGTCGCCGTCACTGGCGTGGACGGCCGCAGGCGCGTGCTAATCGAAGCGGGGCGGGCGCTGCATCTCGATTATGCCGCACCGGCAGCGGACATCGGCGCGCGCAATGCGAAGGGACGCAAAGTCAAGGTGCGCGGCACTTCCTTCGCCGTGCCCTTGGTCGCAGCACGGATTGCGGCTGGCGGACAAGGCTGGCGCGCCTCGCTGGACCAGGAGGCACGCGACCTCGGCGAGCGCGGACCGGACCAGGCCTATGGCCGCGGCCTCATTTGCGGCGCCTGCCGGGGCGTGCGCTGATTTTTTCTCGCGCATGGATTAAACCGAAAGCGGGGTCCGTTTCCCCTTCAAGCTGGCAGTCAATCTGCTCGCCAATCGAAGGAGGACCTTATGAAGAAAGCACTTCTGATCGCGGCGGCATCGCTCGCTGCCATGACCGCTCCGGCCCAGGCCCAGCTCCTCGGTGGCGGTGGCATTGGCGGTGGTTTGGGCGGTTCGATCGGCGGGACGCTGGGCGGTACGCTTGGCGGTGGCAGCGACATCGGCTCCACCGTCCGCCGCACCGGCGACAGTGTCCGTTCGACCACCCGCGGCGGCGTCTCTGGCCGCGCAAATAGCGAAGGCAGCCAGGCATTCGACCGCCGCTCGGGCCGAGTCTCCGCGCGCCGCAGCGGCAACGCCGATGCGAACGCGGGGCTGACGCAGGATCTGACCAACCCGGTCGCGCCGGTCACCGGTTCAGCTTCGGGTTCGGGCAACGCATCGGGCGAAGGCAGCCTCGACGCGCAACTGATCGGAACGGATGGCGTGCGTTCAGCCGCAAGCGAGACGGTCGGCACGGCGCGGGGCGCGGTTTCAAGCGCAGCCGGCGAAGCGCGGGGCGCCGCGTCGGGGCTGGCGGCGACCGGCACGGACCTGACCGGTTCGGCGGTCGGCGGCGCCGACGGAGCGTTTGGTGCGACGTCGTCGATGCTGGCGGTTGCGGGCAGCGCGGCGGCGACCGGCGAGGGCGCCTTTGCGGTCAAGCGCAGCATGCCGGTGTTCGACAGCTCGGGCGAGCGGATCGGCAAGGTACGCCAGATCGTCGCCGACAGCCAGGGCCGCGTCCAGTCGTTGTTAATCAGGGCCGACGGCGAGAATGTGAGCCTGCCCGCTGACAATTTTACGGCAAGCGGCAACGCTCTGGTCTCCGCGATGGGCACTGCCGACATCAAGAAGGCAGGCCGTCAGGAAGATGCGTCGACCGCCAATGCGCCCAATCAGAGCGAAACTGCGGCGCGATAAGTCCGCGCCACGGCGACCAGCCCGGGAGCGTTGCGCACTCCCGGGCCATTTGTTTGCAAGACGGCACCTCTGATGCTGGAAATCGTACCACCTTCACCGAGCATCAGCGCCCTCTCTAACGGCGGATGCGCAGGTCGTTATTCATAGACCTGTCCTGAACTCTCGAACGGGCCAAGCGCTACGCGGCGGCGCGCTTGAGCAGCGGTTCCAGCCAGTCGACGAACACGTTTAGGCGATGATTGGTTTGTTGCCGATGCGGATAGAGTAGCGTCATGGGCATCGGTTCGGCGCAATACTTCGGCATCACTTCGACGAGTTCGCCATTTCCCAAATGCTGCCGGACGTCATAGGCGGGGATTTGAATGAGTCCGAGGCCAGCAAGGCAGCAGGCGATATAGGCTTCGGCGCCGTTGACGGTGACCCGGCTCCGTACCGGGCGGGTCTGGAGAACGCCGTTTTCCGCCCATTCCCAATCTTCGACGCGCCTGGTGGACGGCGACGCATAGTTTACCACAAAATGCGCATCGAGATCGTCGGGAGTTTGCGGCAATCCATGGCGCTTCAGATATTCCGGACTCGCGACATTGATCAGAGGCAACGCTCCGACCGACCGGGAGATCAGACTGGAATCGATCAACGATCCTACGCGCAAAGCGCAGTCCACGCCGTCCTCGATGAGATTTACAGCGCGATCGGTGACCCCAAGATCAATGTTGATCCCGGGAAAGCGTTCAAGAAAATCTGGCAGAGCAGGTGCGATAATAAGTCGGCCAATACGCCCCGGCACATCCACTCTCAGCGTCCCGGCTGGGCCGGTTACGCCATGGCGAAACAGATTCTCGGCTTCTTCCACGTCAGTGACCACACGCAGGCACCGTTCATAAAGTGTCATGCCGTCTTGGGTCGGAGAGACTTGGCGCGTCGTACGATGGAGGAGGCGCGTGCCAACCCTCGCTTCGAGTTCTCGGATTGCTGCCGACACTGACGAACGTGGGAATCCAAGACTGTCCGCTGCGCGAGTGAAGCTCGCACATTCTACAACGCGTGCAAAGATGCGGAACAGATCAATACGATCCAAGAGCGGCTCCGATTAGAAGCTATTTCTGACAAGTGATGTCAGAATGATCGACTTTATCGGCCAATGCCAGCCGATATCCTCACGAATGGGCTGTGGTCACCAAGACCTGAGTCGAATTGCCAAGAGGAGAAGTTGATGATCAACCACAGCATTAGCGGCAAGACTGCCATTATCGCCGGCGGTGCGAAGAACCTAGGCGGCCTGGTTGCGCGCGACCTCGCGGGGCAGGGTGCCAAGGCGATTGCTGTGCATTACAACACAGATGCAACCAAGGCGGCCGCCGACGAAACGGTCGCAGCCATTAAAGCTGCGGGTGCCGAGGCGGTTGCCTTTCAGGCCGATATGACAACCGCAGGCGCGGTCGAAAAGCTGTTCGCCGACACCGTTGCTGCCATCGGCCGCCCCGACATCGCGATCAACACCGTCGGAAAGGTGTTGAAGAAGCCGATGACCGAGGTGTCGGAAGCCGAATATGATGCGATGAGCGCCGTCAATTCCAAAGCTGCCTTTTTCTTTCTCAAGGAAGCGGGCAAGCACCTCAATGACAATGGCAAGATCGTAACGCTCGTAACCTCACTGCTCGGCGCCTATACGCCCTTCTATTCCTCTTATGCTGGGACGAAAGCGCCAGTTGAGCATTTCACGCGCGCTGCATCCAAGGAGTTAGGCATGCGCGGGATATCGGTAACGGCCATTGGGCCGGGCCCGATGGATACACCCTTCTTCTACCCGGCCGAAGGACCTGAAGCGGTCGCTTATCACAAAACGGCTGCCGCGCTCTCGCCACTCACGCCGACGGGTCTCACTCATATCGAAGACATCGTACCCTGGATTCGTTTCCTGGTCTCGGACGGCTGGTGGATGACCGGTCAAACCATCCTCGTAAACGGCGGCTACACGACGAAGTGAGAACTGGTGGTGGGAGTGCCACCATCGACAATAGCACTGTGGCAAGGGGGTATGTGGCTCAGTGGTCACTGCCTCCGTCCTCGTAAGGCCAACCTTCTTCGCTCGAGCGAGCCTCAGCATCGAGATCCTCGTAAAATTGCGTTACGAGGTCGTTATATTGCTGCGAGGTATCATTGTTCTCGTCATCGTCGGGTCCTTGAAAATCATCGTCGTCCCAATTGCCCCCTGGCAGGCTGGCTAGCAGCGCTGCATTTCGCTTGGCGCGCCCTTCCACGATATCGATAGCTGATTTTTCGAGGACAGCGATCGCCTGTTCTGAAATCATTGCGTTCAAGCCGGATGCTCCGAACGTGCTGATCGCATCGGGGAGCGTCTTCAGACGAAGGCGGAATATTTCGGTCTCACCATTGCCAGCTCGCCGATTTTTGACGAGCTCGGTGCGATCGAAGCGATCAAAAACTTCGTCGAACATCTCGTGAATGATGGATTCCATCGCCGCAGCCGACTGCCGTGTCTCGAAATCCCAGCGCGCAACAAAGCGCCAGTCGGTGAAGTTGAGACAGGGACGTGGCGGGTCTGGCCGGTCTCTGACCCTGCCATTGAGATAGCGCAATCGCCTGGCACCGTATGCAGCAAAACCGATCTTGAAGAGATATAGGCGATCATTTCGAAGCGCCCATTCTTGCAGGCGATCGCTCGTCGCGACGTAAAGATATCCCTTCCTGAGCGGTGTTTGGGATCGATCGGTCATCTAAAAATCCTTCCGACGACTTCGATCGCCTCTTATCATCGAACGGCGACGTCAAGCGCGAACGTTGCGACGGTAGGGAGGTGCGCGGGCTAACTTTCAGAAGCCTGACTGTTGCACTTCTACAACATTGAACTTTCATCTGGCTTTATGCGGCCTTGTAGCATTGTGCCGTAGACTCCTGGTCTCTAGCTGCACGGTGCCTGCTGCGTCGTTCTGACCGGTGGCTGTGTTTGAATTAATTAGGAATTTCCAACATGATGAAGTTTGTACCTGCGCTTGTCGCAGCACTCCTCGTTTCGACTCCTGCATTTGCGGGGCCGCGGGTCGAAGTGCACGCTGGATGGGATCGTGCGAGCGCCGCCGGCGAAAGCAACAGCGACGTGATGTACGGCGTGGGTATTGGCTATGATCTGCCGATTGGCACCAACACCTTCGTCGGTGTCGACGCTAATTATGATGGCAGCTCGGCTGGCAAGTGCGTTAGCATCGACGGGGATACCGCTTGCCTCGATGCCAACCGCGATCTCAGCGTTGGTGGCCGCTTCGGTTTCAATCTCGGCCAGTACAGTAAGCTCTACGCGCTGGGCGGCTATACCAACGCCAAGGTGAAGGCCTCGATCACCTCGGGTGAAACCGCGCTGAGCGCGACCGATGAGCTGGACGGATTCCGTCTGGGCGTTGGGTATCAGCGTAACTCCGATATCGGTGCCTATTTCAAAATTGAGTATCGCTACTCAAACTATGAACAGGATTTCAGCCGTAACCAGGTTCTGGCCGGCGTCGGTTTCGAATTCTGATTGACCGGTGGGCGGTGCTTGCACCGCCCATTCGAAAGCCACACGCGCAGCCGCGAGAACAAAGAGAAGAACGATTTTGGCCAGCCATGTGCGGCTCTACCGGGCTCTTACCCGACGTAAGGATATTCAAATCGCGCTATCTGAATTGCTTTCTCGACGGCGTAACGATCATCGCCCTCTGCGGTCGGGCGTACTTCCCAGTTCGACCGAGCGTTCATCGTTAATGGTCGAGGCGTTACGGTGCCTAGGACTTGTCGCCAGTGCTCCACGGATTTGCCCGTCGAGTCTGTCAGCATTGTGACCAGCAGATCTTCAAGTCGCTCCGGTTTGATGACCAGAGGCGGAACATTCATCGATTGTCCCATGCGAGCCTCCTTACATGAGAACGTCGCAACAAAAGTGAGTCAGGTCAAATAGCCGCAACGAGAACGATGTTCGTTGCTAGCGAATGCGGGCTACTTGAGCTGTTAATCCGATACCGAAATGATTTTCCGCGCATTGATCGAAATTAATGCTAGAGGCCGCACGCCGGGGTGGCACCTGATGACGCGGAACTCAAATGGACAAAGAACAACTGCGCGAAGATGCAATCACGCACGCACGGATGGCGCTAGAAAAAACAGATGCATACGGCCATGCAGTAGCAGGGGCGCATATCCAGCATGCTCTAGACTTGCTTCTTGCTGAGGATCACCCTGGCGATTCTTCGAGAACAGCTTCGAAGTAGCGGACCATCTTTTCGGTGGCGGACGACGTCAGGGAAAGAAAAAATCTTCGCCCGTCCAATGGGTCAGGGCTTCGTTCTAGCAAGCCTTCATCTTCCAACAGGGCGATCCAACGCAAAGCTGTGGTCGGCGGCACGCACGCACCAATGCATGCGCTGGATACAGAAACGCGCTTGCCTCTGGTCTGCTTGGCGTAAATGTCGAGAAGGATATCCCAGGCAGCTTCACCAAATAGCCCGGAAGAAAAGTGGCGATCCCTGATCCGTCGCGCCCGGTAGATGATTTCAGCATTTCTGGGGGAGTATCCGACAGCTCTCTTCGTGGTTTCAGCATCGACACACGGAGATTGCACAACTTGTTTGGATACGCGTTGAGCCAATTCGACGAGGCTGTCGGCGAGTGATTGTGCGTTCTCGATCGCCTGACCAAAGTCGTTGGCTATTGATGTCATTTGCTCCCCCTGCCCATGTCGAACCAACGGCTTTGCATGGTTTACAAGAGCTTAGGCATCAGCAGCCCGTAGCGTCAACGGGCATTGGCCCATGTCCCTCATTATTATTACGTATGCGATATGAAAGAGCCTGCTGCCATTGCATTTGAGCTTTTCCTGCCCTTCTTTCCGGTGGTTCCGGGGATGCCGTTGGGGCTTCATACCGTGGATTTGGAGTTGGTTTGAGCTGGGAGTAAGTGAGAGCGGACTGACATGCCGAGAAGCTCTCTGATGACTGGCCGCGCCTAGCAGGAAATCAGTCCTTAGACGGCCTTGAACAAGAACGACCCTTTCCTAACTTTGTTTTGCCGGGCGCCTTTCCGGGTCCGGTTGGGACAACGAGAGCGCCGGCTCTCTCCGGCGCTTCTCATGCCCAGATTGCTCTAAGGAGGATTTGGCTATGAGGACCAATTTCGATTTCACGCCTTACAGGCGTTCGACGGTCGGTTTTGATCGCTTTTTTGACTTGCTCGAGACGAGCATGCGCGCGGATGCAGGGGAAGGCTATCCCCCCTTCGATCTCGAAAAGGACGGTGAGGATCGTTACCGCATCACCCTCGCTGTCGCAGGTTTTCGGCCTGACGATATCGAGATCATCGCTCAGGAAAATCAGCTGACTGTTACTGGTCGAAAGGCGGACGAAGAAGCGGACGCGCGCTATCTTCACCGAGGCATCGCTGCGCGGCCTTTTGAGCGCCGGTTTCAACTCGCCGACTTTGTGCAAGTGAGATCAGCAAGCTTCGACAACGGCTTGCTGACCATCACTCTTGAGCGCGAAGTTCCTGAAGCGATGAAGCCGCGGCGCATCGAGATCACGCAAGGCATGTCGGGCCACTTGGAAGGGCCGCAGGACAAATCAAAAGGCGCCTGATGTTAATGCCACCAGCGTTTTCAACGCTGGTGGCTTCAGCCTTTGGAGGTCTGGAGTTTGCCATGCCCGAACCGATGTTTGAAACTTGGATCAGGCGCGCGGAACAAGAGGAACGTCTAGCGATTGCCGCAACCTGCCCGGAAGCGGCTTACGCCCATCGTGAACTCGCGAGGCGTTATCGTGCTCGCGCTCAAGCGCTGAAACCAAGTCCGGTAAATCGATCATCCGTTCAAATCGATTGAGAGTGGAAACGATATTGATCGAAGTGAAAGATAGAATCCCCTTTACGAGCTAAGTCACGGCGGCGGCGGGGGCTTCGGAGAGCCTTATGCTAAACAGCCCAGAATATTTCTTAAAACGGGAACGGGAATGTACCGACGCTGCAGCCAATGCATCAAATCCGAGTGTGAGACGAACTTATCTCGAGTTTGCTAAACAATATGCCCAGAGTGCTGCGCGCGAAGTCGAGCGCGCAGCAACGCTTGAATCTGAGCTGCCACCTTCACAAGCTTAGCCGATATTTTCGTTGAGCGGGAAGTCCATGGCTATGCGTCTTGGGGCGCCGCTATGAGATTCATATTGATCGATGTTGGTTTCGGCTAACCGAAAGGAACATTGACCATTCGCGCAGGTTTTCGACATGGCACCAAACTGCGGTCGCCCTTTATAAGGAAAACCTGCAATGTCCGTTCTTGACCGATTTATCGCCGCCGTCACTCCGCCTGAAAGCGAAGAAGCGCGTTTGAAGGCGCGCGCAAAAGCGACCGATGCTGCCGCGCCTGGGGACTGGCTGGATCAGATCCTTCAGCATCATATAGATCTCGAAGATGCCTTCCTAGAAGTGAAGACAGCGTCGGACGCCGCGAGCCGCACCACCGCGCTGAAGCAACTCGCCATTCTCCTCACCGGCCATGCGGTTGCTGAGGAGGCGGCAATCTATCCCGCCTTGGCGCAGCATGGCGAGAAGACGCACGCCGCCATGGGTTATGATGAGCAAGCGATGGTGAAGGTTCAGATGGCAATGCTCGAGCAGCTCGATCCGATGAGCCAAGATTTCATCGACAAGCTGGAGCATATCGAGGGTGCGGTCGCCCACCATATGTATGCCGAGGAAGGCAACTGGTTCCTGGATCTGAAACAAAATGCTTCGGTCGAGGACCAGGCGATGCTCACCAAACGCTATGCCGAGGAATATGAGCGTTACGTCGGCGCGCCTGCGCTGGCCTGATCCCTATGGCCCGAACGGCAAACCAGTCGGAACACGTATCGGCTGGTCCTAAATCGGACGCCCAGATCGAGCGTCCGGTAAGCCCCTTTGTCCTCGGCCTCCGGCAGATGCTAGCCGACGACGAAGGGCGCCGGGTAAGCCAGTTCGTAATCGGCGACTTGGACAGCGAAGTCCTGGTCTCTCAGAATTCCATATGGGTGTTGATCAGGCGCGCGGGTGCGGGCGGGCTTGCGCTCCGCACCGCGTTCCTGCCGACTGCTTTTACCTGCAAAAAAATCCGCGCACAGCCTGGAGAAATTCTGCGACTTCAACTCGACAGCGCGATGGGCAGGCATGTCATTGTGCTCAAGACTGGGGGAAATGGGCTCGAGCATATTCGGGCGACGGTAACCTTTACGCCGGCGATCTCCATCCTCATTCCGTTCATGCCCCGCGATCTATATCCGCTGGATGCGAAAGACGATCCGCTCGGCTCAGCCGGCAATGTCGAAGCGGCGCAACGCGGCCTCAACAGCGGCTTGATCTATTTCAGGATCGATACGCCCGCCTTCGGCAACATACTCTATTTTCAGAACCTGACGGCGATGAATGGATATTACAGCGCCACGAGGACGAATCCCGACGGTGCGGTCGGGGGACTATGGCCCGAACTGGGCTATCTCCTCCCGTCGCCGACCCAGAACGGAACCCCGCCGGCCGATCCGCTCGCCGTCGGTGTCGAAGTCACTCTGTCTGACGCGATCCTGGTCTTCCGGCACCAGGCGCCTCCACATGAACGCGAGTCCGCACGCCAGTTCGTGCAGATGCTGGGCGAAGCCTATAAGATCATCGATCTGCCGCCGACCGATTATCGCGACTGGGTGGCGCGTGCGGAGAAGACGCTCGTCGATCTGCACAAGGCACCAGAGGCGACCATCCGCCACTATGGCCACCGCTATATCCACCCTTACACCGCCAGCGAATATCCGGATTCGATGGTGCAGATTTCCCTGCTCGCTGCGGTTTTCGACTGGGGGCGCTGGCGCGGCCAAGCCCATCCTCTTGAGGATGAACTGCGTGTCGGCCTCAATCGCTTCTATGATTCCAAGCTGAAGGCGCTGAGGCGCTATCTTCCCAATGTGGGAGATGACAAGAATGCTGACGCGGTCGACAGCTGGTACCTCTATCATCCCATGCTCAATCTTGGGCGAATGGCGCTCGCCGGCGATAAGTCATCGGCCCGGCTATTTCTGAAATGCATCGATTTCTGCATCAAAGCTGCGCGTCACTTCGGCTACAAATGGCCGATCCAGTACAATGTAACCAATTTTTCGGTCATCACAGCGACCGCGAATGATGATCGCGGCCAGACCGATGTTGGCGGGCTCTACGCCTATATCATGCTTCAGGCCCACGAGCTGACGGGTGAACCGCGCTTCCTCGACGAGGCGAAGGCGGCGATCAAGGCGGCGATCGGGATGCGGTTCAACCTGAACTACCAGGCCAATCTGACAGCCTGGGGCGCAGCCGCGTGCATGCGCCTGTACCGTATCACGAACGATGCGATCTATGCCGAGCAGAGCTACGTTTATCTCGCCAGCTTCTTCCACAATTGCGAAATCTGGGAAAGCGAGCTTGAGCATGCCGTCCATTATCGCAATTTCCTGGGCGTTACCTGTCTGCAGGATGCGCCGTACATGGCTATCTATGAGTGCTTCGACGCGTTCACTGCGTTTGAAGTCTATCTCGATCAGAGCGGGCCGGATCTGGATCCCGCCGTTCGGATGCTGGTTTCCGAATATTGTAAATATGCGCTCGACCGAGCGTGGTTTTATTATCCCGATACGCTGCCTGCTGAAATTTTGGCGACAGAGAACCGCAACGGTCATATCGACCGCAATCTCTCGTTCCCTCTCGAAGACCTTTACCCGGACGGGCAATGCGCAGGGCAGATCGGTCAGGAGATTTATGGGGCCGGTGCAGCTTTTGTATTTGCTGCACGAAGCTTCCACCGCGTGGAGAGGGCACCGTTCATGATTTTCTGCGATCATTTCATTCGCGGAAGCGAACGTATCGGTGATCGGTCGCTTAGTATTATGCTTGACGGAGGAGAAAATTGCCTCGCCGCGCTTACTTTCGTCCGCGAAAAGCGAAACCAAATGCCTAAATTGAAGGTAACCACTGCTGGCGGTGATCCCTTGCGTGGATATCAAAAAGGGGACGACCGCATTCACTTCACCGTGCCGGCGAATGGCCGCCTCCATATAAGCTGGGTCGATCATAAATAGAACCCGTAGCTCAAATTTGGAGCCGGATGCGTGAAGGAGCTTCTGGGACTGCTCATCCGACGGGAACGATGGTAATCGGACCGCTCTCGGGAAAAGCTGTCAATCTCCATGATCAGAGGCGGTTTCCAAAAGCGGTCAGTCCGCCTGGCCACCTGGCCGATGCCCCGTCCTTCGCCTAGCCGGCCCTTGCTATATGGAATGGGTGGGCTGACGCGGTCTTGAAAAGGGAACCGCGTCAGCCCCAGAAGCCGGGCGAGGGCGCGTTCAGCAAACCGTTGCTGAGTGTCACGCTCCCGGGCCGGTCTTCCTTCAGCCAGAGGGGGCCATCCAGGTCGGCATAGTCGGCCTGGGCGGCTAGAAGGAGGGCAGGGGCGATCGATAGTGACGTGCAGACCATGCAGCCGACCATCACGCCGAAACTCCGCTCGCGTGCTGCTGCCATAAGGTCGAGCGCTTCGGTCAGCCCGCCGGTCTTGTCGAGCTTGATGTTGACCATGCCGTAGCGGCAGGACAGCATGTCGAGGTCGTCGACAGTGTGGCAGGATTCATCGGCGCAAATGGGCACCAGCGGCTTGAACCCTTCCAGGCAACTGTCTTCGTCGGCCGGAATGGGCTGCTCGACAAAATCGAC
>Ga0164243_10004165_pt1 | contig 22779 bp, 14 predicted proteins | sample OricompcompostOP_FD_108781 | JGI IMG/M metagenome (GOLD analysis project Ga0164243, IMG submission 108781) | Organic Plus compost microbial communities from Emeryville, California, USA - Original compost - Organic plus compost (OP) | ecosystem: Engineered > Solid waste > Mixed feedstock >...
CAGCGCCGTGGCGTCGAGGCGGCGCACGCCCGACCCGGCGTTGGCCGCATTCCACCGGTCGACCCACGCCGCGACAAGATCGTCGCCGAACTCCTCCAGCTTGATCACCAGGCAGTCCGGCGGGATGGTCGCCAGGTCCGCCACGACCGTGCGGGAGGTGACGATCACCGCCACCGGGCCGCTGATCGTCGACTCGGTGCGCTGGAACTCCACCACGTCGCGCAGGTAGTGCGACTCCGTCGCGCCGGTCGCCTGCATCAGCTCGTCCAGGCCGTCGATGAACACCACGCGGGTCCGCTCGGCGCTCGCGGCGACCAGCTCGGCCCAGGGTGTACGCCCGTGTGCGGCCCGCGCCAGGTAGCCGTCAATCTGCTGGTAGACGGTCGCGGACGGGTCGGGGACGTCGCGCAGCGGCACCCGGACCGCGGTGAACGCGTCGCTTGCCGCGAGCCGCGCCGCGGTCACGCGGGTGAACAGGCTCTTGCCGGCGCCCGGATGGCCCAGCACCACCAGCGGCTGCCGGGTGCTCTCCGGCGACGCCAGGTGAGCCGCCAGGAACCTCGACAGGTCGGTCTCCAGCGGACGGTCGGCCCACCACTCCTCCAGCGACGGCTGCGACCCGCGCCCCATCACCGCCCAGCGAAACGCCGGCTCAACGTAGCCGCGCTCGACCGTCGGCGAGCGGACGGCGGTCAGGTCGCCGAGGTCGGTCATCGGCTCGAGAAGCACCGCGCGGTGCAGCGCGTGGATCGCGTCGCGGGCCGTGTTGGACCGGGACGCCTCGGCGAGGCCGGCGATCAGCGACTCCAGCCGGGCCAGGCCGTCGTGGGTGACCCGCTCCTCGCCCAGCAGCGTCCACAGCCGGAACTCGGTCACGTCGGCCGCGAGGCGGACGTACTCCGCGCGGTAGCGCTCGACCGCGCGCCGGGTCAGCTCGTCGGCCACGTGCGGCCCGCTGCCGAACCGGTCGGTCCACGCGGGCAGCCCCTCGAAGAGGCCCAGCGTGCGTCCGGCGAGCCGGCGCAGGTAGGGCCGGACGACCTCCTCGGTGTTGCGGTCGAAACCGCGGACGGCCCACGGCAGCTCGACGGGGACGCGAAACAACACGTCGACGGTTGAAGGGTCGGCGAGGCGGCGCTCGTCGTCCTCGCTCAGGTTGATCTCGTCGTACGCCGCGCCGGCCAGGTCGCGCAGCGCGGCGAAGAACGACGCGACCACGATCGTGGTGTGGGTGGCGGCGAGCAGCTCCTGCCGCGAGCGTCCCCGGGCGGCCGCGAGATCGCGACGGCCGCGCGACACCATCTCCTCCAAGCGCGCGACCAGCTCGTTCTTCTGGTCGATCCAGCCCCAGGCCGCCAGCCCCAGCGGACCCGCGGCCAGGAAGGCGACGCCGAGCAGCCGGTCGAGGGCCTTCACGGCAGGCGACGACCGCCCCAGGAGGATCTCGCGCGCGGACTCGAACGTGTACAGCACGGCAGCCATTCTGGCCCAGCCGTGCGACAGGACACATAGACTGAGTCGGGTGACGAGCGACGTGCGGCCCGAGGTGCCGCCCTCCGGCACCGGGTGCGTGGAGTGCGAGCGCGACGGCGGCTGGTGGCTGCACCTGCGCCGATGTGCCCACTGTGGACACATCGGCTGCTGCGACAACTCGCCGATGCGGCACGCCACCGCGCACGCCCGCGCCACGGGGCATCCGGTCATCCGCTCGTTCGAGCCCGGTGAGGACTGGTTCTACGACTACCGCACCGGCGAGTTCGTCGAGGGGCCGGCGCTCGCGCCGCCCGACTCGCACCCCGTCGACCAGGGCGTCCCCGGCGGCGACGTCCCGGCCGACTGGCAGCGCCGGCTACACCCCTGAGAGTTCGCGGGCCGCGGCCGCGATGTGCGCGGCGTCGATGCCGGCCGCCGCGAGCTGTTCGGCCGTCGTGCCGGAGCCCGGCATCGTGCGGACGGCGAGGTGGCGCATGCGTACTCCGGACACGTCGCCGCCGAGCAACGCGGCCGCCACCGCCGAGCCGAGACCGCCCTCCGGGTGGTGGTCCTCCGCCACCACGATCCGGCCGCCGGTGGCGGACACCGAGGAGACCAGCGTGCCGGCGTCCACCGGCTTCACCGAGTAGAGGTCGACCACCCGGCCGGGCACGCCCAGATCGTCCACCGCGCGCAGGCACTCGTGCAGGGTCACCCCGGCGCCGACCAGCGTGACCGCGTCGGACGGGCCCGAGCGCACCACCCGCGACCCACCGATCACAAAGGACTCCGTCGGCGGGTACAGCACCGGGTACGCACCCCGGGTCGTCCGCAGGTAGCAGATCCCCGGCGTCTCCACCATGGCCCGGGTCAGCGCGACGGTGCTCGTCGCGTCGCTCGGGTACAGCACCGTCGACCCGTGCACCGCCCGCATCATCGCGAGGTCTTCGAGCGCCATCTGCGACGGCCCGTCCGCCCCGATCTCGACGCCGGCGTGGGAGCCGACCAGCCGGATGTCGGCACGGGAGATCGACGCCATGCGGACGAAGTCGTACGCGCGGCTGAAGAACGTCGCGAACGTCGACGCGAACGGCACGTACCCGCGCACGCTCAGCCCCACCGCCGCCGCGACCATCTGCTGTTCGGCGATGAACATCTCGAAGTACCGCTCGCCGAACGCCTTCGCGAACTCCTCGGCGTACGTGGAGTTCTTCACCTCGCCGTCGAGGACCACGAGCCGCGGGTACTCGTCTCCCAGGGCCGTCACCGCGTCGCCGTACGCCTTGCGGGTGGCAACCTTCGCGCCGACGCCGTACGCGGGCGGCGACGCCGGCGTACCGCGGAAGGGCCGAGGCGACACCGCCGGCGGCAGCGGCCCGCGCACCGTCAGCGAGCTCTCGCCGCCCAGCTCCGCGATGGCGCGCTCCGCCATCTCCGGCGGGAACGGCTTGCCGTGCCACCCCTCGTGATCCTCCACTTCGGAGAAGCCGCGACCCTTGACGGTGCGCGCCAGCACGACCACGGGCCGGTCGTCGCCCGGCTCCGCCGCGTCCCGGAGCACGCCGTCGACCGCCTCGACGTCGTGGCCGTCGACGGTCAGCACGCGCGCGCCGAACGCCGAGGCCCGTGCCGCGTACGCGTCGACGTCCCACTGGAGCTCCGTCGGCCCGCTCTGGCCGAGCCGGTTGACGTCCACGATGGCCACCAGGTTCGAGAGCCGGTAGTACGCCGCCTTGTCCAGCGCCTCCCACATCGACCCCTCGGCCATCTCACTGTCTCCACAGAGGACCCAGACGCGGTACGGCAGCTCGTCGAGGTACCGCCCGGCCAGCGCGATGCCGACCCCGTCGGGCAGCCCCTGGCCGAGCGACCCGGTGGCCACGTCGACCCACGGCAGCGCCGGCGTCGGGTGCCCCTCCAGCGCGTGCCCGAACCGCCGGTAGCCCGTCATCAACTCCTCGTCGGAGACCACGCCGACGGCCTTGAAGACCGAGTAGAGCAGGGGCGACGCGTGGCCCTTCGAGAAGATCAGGTGGTCGTTGGCGTCGTTGCGCGGGTCGTCCCAGTCGTACCGCAGATGGCGGGCGACCAGGACGGCGAGCAGGTCGGCCGCGGACATGCTGGAGGTCGGGTGGCCGGACCCGGCACTGGTGCTGGTGCGCACCGAGTCCACCCGCAGCTGCCGCGCGAGGTCACGCACGGTAGAAAGGTCGGCGATGGTCATGTGCTGTCCCCCGTCCCGACGGTCGTCGCCCGCCGGTTACCCCGTCGGGACGGGACATAACGGCCCCTACTTGCCGAACCCCGCGGTCAGGCCGCTGAGCAGCTGGCGGCGGCCCAGGGCGTAGAGCACCAGGATCGGCAGCGTGGTCAGCACCACCGACGCCAGCACCGCCGGCACGTTGATGCTGAACTGTCCCTGGAAGGTCCAGAGCGCCAGCGGCAGCGTCCGCCGGTCGGGGTTCTGGGTGAGGATGAGCGGCAGCAGGAACCCGTTCCAGACGCTCAACCCGTTGTAGATCGTGACGGTGACGAGCGCGGGCCGGGTCAGCGGGAACGCGAGGTGCCAGAGCGTCCCCCACTCGGTCGCGCCGTCCATCCGCATCGACTCGAACAGCTCCTTGGGCACGTCGCGGATGAAGTTGGCGAGGACGAGCACCGAGAGCGGGATGGCGAACGCGATCGACGGCAGGATGATCGCGAGCAGCGTGTCGTACATCCGCAGCCGGATGATGATCAGATAGACCGGGATGATCGTCGCCTGCAAAGGGATGGCCAGCCCCATGAGGAACAACCAGTTGGTCCCGCGGAGGAACCAGCTGCGGTTGCCGGCCCGCACGATCGCGTACGCCGCCATGAACGAGAACAGCACCGCGGGCACGACGGTGCCCAGCGCGACGATGACGCTGTTGACGAAGTACCCGACGAAGTCGTTCTCGATCACCAGCCGGTAGTTGTCGAGGGTCGGCTCGGTGGGCGGGACGAAGGGGTTCGTCGAGAAGTAGTTCGCCTGGGTCTTGAAGCTGGTGATGAGGATCCAGTAGATCGGCACCACCACGATCACCAGCCAGAACACCGACGCGATGCCGGCGGGCCAGTTGGGCCGCCGGGTCCGGCGGGCCGTGTTCGGCTGTGGCACGTGGCGCGGGTGGCCGGCGGCCGCGGTCGCCCGGGTGAGAGTGGTCGACATCAGGCTCCCTCCAGCTGGCTCGCGCCGCCGTCCCGGCCGCCGAGGCGGCGCAGCAGCAGGGCCAGCGCCAGACCGACGAGCACGAGGATCACGGCGATCGCGCTCGCCGGACCCATCAGGTTGGCCTGGAAGCCGCGCTTGTACATGTCCAGCGCGAGCACGCGGGTGGCGTCGCCGGGACCACCCGCGGTGAGCACGAAGATCAGGTCGAAGAACGTCAGCGAGCCCACGACCATCAGCGTCGAGGACGTGATGATGGTGTACTTGAGCTGCGGCAGCGTGATGTTGAAGAACTGCCGGACCCGGCCGGCCCCGTCGATCTCCGCCGCCTCGAACAGCGTGCCCGGGATCTGCCGCACGCCGCCCTGGTAGATGAGCGAGTGGAACGGGATGAACTGCCAGGACACCACGAAGATGACGGTGCCCAGGGCCAGCGCGTCACGGCCGAGCCAGTCCTGCGTGAGCAGCGGGATGCCGAGGCCCGCACCGAGGCCGAAGTTCGGGTCGAGCAGGGCCTTGTAGGTGATGGCGATCGCCGCTGAGCTGAGCAGCAGCGGCACGAAGTAGATCACCGCCAGGATCTCCCGGTAGCGCTGCCGGCCGGCGAGGAACACGCCGATCAGCAGGCTGAGCGGGGTCTGCACCAGCCAGGAGAGCGCCATGACCAGGAAGGTCACCCAGAGGGCGTGCGGCAGTCCGGGATCGGTGAGCACGGCGCGCCAGCTCTCGAAGCCGGCCGGCCGGATCTGGCCGATGCCGTCCCACTCGGCGAAGCTCAGCGCCAGCACGCCGAGCAGCGGGATCACGCCGAACGCCACGAACATCGCGAGCGCGGGTACGGCCATCCACGCGACGGACCCGCTCCGCCCGCCGCTGGCGGTGGCGGACGGACTCCTCCGCGGGGCGGGCGGAGCGAGTGCGGTCATTTCCCGATGACCCCGTTCATGTTGTCGACCCACTGCTGCGGGGAGATCTTGAGCTGGAAGAGCTGCGCGATGTTGTCGAGCAGCACCTCCGCCGCGGTCGGGCTCAGGGCCTGGTCCCACGACTGCACGAAGTTCTTGGCGTTGGCCGAGGTGTTGTAGACGAAGGTGAGGAAGTCGGCGTCCTTCGAGGACGCGTACTGGCCCTCGGTGCCCTTGACGATCGGCACGGCGCCGGCGTCGATCCACTCCTTGACCTCGGCGTCGGAGAGCACCGCGGTGGCGAAGAACTTCTTGGCGGTCTCCTTCTGCTCGGCCGTCGCCTTGGCGGAGATGGAGAGGTACTGACCCGGGTTGCCGACGGTGTCGCTCGGGTCGCCCTTGCCGCCGTCGACGGCCGGGAAGTTCATGTAGCCGAGGTTGCCGCCGGAGACGAAGTCACCGCCGTCGGCCGCCATGCCCCCGTACGTCCACGTGCCGTGGAGCATCATCGCGGCCCGGCCGGTGTAGAGGAGGGCCTGGTCGGCGTTGGAGTCCGCGGTGATGGACGAGAAGCCCTTGATGAAGCCGTTGGCCTTCACCAGCTCCTGGATCTTCGTGAGCGCCTCGATCGACGCCGGATGCGACCACGCGTTCTGCTGGCCGTCGAAGACCGCCTGGAAGACCTCGCTGCCGCCGATGCGGTCGAACATGAACTCCAGCCACATCATGTTGGTCCACCGCGACTGGCCGCCGAGCGAGAACGGGGCGATGTTGGCCGCGTTGAACTTGGGCACCAGGTCCATGACGTCGCCCCAGGTCTGCGGCGGGTCAGCCTTGATCTTGTCGAACGCGCGCTTGTCGTAGAAGAGGACGATGGGCTGCACCGTCTCGCACGGCATCGCGTAGATCTTGCCGTCGATGGTGGCCGCGCCGAACGACGACGGGAAGAGCCGGTCCTTGACCGCCGCGTTGGAGTCGAACCACGACGTCAGGTCCTCGACCTGGCCCGCCTGGACGTAGCTGCGCAACGTGCCGCCGCCCCAGCCCCAGATGACGGTCGGTGCCTCGCCGGCGCCGATCGCCGTCTTGATCTTCGTCTTGTACGCGTCGTTCTGGAACGTCGTAGCCGTGATCTTCGTATCGGGGTTGTCCTTGTTGAAGCGGTTGACGCTGTTGGTGCGGATGCCCTCGCCGGGTGCGCCGGTGAGGAACCAGTAGCTGGCGGCGCCGGCGCCGCCACCGGTCCCGCTGCTCGGGCCCGAACTGCCGCAGCCGGCGAGCGCGACGCCGGCCGCGGCGCCGGCTGTCAGGCCGAGGAAGTTTCGGCGCGAGATGATGCTGCGATCCACGCTGACCTCCGTAGTCGTGAGCGCGTATGCGCGACGAGTCGATCTGTGCGGGTGTCGCCGGCCAAGGGGGAGCGCTCCCACGGCGCCGTGGAAGGACGGGGGTGGCAATAAAGTTTCGACCGGCGATCTCGCAAATTTACGTAGAATTTTCAAGCCAACGTAGGATTCCGGCACCTGCGTGTCAAGGGCTTGCCGGCGTCGATCTGATCGGCGAAAGTAAAGCCAGCGCAAGACATGCAGCCGGCCGCCAAGGGGCACCGGGAGCTTTCGAAAGTTTCGAACGCTGACCCTTGATCTTGCGGAATTGGAGGCACCAGTGCCGGCGTCGAAGCCCTGGCAGGACACCCATCGCCCGGTCGAGGAACGGGTCGACCTGCTCCTGCGGGAGATGACCCTGGAGGAGAAGGTCGCCCAGCTCGGCAGCAGGTGGATCGGGAAGGACCTCACCGATCCCGTCACCCGGCCCGCCAGCGGCGACCACCACGTCGCGCCGATGCAGGAGGTCTTCGCCGCCGCCGACGCGGTGTCGCTCGAGGACGCCAGCCGGCACGGGCTCGGCCACCTCACCCGCGTCTACGGCAGCGGGCCGGTGACGCCGGAGCGAGGCGCCGCGGAGCTGGTGCGGCAGCAGCGGGTCGTGATCGAGGGATCGCGGCTCGGCATCCCGGCGATCGCCCACGAGGAGTGCCTGACCGGCTTCACCACCTACGGCGCGACCGTCTACCCGGCGGCGATCGCCTGGGGGGCCACGTTCTCGCCCGACCTGGTGGAGCGGATGGCCGCCGCCATCGGCCGCGACATGGCCGCCGTCGGCGTGCACCAGGGGCTCTCCCCCGTGCTCGACGTGGTCCGCGACTACCGGTGGGGCCGGGTCGAGGAGACGATGGGCGAGGACCCGTACCTCGTCTCGGTGCTCGGCGCCGCGTACGTCCGTGGGTTGCAGAGTTCGGGTGTCCTGGCGACGCTCAAGCACTTCGCCGGCTACTCGGCCTCGCGCGGCGGCCGCAACCACGCTCCGGTGCCGATGGGCCGGCGCGAGCTGCTCGACGTGATGCTGCCGCCGTTCGAGACCGCCGTCGCCGAGGCCGGGGCCGGCTCGGTGATGAACTCCTACGCCGACGTCGACGGCGTGCCCGCCGGCGCCGACCCCTGGCTCCTCACCGAGGTGCTGCGCGGCGAATGGGGCTTCGCCGGCACCGTCGTCTCCGACTACTGGGCCATCCCGTTCCTCGCCTTGATGCACCACGTCGCCGCCGGCGACGGCGACGCCGGCGCGCTCGCCCTCGCGGCCGGCATCGACGTCGAACTGCCCGACACCATCGGGTACGGAGCCAACCTCGTCGAGCGGGTACGCCGCGGCGAGGTCCCCGAGGAGCTGGTCGACCGCGCGGCCCGGCGCGTGCTGGCGCAGAAGGTCCGGCTCGGCCTGCTCGATCCGCAGTGGACGCCGGAGGGTGCCGTCGCCGGCGCCGGCACCGTCGACCTCGACTCCCCGGCCAACCGGGCACTGGCGCGCGAGATGGCGGAGCGCTCCGTCATCCTGCTCGACGCGGGCTCGGCCCTGCCGCTGGCACCGGCGTCGGTGCGCCGGGTCGCGGTCGTGGGGCCCTGCGCCGCGGAGCCAAGGACGTTCCTGGGTTGCTACGCGTTCCCCAACCACGTGCTGCCGCGGCATCCCGGCCTCGGGCTCGGCCTCGAGGTGCGCACCGCGGTCGACGCGATCCGCGCCGAGCTGCCCGGCGCCGAGGTCGTCCACGAGCGCGGCTGCGAGATCCAGGGCGGCGACCGGTCCGGCTTCGCGGCGGCGGTCGAGGCGGCGCGCTCCGCCGACGTGTGCGTCGCGTTCGTCGGCGACCTCGCGGGGCTGTTCGCCAACGGCACCTCGGGCGAGGGCTGCGACGCCGCGGACCTGCGGCTGCCGGGCCTGCAGGCCGACCTGCTCGCCGCGCTGCTGGACACCGGCACGCCGGTCGTCGTGGTGGTGGTCTCCGGCCGGCCCTACGCGCTGGGTGAGATCCACGGCCGCGCCGCCGGGCTGGTGCAGGCGTTCATGCCCGGTGTCGAGGGCGGGGCCGCGATCGCGGGTGTCCTCTCCGGACGGATCCAGCCCGGCGGCAAGCTCCCGGTGCAGATCCCGCGCCACCCGGGCGGCCAGCCCGGCACGTACCTGCTGCCGGCCCTCGGTGCCGAGGCGACCGACATCAGCAGCCTCGACCCGACGCCGCTGTTCCCGTTCGGCTACGGCGCGTCGTACACGACGTTCACGGTCGAGGACCTGCGCATCAGCGACCACGAGGTGCCGACCGACGGCGAGTTCGCGGTGCGGGTCCGGGTGCGCAACACCGGTGCGCGCGCGGGCACCGAGGTCGTCCAGCTCTACCTGCACGACGTGGTCGCGTCGGTGGTGCGGCCGGTGAAGCAGCTCGCCGGGTTCGCCCGGGTGTCGCTGGCGGCCGGCGAGAGCGCGGACGTGCGGTTCCTGGTGCACGCCGACCGCACCGCTTTCACCGGTCGCGACCTGCGCCGGATCGTCGAGCCCGGCGACGTCGAGGTGCTCGTCGGCACCTCCGCGGGGCACCTGCCCTGCCGGGGCACCGTACGGCTGGTCGGGCCGGTGCGGACGGTCGGTCACGACCGCCGTCTGCTGACACCGGTGGCGGTCGAGGCGCCGAGCGTCGTCGGCGCGTGAGAGGAGGCGCCGTGCCGGCGAAGGGGGGCCGCACGACGTTGGCGACGGTCGCCGCCTCGGCCGGCGTCTCCGTGACCACGGTGTCCAAAGTGGTCAACGGCCGCGCCGACGTCGGCGCCGAGACCCGGGCACTCGTCGAATCCCTGCTCGCGCAGCACGACTACGTCGCCCGCCGCCCACCACCCGCCCGGGACAACGCGGCGGCGGTCCGGGTCGAGCTGGTGTTCACCGGCGCGCTCAACGCGTACTCGACGGAGATCATCCAGGGCGTCTGCGACGCCGGCGCCGAGGCGGGCGTGGCGGTGGCGCTGAGCACGCGGCCCGACCGCGACGCCCCCGCAGCGGCCGAGCGGCCCCGCACCTGGGCACGTGACCTGGCGGCGGCGGGCCGGCGGGCGGTCATCGCGGTCGTCGACGACCTGACGGCGGGCGACATCGCGGCGCTGGCCCGCGCGCGCCTTCCGCTGGTCGTCATCGACCCGCTCAACCTGCCGCGGGCCCGGGTGACCAGCGTCGGCTCGACCAACTTCGCCGGCGGCCTGGCGGCGACCCAGCACCTGCTGGCCCTCGGACACCGGCGGATCGCGTACGTGGGCGGCCCGGCGACCGCGGCCTGCGACCAGGCCCGGCTGCACGGCTACCGCGCCGCGATGGAGGGTGCCGGGACGGCCGTGCCGGACGGGTACGTGCGGCACGGGCACTTCCGCTACGAGGACGGCGTGGCCGGTGGCGCGGCGCTCCTCGACCTGCCCGACCCGCCGACCGCCGTCTTCGTGGGCTGTGACGAGACGGCCGCCGGCGTGATCGAGGCGGCCAGAGCGCGCGGCCTGCGCGTCCCCGACGAGCTGAGCGTCGTGGGTTTCGACGACACCGCCGTCGCCCGCCTCTCCTCGCCGCCGCTGACGACCGTACGGCAGCCGCTGCGGGAGATGGGCGGCGTCGCGCTGCGCACCGCTCTGCGCCTCGCGGCCGGCAAGACGCTCGACTCGCACCACGTCGAGCTGGCCACGGCCCTCATCGTCCGCGACTCGACCGCGCCGCCGCCGCGCTGACCCGGCCCTACACCGCGGGAATGGCGCGCATGCCGTTCGGGTCCAGGTTCGCTTCCAGCCGGATGTCGCCGATGACGGTGAACCGCTCGGTGCCGCCGTTCTTGGCGGCCCAGTCCGCGGCCTTCCCGCGGAGGCTCTCCTGCGGGACGAACACCGTGTCGGCCATCGTGGAGAACAGCGCCTCGCAGGGCTTGGCGCCGACGCCCTCCCAGCACGTCGCGTCGACCTCGCGCACCTTGTCGTCGGCCTCGTAGACGATCGTCACGTGCATGTCGCTGCTGGCGTCGCCGGGCGGATTGCACCACATCACGTCGGCGTTCCTGCCGTTGATCTCCCGTGGTTCCCGGCTCTCGCACTCCCAGTCGTTGGCCTTCTTCAGCCACTCGTCGACGACGAGCTTGACCGTCACACCCCGGAGATACTGCTGGTCGCCGTGCGGGAAGTTGTCGGGGAACGGCTGCGCGGTCTCGCTGCCCTCCGGCTCGGTCGTGAAGAAGCCGGCGCCGCCGCCCACCGCGCCGCCGCAGAGCAGCGCGACGACCGCGGCGCCCACGGTCGCCAGCACGAAGCCCGCCTTGCCCCGCTCGCGCGGCGGCCGCGCCACCGGCGGCTGCCCCATCGGCGCGTGCGGCGGGAAGCCGGGGGCCGGGTGACCCGGGTACGGGCCGGGGACGGTCATGAGTACGTACCCTTGATCTCGAAGAGCACGCTGTGCGGCTCGGGGTTGGTCAGCGAGTACTCGTAGTCGCCGATGACGGCCTTCGCGTCCTTCGTGGCTTCGACCTGCTGGTCCACCCACGCCTCGATCTCGGCCGCGAGCACGGGGTCGTCGCGGTACGGAAGCGCGCCGAACCACTTGAGGAACGCGACGCTGCCCGGGGTCAGCGGGGCCGACGCCTCCCGGTAGACCCGCAGGTTGATCCGGGTGATCAGGCCCTCCGAGACCTGCAACGACGCGTCGAAGTAAAACGCGCCGATCTGCAGCTCGCACGTCTCGTGGTTGGCGTCGGTGGTGCAGGTGTACCCGCGGTCCTTCAGCGCCGTGACGACCGATTCGGCCTTGAGTCTCGGGATGCACTTGTAGATGTCGCACGACTGCGACACCGCGGTCCTGGCGTAGCTGCTGCTGACCACGTACGACGTGATGCCGGCGGCGAGCAGGACCACCACGGCGACGGCGACGGTGACGAGCCAGCGCTTGCCGCCGCCGCTTGCGGAGGCCGGCGCGGACCCCGGCGGGAAACCCACGGGCGGTGGCGGAAAGCCGGCCGGCTGTGGCGGGAAACCTGCCGGCTGTGCCGGGAAACCTGCCGGCTGTGGCGGGACGCCGCCGGGTGGGGGCGGCGGCCAGCCGGCCGGCGGAGTGGGCGGGTTGGCGGGATGTCCGGGCTCCGACATGACAGGGTCAGCCTCCGTTCCGGACGAAGCTGCGCCACCGGTCCCGGAACGCCGGCCCGGAGATGCCGAAGATCCGCTGCGAGATGGCGTCGAAGCGCGGGAACTCCAGGAACTGGCCGCCCGCGTCGATCGTGTCGATCGCGGTCGCGTAGAGCTCGACCGCCGCCTCCTTGCCGCCCACGCGCTCCGCCATCAGGAACACCGTCGCGCCGAGGGAGTAGTGGTAGCCGACGTCCTTGCCGTAGAAGTCGTCGTCGGCCGGCGGCCGGCCGCGGAACTTTCCGGCCCGCACGCCGGAGGCCGCGTGCCTTCGGACCGCGCTCGCGCGGCTCGGGTTGTCGATGGTCTCGGTGTAGCGCGCGAAACCCTCGATCGCCCAGGTCGGCGCCGAGAACGCGCTGCCGGCGAGCCGGGCCCGCGACGAGATGGCATGGGCCAGCTCGTGGCGGATGGTCAGGCTCGGCGGCGTGTTGCCCGCCTCGATCGAGCCGAGGTTCACCACGATCCGTGCCCCGGCGAACTGGCCCTCGTAGTACCGGCCGTCCTTCTTCACGCCCCAGAGCGGGACCTGGATGCCGAGGACGTCCGGGTTGAAGTTGCCGGCCGAGCCGAAGTCGTACCACTGCTTGAAGTTGCCGGCGGCCCGGGTGAAGAACAGCACGTGCCCGGGGAACTTGGGCCGGTCGCCCCAGAGCCGCTCGACGAAGTCGATCTGCTGCCCGGTGGCGTCGACGTACTTGTCGAGGTCGCGCACGGTCTCGTCGGCCACCAGCCAGACGTCGCCGCTGGCCTTCACGACGCGCAGCTTGTCGGTGAGCCACGGCGCGGTGCCGTGCGGACCGGAGAAGCGCAACTTCTCCATAGTGGACCGGGTCGCGGCGACGATGTCGGTCACCACGAGCTTGCCGCCCTGGTCGACGACCCGGAAGGAGAACGACTCGGCCGGCGCGATCTCGCCAGGTCCGGCGTCGGCCTTCAGCTTGACGATGCGGGTGACCGGCTGGAAGAGGGTGCTGTCCCCGTCCGTCTCCTCCATGATGCCGGCATCGACGTAGCGAAGTTCCTCGAACTCGAACTGCGCGAGGTTGGCGAAGACCATCCGCTCGCGCTCGACCAGCTCCTTGTTGGACTGGTCGAGGTCGGCCAGGTAGCCGGCCTCGTCGCCGTCGTTGAGGGCCTTGGTGCGGCGCTCCAGCAGGGCACGGAACCTGCCCCTCGGCGAGTCGTCGTCCTGGCTGCGGATCGTCGGCCGCTTCCGTTCGGCGCAGCCGGCCAGGACGAGAGCGCCGCCGGCCAGCAGCACCGCCCGCCTCGACACATGCCCGCCAGCCGGCCCGGACAGATTTCGGCCCGGGAGCCCCAACCCTCGCATGCGTGCGCACCCCCATGATCGCGCGGCAGCAGACGCCCCGGCACAGCCGAGAGCGCGGGTGAGCTTAATAGAGGATTCACGTTTTCCACAATCGACGCCGACGTCGCCGGCTACCGCCCCGGTGGTGCGGTGGACTCCCGGATCACGAGCGTCGTGGCGAGCTCCACGTGGTGCGCGTCTAGGGGTTCGCCGGCGATCAGCCGCAGCAGGGTACGCAGCGCGACCCGTCCCATGTCGCGCAGCGGCTGGCGGACGCTGGTCAGCGCCGGGGTCGACATCACCGTCAGGTAGGTGTCGTCGAACCCGACGATGCTGAGGTCGGCCGGGATCTTCAGGCCCCGCGCGCCGGCCGCGGCGAACACGCCCATCGCGGTCGGGTCGCTGGCCGCGAAGACCGCCGTGGGCGGGTCGTCGGAGTCGAGCAGCTCGCCGCCGAGCGTCAGCCCGGACGGGAAGTCGAACGTGCCGTCGCGCACCAGCGCCGGGTCCGCCGGTATGCCGGCGTTCTCCAGCGCGGCGCGGTAGCCGTGCAGCCGAGCCCGGCTCGGCGAGGACGCCGCGGGACCGCCGATGTACGCGATCCGGCGGTGGCCGAGGGCGATCAGGTGCTCGGTCGCCGTGAGCCCGCCCGTCCAGTTGGTCGCGCCGACGCTGACGACGTCGCTGCGGGGCAGGTTGACCGGGTCGATGACGACCAGCGACAGCCCGGCCCGGTCGAACGCGGCGAGCTGGCGCGAGGTCAGCTCGGAGGTCACCACGATGAGACCCTTGCGGCCGGCGTCGGTGAGGCGGCGAGCCCACGCCGCCTCGCTGCGCGGCGGGCGGGTGCTCGCGGAGGGCAGCCGGCGGACCACCACGTCGACACCCAGCTCGTCGCCGGCGTCGGTCACGCCGTGCAGGACCTCGGTCGCGTACGGGCTGATGATGTCGTCGAAGACCAGCTCCACCACGCGGCTCGTCGTGGCGCCGCCGCCGCGCCGCGACCCGGGTGGCATGTAGTTGTGCTGGCGCAGCGCCTCCTCGACCCGGGCCCGGGTCGCGGCGGCGACGTCCGCGCGTCCGTTGAGCACCTTCGAGACCGTCGGCAGCGACACGCCGCACATCTCGGCCACCATGGCGAGGGTCGGCCGCTTCCGGGCCGCGTCGGGCACCCGTCCTCCCCCGTCGAAACTGTTTCGAACTCCTCACTCGAAGGCTATGCGGGCGTGGCGGAGCCCGGCAAGCCGATGTGACGCGACCTTCAGCGAAGGAAGGGCCCCTTGTTAACGCGCACGCGTTAACAAGGGGCCCTTCCTTCGGTCAGGCCGGGTGGTCGGCCGCGGCCGGGGCGAGCCCCGCCACCGCGAGGTAGCGGAAGCCCGCGGCCACCATGCGCTGGTGGTCGAGGGCGTACCGGCCGTCGAGGATGATCGGCGTGCGCATCGTCGACGCGAGCTTGGCCCACGGCAGCTCGAGGTACTGCGGCCACTCCGTGACCAGGACCACCGCGTCGGCGCCGGCCACCGCGTCGGCCGCGGCGTCGCAGAGGTACGGCGCGAGGTCGGGCTGCTCGCGGCGGACCCGGTCCATCGCCACCGGGTCGTGCAGCTTCACCCGGGCACCGAGGTCGATCAGCCGCGAGATGATCTCCAGCGCCGGTGCGTCGCGCAGGTCGTCGGTGTGCGGCTTGAACGCGAGACCCAGGATGCCGATCGTGCGGCCCTTGAGGATGCGCAATTCGGCCAGGAGGCGGTCGACCACGATCTCGCGCTGGCGCCGGTTGACGTCGCGGGCGGCCCGGATGATCGGCATGTCCAGCCGGTACTCGCCGGCCGTGGCGACCAGCGCCGAGGTGTCCTTGCCGAAGCAGGAGCCGCCCCAGCCGATGCCCGGCTGGAGGAAGCGGGGCCCGATCCGGTCGTCGAGCCCGGTGCCCCGGGCGACGGTCTTGATGTCGGCGCCGACCTTCTCGGCGAGTTGGCCGATCTCGTTGATGAAGCTGATCTTGAGGGCCAGGAACGCGTTGGCCGCGTACTTGATCAGCTCGGCGGAGGCCAGGTCGGTCGAGACCAGCGGCACGGCCCCCATCCCGGCGGGCCGGGGCACGAAGTGCGGCGCGACGAACGACTGGTCGAGGATCGGCCGGTAGAGCCGGGAGAGCACGTCGAGGCCGCGGCGGTTGTCGACGCCGACGACCACGCGGTCGGGATAGAGCGTGTCCGCGATCGCGGAGCCCTCCCGCAGGAACTCCGGGTTGGACGCGACGGCGAACTCCCCGGTGGCCCCCGCGCGCTGCTCGAACGAGTCGCGGATGAGGGCGTCGACCCAGTTGCCGCTGCCGATCGGCACGGTGGACTTGTTGACGACGACGGTGAAGTCGTTGTCCAGGTGGGTGCCGATGCTGCCGGCGGCCGCGCGGAGGTAGCGCAGGTCGGGCATCCCGTCGGGCAGGGACGGGGTGGCGACGGCGATGAAGACGACCTCGGCGCCGGCCAGGCCCTCGGCGTAGTCGCTGGTGAACCGGATGTTGCCGGCGGCCTCGGCGAGCAGGTCCTCGAGGAACGGTTCGAAGATCGGGACCCGGCCGGCCTGGAGGGTGGCGACCTTGGCCTCGTCGATGTCGAGGCAGGTCACCTCGTGACCCAGGAACGCGAGGCACGTCGCGGTGGTAAGACCGACGTAACCGGTGCCGACGATGCAGACCTTCATGACACCCCTCAGCGCGCCAGCGGATCGCCATACAACCGGCGTAGGGTATCACGTCACCTCGAATCATTACTTTGCGTGACCGACCGGTTCATGGCGGAAGTGCTCGCGCGACCCCTCGAAACGATCCCGCACGGCCTAACTTTTGTCGCCATAGATAAAAGTCTCCTCAATGTAATCGAAAGATATGGACACCTCGATCGTCAGCCGTTAGGGTCTGACGGCATCCAGATGTTTCGACCCTGTGAACGGCGACACGGTTAGGCCACCCGTCCGCCGCTTCCGTCCACGTACCCACCTCGCAGACCAGCTGGCCCGGACGACGACCCGGGTCGGTGCGGTCTGCCCTGCCATGTCGTCCGTCGGAAAACTCGCGGAAGGTATGCCGGAATGCCCAATCCCCCCGCTCGACCAGGAGCGCGACAACGCCTCCTCCGCAGGCTGCGACCGTCCGCGGCGTTCGGCGCCGTGACAGTCATGCTGGCCACCGTCGCCATCGCGGCCGGCCTGGCCGGCACCGGGCCCGCCGCCGCCGTCGCGCCGCCCGCGGCGCCGCAGCAGCTTCAGGCACAGGTGCTCACCTGGACCGCCGGCAACGGCATCGAGTCCTATGTGTCCGCACCCACCACCGCGGTCGCCGGGCCCGCCACGATCGTCTTCGAGAACAGCGCCGCGACCGGCAACACCAGCGGCATGCAGCACACGCTGACGTTCGACACGGGCAACCCGGCGTACAACAACGACGTCAACGTCAACATCCTGGCCGACCCGTTCGACGCCAACGGGGGCCGGTGGACGGTCGACGTGGTGCTCACCGCGGGCACCTACCGCTACTTCTGCGCGATCCCCGGGCACGGCATGATGACGGGGTTGCTGGTGGTGACCGGCAACGGTGGCGACACCACGCCGCCGGAGGTGAACGCCCAGGTCACAGGCGAGCGTGACGACGAAGGCAACTACCTCGACACCGCCACCGTCACGCTGAGTGCCACCGACAGCGGCTCGGGCGTCAACAAGATCGAGTACGCGCTGGACGGCGGCCCCTACGGCACCTACTCCGCGCCGATCACCGTCAACCAGCCGGGCCAGCACACGGTGTCGTACCGGGCGACCGACAACGCGGGCAACACGTCGCAGCCGGCGACGGTGTCCTTCACCGTCGTCGACAGCCCCGACCCGGACAACACCCCGCCCACGGTCACCGCCGCGGTCACCGGCGAGCAGGACGAGAACGGCGCCTACGTCGGCTCCGCCACCGTCACGATCACCGCCAGCGACACCGGGTCCGGCGTGGACACCGTGGAGTACTCGCTCGACGGCGGCGCGTTCACCGCCTACACCGCGCCGGTCACGGTCAACGCGCCAGGTGCGCACACCGTGGCATACCGGGCGACCGACAAGGCCGGGAACACCGCTCCGACACAGTCGGTCGCGTTCACCGTCGCCGACCCGCCGGACCCCGACAACACCCCGCCGACCACGTCCGCGGCCGTCACCGGCGAGCGCGACGGCGAGGGCAACTACGTCGGCGAGGCGACCGTGACGATCACGGCCACCGACGAGGGCTCCGGCGTGGCCACCGTCGAGTACGCGCTCGACGGCGGCCCCTACGCCGCGTACACCGCGCCGGTCACCGTCGGCCAGCCCGGCGCGCACACCGTCGCGTACCGGGCGACCGACAAGGCCGGCAACACCTCCGCGCCGAAGACCGTCACGTTCACTGTCGTCGACGACTCCGAGCCGGACACCACACCGCCGGCGGTCACCGCCGCGGTCACCGGCAACCAGAACGCACAGGGTCAGTACGTCGGCTCCGCGACGGTCACGATCACCGCCACCGACTCGGAGTCGGGTGTGGACAGCGTGCAGTACGCGATCGACGGCGGCACCTACGCGGCGTACACCGGCCCGGTCACCGTCAACCAGCCCGGCGCGCACACGGTCTCCTTCCTGGCGACCGACAAGGCCGGCAACACCAGCCAGGCGGAGTCCGTCGCGTTCACGGTCGTCGAGACGCCCGACCCCGACAGCACGCCGCCGACCGTCACGGCCACCGTCGACGGTGAGCGCGACGGCACCGGCGCCTACGTCGGCGCGGCCACCGTCACGATCGCCGCGACCGACACGGAGTCCGGCGTGGAGAAGATCGAGTACGCGCTGGACGGCGCGCCGTACGCCACGTACACCGCGCCGATCACCGTCAACCAGCCCGGCGCGCACACGGTCGCGTTCCGGGCGACGGACAAGGCCGGCAACACCTCGACCCCGCAGACGGCGACGTTCACGGTGGTCACCCCGCCGAACCCGGACACCACGGCGCCGACGGTGAACGCGGCCGTCGCCGGCCAGCAGAACAGCAGCTGGGGGTACGTCGGCTCGGCCACGGTGACGCTCACCGCCAGTGACACGGAGTCCGGCGTGCTGCGCGTCGAGTACGCACTGGACGGCCGCGGCTACGTGGTCTACACCGGCCCCGTCACGGTCAACACCCCGGGCACGCACACGTTCAGCTACCGGGCCACCGACCGGGCGGGCAACGTCTCCGCCACCGCGTCCACCACGTTCACCGTGGTGGAGAGCCTGCCGACGCCGGCGAACTGCCGGATCGCCGACGACCGCGAAACCGTCTGGATCGGCACATTGAACAGCGGCGTCCCGAACCGGGTGGTCGAGGGCGGCTGCAGCATCAACGACCTGATCGAGGACGAGCGGGAGTGGCCGACCGCCGCCGAGTTCGTGGCGCACGTCAAGGGCATCGCCGAGCACCTGCACCACCGCGGGCTGATCCAGCTCCGCGAGCAGCAGGCCCTGATCCGCACGGCCCGGGAGTCCAACGTGGGCCGCTCGGAGGCGCAGCAGGGCTACACGCCGCTGCTCGACCGCACCGTCGCGTCGTTCCGGCTCTGGGAGCAGGTCGGCGCCGGTGGCTTCCGCCGCAACGCGGACGGTTCGATCACCAGCAAGGCGGTCGACGGGCTCGGCATGCTCTGGTTCCCGGTCCGCACGTACGGCGACTTCTCCCTCAAGCTCCAGTGGCGGGACGACGCCGCCGGCGACGGCCGCGCCAACAGCGGGGTGTTCGTCCGGTTCCCGCAGGTGCACCAGCACCCGCAGGAGCCCCGGCCGGAGTGGGTGGCCATCAAGTACGGCCACGAGATCCAGGTCTACGACGGCACCGGCGCCGAGCCCTACAAGACCGGCTCGGTGTACGGGTTCGACCGGGTCGACCTCGCCGGCGCCGGCGTCACCGACAAGGGCACCTGGAACGACTACGAGATCCGGGTCGTCGGCCAGCACTACTCGGTGTTCCGCAACGGCAAGCTGATCAACCAGTTCGTCAACGATCCCGGTGCGGTCTTCGACCCGCCGCGGCCGGACGACCCGGGCGGCGCCGGACGCCAGAACGCGACCGGCTACATCGGGCTCCAGAACCACGGCTCGGGCGACGTCGTCAGCTTCCGCAACATCCGCGTCGCACCGCTGAACCCGTGACGGAAAGGAAAGACACTGTGGACAGACGTACGACGCCACGGTTGATGGCCGTCGCCGTCCTCCTGGTGACGCTGGTCGGCGTCGGCGCGCTGCGGCTCGCCGTCGCCGGCCCGGCGGCGCCGGAGAACGGTCCGGCGCCGGACGCCGGGGTGGTGGAGGCGGCCGCGGCCCGGTCCGCGGAGCGTCCCGAGGGCTGCGTCACGGCCGACCGCCGCATCCAGCTCTACGCGGTGGAGCTGCCCCGGGACCCGGCCACCAACCAGATCCGGCTGGGTTACGGCCTCACCCCGCAGACGGCCTCGTACCCGGGGCCGACGATCGAGATGATCGAGGGTGAGTGCCTGGCGATCACGCTGCACAACCAGGTGCCGGCGGCGACGCTGCAGGCGCTGCGCACCGACCCGAACCACCCGCTCGGCGTCTCGCTGCACGCGCACGGCATCAAGTACACGCAGCTCTCCGACGGCACGGTGCACGGCAACTCGTACGTCGCCCCCGGGGAGTCCCGCACGTACATCTGGTACGCGAAGCCGCGCAACCCGAGCGCCGGTGCGCAGGGCACCGCCGGCTACTGGTGGTACCACGACCACGTGGTCGGCGGCCCGCACGGGACCCAGGGGCTCGGTGCCGGGCTGTTCGGCGGGCTCGTCGTCCGCCGGCAGGGCGACCCGCGGCCGGACCGCACGTACGTGGCCGTCTTCGGCGACCGGCAGACGATCAACCTGCGGAAGAGCGCCGACGCCGACACCTGCGACGAGCAGAACCCGGTGCCCGGGCCCACCTGCTTCGTCGCCAAGATCGGCGAGCGGGTCGAGTTCATCGTGGTCGGCATCGGCAACGACATGCACACCTTCCACGTCCACGGCCACTCCTGGGCCGACAGCCGCACCGGGATCGTGGAGGGCACCAACAGGGCCCTGGTGGACGCCGTTCCGGTGATCGACAACAAGACCCTCGGCCCCGGCGACTCCTTCGGCCTGCAGATCATCGCCGGCGACTCCGTCGGCCCCGGCCACTGGATGGTCCACTGCCACATGCAGTTCCACTCCGACCTCGGCATGTCGACGATGCTGCACGTCCTCGACGAGAACGGGCAGATGCCGCCGAACCACACCTCCCACGCCAACCACGGCTGACCGTCCCCTAAGGAGGATCAGGAATGGCCCATCGAAAGTGGCGCCGGGCCGTCGCCGCGGCCGCGTCCGCCACGCTGACACTCGGCCTGTTGGCCGGGACGGGAACGGCCGCACCGGCCGCTCCCGGCACGCTGCCGCCGAGCTGGGGTGCCAGCGCGGTCAACGTGCTGGTGTTCCACGGCGCGGCGGCGCAGCAGCAGGACCCGGTGGCCCGCGCGGTCACGGCGATCAAAAACCTCGGCGCCGAGCACGGGTTCACCGTCCGCAGCTCCACCGACCCGGCCGTGTTCACCGCCGACAACCTCGCCCGCTACCGCAGCATCGTGTTCCTGTCGGCCAACGGCGTGACGCTCGACGACTCGCAGGAGGCGGCGCTCCAGGCGTACATCAAGGGCGGCGGCGGGTTCGTCGGCGTCCACGACGCCGCCCGTGCCCAGCCCACCTCGGAGTGGTTCACCGGCCTGATCGGCAGCCGGCCGGCGCCGAGCCTGCCGAACGCCGAGAAGGTCGTCGAGATCAGGGCGAACGCCGAGAACCCGCCGAACGAGACGGCGGCCAAGGTGGTCGACGGCTCGACCCGCACCAAGTGGCTCACGTTCACCAACACCGGGTGGCTCGTGGCCAAGCTGGAGAAGCCCGTCGCGGTCTCCCGGTACGCGCTGACGTCGGCCAACGACTTCCCCGGCCGGGACCCGAAGAACTGGAAGCTGCAGGGCTCCGCGGACGGGCAGAACTGGACCGACCTGGACACCCGGACCAACGAGGTCTTCCCGCAGCGGTTCCAGACCAAGCAGTACTCCTTCACGAACACGCAGGCGTACCAGTACTACCGGCTGGACATCACCGCCAACAGCGGTGAGCCGCTGGTGCAGCTCGCCGAGCTCTGGCTGATCGGGCCGGACGCCGGCGCGCCGCCGGAGGAGAACGTTCAGGAGGCGGTGGTCAGCGTCACCGACCGCCAGCACCCCGCGAACAAGGGCCTGCCGCTGACCTGGAAGCGCAAGGACCAGTGGATCAACTGGGACCCGAACCCGACCGGCCAGGTGCACACGATCGCGCAGGTGCAGGAGCACACGTACAACGCGGGCCTGAGCGGCAACGGGCCGTTCCACCCGATCTCCTGGTGCCGCGACTACGACGGTGGCCGCTCCTTCTACACCGGCATGGGCCGGACCGCGGAGAGCTACACGTCGGACGCGGGGTTCCGGGGCCACCTGCTCGGCGCCATCCAGTGGACGAGCGGGCTGGTGCGCGGCGACTGCCAGGCGACGATCGCGTCGAACTACCGGATCGAGCGGCTGACCGCGGCCAACCAGCCGGGCCAGCTCGACCAGATCGGTGAACCGCACGGCCTCACCATCGCCCCCGACGGCACGGTGTTCTACATCGGCAAGGCGGCCTGCCCGTCCGGCCCGGTCGTCAGCTGGAACGACCCGAACGTCGGCCTCGGCTGCGGCACCATCCACAGCTGGGACCCGCGCACCAAGCAGGTCAAGCTGCTCACCACCCTCAGGGTGATGGGCAACCGCGGCAGCGGCGACGAGCTCGTCAAGAACGAGGAGGGGCTGGTCGGCATCACGCTCGACCCGAAGTTCGCCGAGAACGGCTGGGTCTACGTCTACTGGATGCCGCACGAGTCGATCGACCGGGAGAAGCGGATCGGGCAGCGCACGATCTCCCGCTTCACCTACGACAAGGCCCGGCAGACCATCGACCAGGCCACCCGCAAGGACCTGCTGCACTGGGACACGCAGATCCACAGCTGCTGCCACGCCGGCGGCGGCATGACCTTCGACGAGTCCGGCAACCTGTACATCGGCACCGGTGACAGCAACTCGTCCGGTGGGTCGAACGGGTACTCCGGCAACAACTGGACGCAGGAGTGGGCCGGCATCTCGTTCCAGGACGCCCGCCGCACCTCCGGCAACACCAACGACCTCAACGGCAAGATCCTGCGCATCCACCCGGAGCCGGACGGGACGTACACGATCCCCGAGGGCAACCTGTTCACCGGGCAGGAGCAGGGCGGCGGCAAGAC
>Ga0164243_10004166_pt1 | contig 22775 bp, 19 predicted proteins | sample OricompcompostOP_FD_108781 | JGI IMG/M metagenome (GOLD analysis project Ga0164243, IMG submission 108781) | Organic Plus compost microbial communities from Emeryville, California, USA - Original compost - Organic plus compost (OP) | ecosystem: Engineered > Solid waste > Mixed feedstock >...
CCTCGGAGACCTGGCGGATCGCGTAGGGGAACTCCTCGCGCGACGGCAGCACCGGCACGAGGGCACGCTCGGCGAGCGCGCCGTGACCGATCTCGCGGCGCTTCGGCGAGCCGACGCGGCCCGTCTCACCGGTCGAGAACGGCGGGAAGTTGTAGTTGTGCATGTAGCGCTTGCGCGTGACCGGCCCGAGCGAGTCGATCTGCTGCTCCATGCGGAGCATGTTCAGCGTGGTGACACCCAGGATCTGGGTCTCGCCGCGCTCGAACAGCGCCGAGCCGTGCACGCGGGGGACGACCTCGACCTCGGCCGACAGCGTGCGGATGTCCCGCAGGCCACGGCCGTCGATGCGGAAGCCGTCGGTCAGGATGCGCTGGCGGACCAGCTTCTTCTGCACCGAGCGGTACGCGGCGGAGATCTCCTTCTCGCGGCCCGCGAAGGCCTCGGCGAGCTCGCCCTGGACCTCGGCCTTGATCTCGTCGAGGCGGGACTCGCGGTCCTGCTTGTCGGCGATCGACAGGGCCTCGCCCAGGCGCGCGGCGGCAGCGGCCTCGACCGCGGCGTACGCGTCGTCCTGGTAGTCCGGGAACAGCGGGAACTCGGCGGTCGGCTTGGCGGCCTTCGAGGCGAGCTCGATCTGCGCCTCGGCGAGCGCGCGGATGAACGGCTTCGCGGCCTCGATGCCCTCGGCGACGACCTGCTCGGTCGGGGCCGTGGCGCCCTGCTCCTTGATCAGCGTCCACGACTCGTCGGTGGCCTCTGCCTCGATCATCGCGATTGCGACGTCGGACGCGCCTTCCTCGGTCGTGACGATGCGGCCCGCGATCACCATGTCGAACACGCCGCGCGCGCTCTCGGAGTAGCGGGGGAACGCGACCCACTGGCCGTCGATCAGGCTGATCCGCACGGCACCGACCGGGCCGGAGAACGGCAGGCCGGAGATCTGGGTCGACATCGACGCCGCGTTGATCGCGACGACGTCGTACGGGTCGTCCGGGTGGACGGCGAGGACGGTCTCGACGACCTGGACCTCGTTGCGGAGCCCCTTGACGAACAGCGGGCGCAGCGGGCGGTCGATCAGACGGCACGCGAGGATCGCCTCGGTGGACGGGCGGCCCTCACGGCGGAAGAACGAGCCGGGGATCTTCCCGGCGGCGTACTGCCGCTCCTCGACGTCGACCGTCAGCGGGAAGAAGTCGAACTGGTCCTTGGGGTGCTTGCCGGCCGTCGTGGTCGACAGGATCATCGTCTCGCCGTCGAGGTACGCGGCCACGGAGCCCGCGGCCTGGCGGGCGAGGCGCCCGGTCTCGAAGCGGACGGTACGGGTGCCGAAGCGGCCGTTGTCGATGACGGCCTCGGCGAACTGGATCTCGGGACCCTCCACGGGTGCCCTCCTCATCTTCGAAGGCCGCCTCGGGTGCGGGGCGGGGCGTCCGGGCACCGGCGAGAGGTCGCAGGCGTCCGTGGCCCGGCCCCTGCCAGCTGGTCTTCGATCGAGGTCCACGGAGCCGGTGACCGTCGAGCACGACGGGCGGGTCCGGGGCCCACTACCGAGGACCGAACGTGGCGGCGAGGCGGCGGGATGGACGGTGGCCCGCAGGAGCGGGCCTGATACCGGTCCGGCCCGGTCCGCGAAGGGACCGGGCCGGGCCGGGGACAATCAGCGGCGCAGACCGAGACGCTCGATCAGGCTGCGGTAGCGGTTGATGTCGACCTTCTGCAGGTAGCCGAGCAGGCGGCGGCGCTGGCCGACGAGCAGGAGCAGGCCACGACGGCTGTGGTGGTCGTGCTTGTGCTCCTTGAGGTGCTCGGTGAGGTCCTTGATGCGCTGCGTGAGGAGCGCGACCTGGACCTCCGGCGAACCGGTGTCGCCCTCGGACGTCCCGTACTCGGTGATGATGCGCTGCTTGGTGGCGGTGTCGAGGGGCACAGTTCTCCTTGGATGTTCGTTGCGCGGTGCACCAGGGCATGTCCACCTGGGCGCTCTTTGTCCGCGGCCGGTCGAAACGGCACACCAAGCCTACCAGCAGGTACGGTGCCGGCCCGAACCGGCCGGGGCGGCCCGGGCCCCGCCGCGACGTCAGCGCAGCAGCCCCCGCCGCCGCGCCTCCGCGACGGCGGCGGTCCGCGAGTCGACCCCCAGCTTCTCGTAGACGTGGACCAGGTGGGACTTGACCGTCGCGCGCGACAGGAAGAGAGCGCGCGCCACGTCGTCGTTGGACGCGCCCTGCGCGACGCGCCCGAGGACCTCGAGCTCGCGGCGTGACAGCGCGGTCGCGGGCGCCCGCACCCGCGACAGGAGACGCTGCTGGACCGCGGGTCCGAGCGCGACGACGCCCGCCGCCGCGGACCGGATCGCGGCGGTGAGCTCCGCGGTCGGCGCGTCCTTGAGCAGGTACCCCGTCGCGCCGGCCTCGACCGCCTCGAGGATGTCGGCGTCCGAGTCGTAGGTCGTGAGGACGAGGACCGCCGGGCCGCCCAGCCGGACGAGCTCGCGCGCGGCCTCGGCGCCGCCCATGCGGCCGTCGCCGAAGCGCAGGTCGAGCAGCACGACGTCCGCCGTCTCGCCGAGACCCACGGCCCGGACGAGCGCCTCGGCCGTGTCGAACTCGCCCACGACCCGCATGTCGGCCTCGCCCTCGACGAGCGCCCGGAGCCCGGCGCGCACGACGGGGTGGTCGTCCGCGAGCAGCACGTCGATCACGGCGCCCCCTCCCCCGCGCCGGTGAGGCGGACGGGTCCCGGCGCGAGCGGGATCCGCACCGACACGGCCGTGCCGCGCCCGGGCGACGACTCGACGACCAGCGTGCCGCCGAGCTCCCGGACGCGCGACCGCATCGCGGCGAGGCCGAAGCCCCGGCGCGCCGCCTGCTCGCTCACCGCGCCGCCGTCACCGGCCGGCTCCGCCGCGGCGTCGGCGTCGAGGGTCGCGGGATCGAAGCCGCGCCCGTCGTCGACGACGTCGAGCACGATCTCGGCGCCCGTGCCGGCGCTCGCCGAGCCGGTCGCCGCGCGCGGCGCCGGGGCGTCCAGGAAGGTCACCGTCAGCACGGCGTCACGCGCGCCCGCGTGCTGCGCGACGTTCGCGAGCGCCGACTGGGCGATGCGCAGGAGCGCGGTCTCGACGGGCACGGGCACCGGCTGCGGCGTGCCGGAGACGTCGACCCGCACGCGGGGCTCCCCGGTCGCCGACGCGCGCTCGGCGACCCGCCGGAGCGCCCCCACGAGCGTGGCGGCGTCGAGGTCGGGAGGGGCGAGCGCGCGCACCACGCGGCGCGCCTCCTCGAGGTTCCGGCCGGCCTCGGCCCGCGCCGTCGCCACGAGGTCGCGCGCCCGCGCGCCGTCCCCGGCCGCGATCGCGGCGTCCGCGGAACGGAGCAGGAGCTCGACGGACGAGAAGCCCTGCGCGAGCGTGTCGTGGATCTCGCGCGCGAGCCGCTCCCGCTCGACGGCGACCCCCTCGGCCCGCTCGGCCTCGGCCGCCTGCGCGCGTGCCCGGACGAGCTCGTCGATCACGCGCTGACGCTCGGCCGACTCCCGGGAGACGGCGTCGAGCCCGAGCACGACGCCCGTGGCGACGAGCGCGCCCAGCACCGGGCCGAGCACGGAGCCGACGGGCTGCTGGCCGCGAGCGAGCGCGGCGGCGACCGACACCAGCGTCGTGGCGGCGACCGCCACGAGCCCTGAGCGCCGGGACAGCACGTGCAGCTCGAGGAACATCAGGGGGAAGGCGAGCCACAGCCCGGCGGGCTCGGCGACGAGCAGCGCGACCCACACGAGCCCGAGCGCGGCGACCCACGCCGACAACCCCGTGCGAGGCGCGCGCACCGCGCCCCACGCGTACACGCCGAGGAGGAGCCCCGCGAGCGCTGTCGCGACGACGGCACGCGCCGCCGTCGTGCCGTCGGCACCGACGCCGTGCCACGCCGCGACCACGGCGACCGCGACGAGCGCCACCACGAGCACGTCGATCCCGCGCCGGAGGGAGCGGGCCGCCGTCACACGGGCGTGCGGGCCGGGCGGGTCGTCGGGCAGGGCGGTCATCCCGGCCAGCGTATCGACGCGTGCCCCTCCTCGGATCGTCCGAAAGGTTGACCGCGCGCGCCACCCTCCGGCCGGTCAGGAGCCTCCCCGGGCCCGATCCGCAACGCGCCGCCGCACGAGAGCGTGGAGACGTCCCCACCGCCGCCCCCCTGGCGGCTCCCCCGACCCGGAGGTCCTCCGTGTTCCTCGCCCTGCGCGACCTGCGCCACGCCCGTGGCCGGTTCACGCTCATGACCGTCGTCCTCGTGCTCGTCACGGTCCTCGTGACGTTCCTGTCCTCGCTCACGGCGGGGCTCGCGCGGGCCAGCACGTCGGCGGTCACCGACCTCCCCGCCGACAGGCTCGCGTTCGCGGAGCCCGCAGGGGCCGCCCTCTCGTTCACCGGCTCGCAGGTGTCCCGAGCGCAGTGGCAGGCCTGGGGCGCGCGGGCCGACGTCAGCCGGGCCGAGCCGCTCGGGGTGGCGACCGTCCGCGCGTCGGCGCCCGGGGCGGGCGGCACGACGGAGGCCGTCACGGCGTACGGCGTCCTGCCCGGGTCGAGGCTGGTCCCGGCCGGGCGCGGCGACGACGTGCGCGCGGGCACCGTGGTCGTGTCGCGGGGGGCGGCGTCGGACCTCGGCGCGGGTGCGGGCGACACCGTCGACGTCCAGGGCCGGTCGCTCCGCGTGGCCGCGGTGGCGGCGTCCGACGCGGAGTTCTCGCACACCCCGGTCGTCTGGGTGGGCCTGGACACGTGGCAGTCGTTCGGCGCCCACGGCGGCGAGGCGCGCGCGACCGGGCCGGTGGCCACCGTCGTCGCGCTCTGGACCTCCGCCGACGACACGGCCCTCGCGGCGGGAGACGCGGCGGCCGGCACGCAGACCGTCACGCTGCCCGAGGCGCGCTCGGCGGTGAGCTCCTTCACGGCGGAGAACCTCTCGCTCACCGTGATGCAGGCGTTCCTGCTCGCGATCTCGGCGCTCGTCGTGGGGGCGTTCTTCACCGTCTGGACGATGAACCGCGCCGGCGACCTCGCCGTCGTCAAGGCGCTCGGGGGGTCCACCGCGTCGCTCGTGCGCGACGCGCTCGGCCAGGCCGTCCTCGTCCTCGTCGCGGGCGTCGGCGTGGGCGCCGCGCTCGCAGCCTGCGCGGCCGCGCTCGCTCGCGACGCCATCCCCGTGGTGCTCGACGCTGCGACGTTCGGCGTGCCTGCGGCGCTGCTCGTCGCCCTGGGGACGGTCGGCGCCGCGGCCGCCGTGTGGCGCATCGCCCGCATCGACCCGCACGCCGCGCTCCAGGCGCGCTGACCCGAAGGAGAACCCATGGACCTCCACCTCGACCACGTGACCCTGGTCTATCCCGACGGCGCGGGCACCCTGACCGCCGTCGACGACGTCTCGCTCACCGTCGCGGCGGGCATGACCACGGCGCTCCTGGGTCCGTCCGGCGCGGGCAAGTCCAGCCTGCTCGCGGTCGCCGCGGGCCTCACCCCGCCGACGGCCGGAGCGGTCCTCGTGGGCGACGCCGTCGTGAACGCGCCGGGGACGCGGGCCCGCGACGCCGCACGGGCGCGACTCGCGCACGTCGGACTGGTGTTCCAGCAGCCCCAGCTCCTCGGCTCCTTGACCGCGCTCGAGCAGCTCGAGCTCACGGCCGTCCTGCGGGGCCGCCGGCCATCGTCGGCGCGAGGCCGCGCGCGCGAGCTCCTCGCCGCCGTCGGGCTCGAGCACGAGGAGCGGCGCCTGCCCGCCGCGCTGTCGGGCGGTCAGCGTCAGCGTGTCGCGATCGCGCGCGCCCTCATGGGCGAGCCCGACGTGCTCCTCGTCGACGAGCCCACCTCGGCGCTCGACACCGCCCGCGGGACGGCGGTCGTCCGGCTGGTGACCACGCTCGCGCGCGAGCGCGGCATCGCGACGCTGCTCGTGAGCCACGACGAGGACACGCTCGGCGACGTCGACGCCCGCGTGCACCTCGTCGACGGGCGCCTCACGCCCTCCCTCGCGCTCACGGGGCCGGGCTGAGCCGGCTCGTCAGGTCGACGACCCGCGGGGCGGCCTCCGGGTCGAGCGGGGGGAAGGACAGGACCTGCTCGCCGGGGTTGACGCGCGGGTCGCTCGTCCAGCGCAGCGCGAGCGCCGTGGCCGCCTCGCCCGCCGGGTCCGGGTCGGCGTCGGCAGCCACGGTGAGCCGGGCGAGCTCGTCGGTCAGCGCGAGCCGGGCGGCGTCAGGCTCCTCGCCGGGCCTCACCATCGCGCCCCACCCGTCCCAGAGCAGGGTCTCGCAGCGGTGCCGGTGCGCGACGTCGGCGAGGACGTACCGCTGGACGAAGCCCGGCCCCTCGAGACCGTCGGTGCCGGGCGCGACGCCGTACGTCGCGAGATCCGTCCGGCCTGCCCGGTGCGCGAGCCACGCCTCGGCGGCGGTCTCGAAGGGCGACCCCTCGCCCGTGGGCAGGTCGTGGACGTCGAACGGGAAGTCGCCCCGGCCCAGCTCGGGGTCGAACCGGATCCAGCGCGCGCCGTCCCAGCGCTCGGCGACCACGTGGTCGTGGGAGTAGCCCGCCTCGAAGTACCCCGCGAAGCCGAGGCGCGTGCGTGCCGGCACCCCGTGCTGGCGCAGGATCGCGACCGACAGGAGCGCGTGGTCGCGGCAGCATCCCGCGACGACGCACGCGTCCGGGCGGTGCGCCTCGAGCGGTCCGGGCTGCCGCTGCGTCGCGACGTCGAGGATCGTCGCGACCCAGCGGGAGTCGACGTCGCCCTGCTGGGCGGCGGTGAGCCGACGGGCCTCGCCGCGATAGTGGAGGATCGTGCGCGTGACCGCGCGGTGGAGCGACTCCGGGTCGGTGCCGACCGCGTCGAGCAGGGCGGCGTGGACGCCCGGGTCGCTGAACGGGCTGTGCGTCGCGTAGTCGCGGAGCGTGGGCGCGGCCAGGTCGGTGCCACCCGGGGCACGGACGCCGTGGAGCGTGTCGAGGAGGTCCATGCGCTCACGCTCCCCCCTGCCCCAGGGGCAGGGTCAAGCGTCCTCGAGCGGGACCTCGACGCGCGCCACCTCGACCGCCTCGGGCGACCACGGCACGGGGTACCGCTCGCGGGGCGGCCCCGCGGGCCTCCCCCACGCGCGGGCGGCCTCGAGGGCGGCGTCGTAGTAGGCGACGATCGGCGGGTAGCGGCAGTCGGCGGCCGGCACCGGGACGCTCGCGAGACGCCGGGCGGGCTCGAGCCGGAGCGCCACCGCCCCCGCCGGCCCGACGTCGCCCTCGTACGGGACGCACGTCTCGATCCGGCCGGCGATCCCGGGCCGCACCGTCTCGTGGAACACCACCACGTACTCCGGGCCGAACGCCGCCCCCTGCCGCGCGAGCTCCTGCCGGAGCGTCAGCACGGCCGACGTGAACGCGGGCACCAGAGCCGCCTGCTCGACGACGTCGGTCACGCACGCCACCGTCCGCGCCTCGAGCTCGACGAGGCGGGCCGACGCCCGCAGTCGTCCCGCGTCGGGGAGCGCGGGCGCGGGCGCGGGCGCGGCGGGCGCCGCGACCGGCGCGGTGTCCACGTCGCCCACGAGCAGGTCGACGACGCCCCGCTGCGCCTCGAGGTCCCGGCGCCGCTCGGTCCACCAGGACAGCAGCGCGGGGCGCAGGTCCTCCGGCGGCCCGTCGAGCAGGTCCGCGATCCGCGCGAGCGGCAGCTCGAGGCGCCGCAGCAGCCCGATCGCCCGGGCGCGCGCCACCTGGTCCGCGGCGTACGCGCGGTAGCCCGTCACGGGGTCGACGTGTGCCGGCGCGAGGAGCCCGTTCGCGTCGTAGAGCCGCAGCGCCTTGGGCGACAGGCCCGAGGCGCGGACCATCTCCCCCGTGCTGAGCGCGTCGCCGCCCGGTGCACCGGTCGCGGGCACGGGCGGTCAGCCCGCCGACGACGCCGGACGCACCGCGGCGCCGAGCGTCTCGCGGGCGCGCGCGACGTCGTCGTGCATCGTGGCGACGAGCTCCTCGATCGCGTCCGGGCCCTCGAACCGCAGCGTCGGGCGCAGCCGCTCGACGAGGTCGAGCACGACCTCCTCGCCGTACAGGTCGAGGTCGGTGCGGTCGAGCACGTACGCCTCGACGCGGCGCTCGACACCGTCGAAGGTCGGGTTCGTGCCGATCGAGATCGCGGCCGGGAGCACGGCGTCGGCGTCGTGGCCGAGCGCGGGGCGGCGCAGCCAGCCCGCGTAGACGCCGTCCGCGGGCACCATGCCCTGCACGGGCGTGCCGTCGGGCGCGGGGCCCAGGTTCGCCGTCGGGAAGCCGAGCTCGCGCCCGCGCGCGTCCCCGTGCACGACGACGCCGCGCAGCCGGTGCGGCCGGCCCAGCACCGCGTTCGCCGCCGCCACGTCGCCCGTGGCGAGCAGCTCGCGGACGTACGTCGAGGACCAGCGCGCGTGCCCGTCGTGCGGCGTCTGCCCGACGTCGCCGACAACCTCGACCACGAACCCGTACCGCTCCCCGAGCTCGATCATCGTCTCGAGCGTTCCGGCGTTGCCGCGCCCGAACCGGACGTCCTTCCCGACGACGACCCGGCGCGCCCGGAGCCCCTCGACGAGGTAGCGGCGGACGAACTCGTCGGGCGTCTGCTGCGCGAACTCGAGCGTGTAGCGCAGCAGGAGCACGGCGTCGAGCCCGGTGCCGGCGAGCAGGTCGAGCCGGTCCTGAACGCCGGTGAGCAGCTCGGGCGCCGACTCCGGACGGTGCACGGCGGCGGGGTGCGGGTCGAAGGTGACCGCGACGGCACGCGCACCGTCCTCCCGCGCCCGCTCGGCGATCGCACGGCAGACCGCGACGTGGCCGCGATGGACCCCGTCGAAGTTGCCGATGGTGACGACGGTGGGGCCGAAGTCGGCGGGCACGTCGGCGAGGTCGGTCCAGCGCAGCACGGGGACCAGCCTGCCACCTCGGGCGGGTGCACGCGGAATCGGACCGTGCGGCCGGGCGCGGGCGGTCACCCGGCGGCTGCGAACACGACGGCGGGGCGCGCGAGGAGGCCGCCCTTGCCCTTCGCGTCCTCGACGAGCGCCACGAGGGTGCCGTCCGGTCCGATCGCGGCGTGGACGCCGGGAGCGCCGGCCGGCGGGAGCGCGCGTCCGTGGCCGAGCGCGGCGGCGTCGGCGGCGTCGAGCTCGCGCACGGGGAACGTCGCGCGCGCGGCGTCGGCGAGCGGGAGGGTCGCGAGGACGCCGTCGGCGTCGGCCTGCGCCTCGAGCTCCTCGAGCGTGCGGGCGCCCGCGAGGTCGTAGCCGCCCACCCGCGTGCGGCGGAGCGCGACGAGGTGGGCGCCCACGCCGAGCGCCGCCCCCAGGTCGCGGCCGAGCGCGCGCACGTAGGTGCCGGACGAGCACACGACGCGGGCGTCGACGTCGACCGTGGGGAGGGTGCCCTCGGCCGCGGGGACGCCGGGGCCGGGCCGGACGTCCGTGACCTCGAAGGCCGAGATCGTGACCGGCCGGGCCGCGAGCTCGACCTGCTCCCCCGCCCGCACGCGCGCGTACGCGCGCTCGCCGTCGACCTTGATCGCGGAGACCGCGCTCGGCACCTGGAGCACGTCGCCGGTGAGGGACGCGGCGGCGGAGCGCACGGCCTCGGCGGTGACGCCTGCCGCCCCCGTGGTCGCGGTGACGTCCCCCTCCGCGTCCTCGGTCGTCGTCGCGACACCGAGCCGGACGGTCGTGACGTACTCCTTCTCGGCCCCCACCACGTACGTGAGCAGCCGGGTCGCGCGCCCCACGCCGACGACCAGCACGCCCGTCGCCATGGGGTCGAGCGTGCCGGCGTGGCCGACCTTCTTGGTCCCGGCGAGCCGGCGCATCCGGCCGACGACGTCGTGGCTCGTCCAGCCCTGCGGCTTGTCGACGACGACGAGGCCGTCGGGCGCCGTGGGCCGGCGAGGCGGGCGGGGCTCACGCGGGGCGCGCGCGGCGGCCCCGGTCACGCGGCGTCCGCGATGAGCTCGGCGGCGGCGTCCGCGCCGACGGCGCACAGGAGCAGGTGCCCGACGCCGGGCTCGTCCGCGTGCTCGGGCGCCTCGGACGCGAGCAGCACGTTGATGAGCATCCCCGCGGCGACGAAGTTGCGCGCCGCCTCGTCGTCCTGGCCGGTCAGCTCCTTGAAGATCTCGAACGCGCGGACGAGCGTGCGGCGCGCCTGGCGCCCGAAGGTCGGGTCGGCGCCCGCGACGAAGCCGTGCATGAGCACCTGGAGCTTGTTGCGGTCGGCGAGCAGGCGGACGTAGGCGTCGCCGAGGTCGCGCGCGGCGTCCGGGCCGGGCGCGACCTGCTCGAAGCTCGCGACGATCTCGTTCCCAACCCTCTCGAAGACCGCCGCGAACAGGTCGTGCTTGGACCCGAAGAGCCGGACCACGTACGGCTGGGACACCCCCGCCGCACGGGCCACCTCGTCGGTCGTCGTGCCGGCGTAGCCGTGCTCGGCGAACGCCGTGGTCGCGGCGTCCAGGATCTGCTCGCGGCGCTCGTCCGCGGTCATCCGGGTGCTCATGCTTGACATGTTATCAGTCGATTACTAACGTGCGACCAGTCGAAGTAATCAGTCGATGCCTTCAGTCTTCGGCTCGCCTCGCGCGCAGCTCTCTCCTGCCCTGGCCCACCTCGTCCGGAGGTCCCCATGTCCACCGCGGTCCCCACCACCCTCACACCCCCGTCCGCACCGGACGTCCGTCGGCAGCGCACGGCGCCGATCTGGCTCGCCCTCATCGCCGCGTCGCTGCCGATGTTCATGGCGACGCTCGACAACCTCGTCATGACGGGCGCGCTGCCCGTCATCTCGCGGCACCTGTCCCCCAGCGTCGAGCAGCTCCAGTGGTTCGTGAACGCGTACACGCTCGCGTTCGCGACGCTCATGATCCCGCTCGCCACGCTCGGCGACCGGCTCGGACGGCGACGGACGTTCGTCGCCGGCATCGCGGTCTTCGCGCTCGGGTCGATCGGGAGCGCGCTGTCCGGCACCCCGACCGAGCTCATCGCGGCCCGCACGCTCCAGGGCGTCGGCGGCGCCGCGATCATGCCGCTGTCGCTCGCGCTCCTCGCCGGGGCCGTCCCGGCCGCGAAGCGCGCGATGGCGATCGGGGTCTGGGGCGGCGTGTCGGGGCTCGGCGTCGCCCTCGGCCCCGTCGTGGGCGGCGCCGTCGTCGACGGGCTGTCGTGGCAGGCCATCTTCTGGCTCAACGTCCCGGTCGCGGTCGTGGCGATACCGCTGGCGCTCCGGGGGCTGCGGGAGTCGGAGCGCGTGTCGGTCCGGCTCGACGTGACCGGGCTCCTCCTGTCGGCGGCGGGCATCCTGCTGGGCGTGTGGGCGATCGTCGGCGCCAACGATCGGGGCTGGGGCTCCGCGACGACCGTCGGGATGCTCGTCGCCGCGGTCGCGCTCCTGGTGGCGTTCGTGGTGCGCGAGCGCCGCACCGACCACCCGCTCGTCCCCCTGCGGCTGTTCCGCTCCCGCAGCTTCTCGGTGTCGAACGCCGCGAGCCTCGCCTTCTCGGTCGGGATGTTCGGCGCCGTCTTCCTGCTGACCCAGTACCTGCAGATCGGCGGCGGGTACTCGCCGTTCGCCGCGGGGCTGCGCACCCTGCCCTGGACGGCCGCCCCGATGCTCGTCGCACCGGTCGCGGGGATGCTCGCACCGCGCTTCGGCGTGCGCCCGTTCGTCACGGGCGGCCTCGTGCTCCAGACCGTGGCGCTGGGCTGGCTCGCCGCCCTGGTCGGGCCCACCGTCGACTACCCGAGCGTCGTGCCGGCGTTCGTGCTCGCCGGCGTCGGCATGGGCCTGACGTTCGCGCCCGTCGCGACGGCGGTCCTCGCCGGCGTCCCCGAGACGGACCACGCCACGGCGAGCAGCGTCAACGCGACGATCCGCGAGGTCGGCGTCGCGCTCGGCGTCGCCGTGCTGACGGCCGTGTTCCTCGCGGCGGGCGGCGCGTTCACCCCGGCAGCCTTCGCGGACGGGCTCACGCCCGCCCTGTGGGTCGGGACGGCCGTCGTCGGCGCGGGTGCGGTCGTGTCGTTCCTCATGCCGCGCAGCACCGGCAAGGAGCGCTGACACGCGGCTCGGCCCGCACCGCCGAGACCCGCGCTCGCCGCCCTTCCGCCGCGAGCCCAGGGGACGCCTGCCCCCCGAGCACGACCAGAGCGCCCGTCCGGAGATCCGGACGGGCGCTCGTCGGGTGGTCGGTGCGCGACCTGGGGCGGTCGCGCCCTCAGGCCTCGTCGGCCGCGTCGTCGTCCTCGTCGGGACGCTTGTAGGGGTCCGCCTCGCCGGCGAACGACTTGCCCTCGCGCAGCGCCGCGAGCTCGGCGTCCCGCTCCCGGGCGGCGCGCAGCGCGTCCTCGAGGTGGGCGGCGTTCTCGGGGATCGCGTCGAGCTGGAACTCGAGCGTCGGCGTGAGCCGGATCCCGGTCTGCTTGCCGACCTCGGACCGGATGAGGCCCTTGGCGCTCTCCAGCGCGGCGGCCGTCCCGGCACGCTCCTCGTCGGTGCCGCGCACCGTGTAGAACACGGTGGCGTTCTGCAGGTCGCCGGTCACGCGCACGTCCGTCACGGTCACGTACCCGAGCCGCGGGTCCTTGATCCGCCGGTCCAGCATGGTCGCGACGACCTGCTGGATCCGCTCGGCCAGCTTCCTGGCCCGCACACTCTCAGCCATCAACCCTCATCTCCGGGGCCGCGAAGCGGCCCCCAGTGTCCTCACAAGAACGCGGACGTGGTGCTCTCACCCTGGGGTGACCCGACGGAAGAGCCCTGCCCGGGAGGGAGAGGGGTGGCGGGTCGTGGTGGGTCTGGCACGGGCCGCCAGGCCCGCGGTAGACCCGCCACCCCTCTCCCGGACGGGCAGGGCGGAGGCGACCGAGGTCACCTCAGCGTGAGATCACGACCGCGGCTTCTCCCGCATCTCGAAGGTCTCGATGACGTCCTCGAGCTGGATGTCGTTGAACGACCCGAGCCCGATACCGCACTCGTAGCCCTCGCGGACCTCGGTGGCGTCGTCCTTGAACCGCTTGAGCGACTCGATCGTGAGGTTGTCCCCCACGACGACGCCGCCGCGCAGCACACGAGCCTTGGAGTTTCGCGTGATGACGCCCGAGCGGACGATCGTTCCCGCGATGTTGCCGGCCTTGGACGAGCGGAAGATCTCGCGGATCTCCGCGGTCCCGAGCTGGACCTCCTCGTACTCGGGCTTGAGCATGCCCTTGAGCGCGGCCTCGACGTCGTCGATCGCCTGGTAGATGACCGTGTAGTAGCGGATGTCGACGCCTTCGCGGTCGGCCAGGTCGCGGACACGGTCCGCAGGCTTGACGTTGAAGCCGATGATGATCGCGTTGTCCACGGTCGCCAGGTTGACGTCGTTCTGCGTGATCGCACCGACACCGCGGTGGATGATGCGCAGCTCGACCTCGTCGCCGACGTCGATCTTGAGCAGCGCGTCCTCGAGGGCCTCGACGGCACCGGACACGTCGCCCTTGAGGACGAGGTTGAGGGTCTCGACCTTGCCCTGCTCCAGAGCCTGCGTGAAGTCCTCGAGGCTGATGCGCTTGCGGCGCTTGGCCAGCGTCGCGGCGCGCTCGGCGGCCTCGCGCTTCTCGGCGATCTGACGCGCGGTGCGGTCGTCGGGCGCCACGATGAACGTGTCGCCGGCGCGGGGCACCGAGGTCAGGCCGAGCACCTGGACCGGACGCGACGGGAGCGCCACGTCGAGGTTCTCGCCGTGCTCGTCGAACATCGCACGGACGCGGCCGTGGGCCGTGCCCGCGACGATCGAGTCGCCGACGGCGAGCGTGCCGGACTGCACCAGGACGGTCGCGACGGAGCCGCGGCCCTTGTCGAGGTTCGCCTCGATCGCGACACCGCGCGCGTCCTTGTCGGGGTTGGCGCGCAGGTCGAGGGCGGCGTCCGCGGTGAGGAGGACGGCGTCGAGCAGGCTGTCGATACCGACGTTGTTCCTCGCGGACACGTCGACGAACATGGTGTCGCCGCCGTACTCCTCGGCCACCAGGTTGTACTCGGTGAGCTGCTGGCGGATCTTGGCGGGGTTGGCCCCCTCCTTGTCGATCTTGTTCACCGCGACGACGATCGGGACGCCGGCGGCCTGGGCGTGGTTGAGCGCCTCGACCGTCTGCGGCATCACGCCGTCGTCGGCCGCGACCACGAGGATCGCGATGTCGGTGACCTGGGCACCACGGGCACGCATGGCGGTGAACGCCTCGTGGCCCGGGGTGTCGATGAACGTGATCGCCCGGTCGGTGCCCTCGTGCTCGTGGTGCACCTGGTACGCACCGATGTGCTGGGTGATGCCGCCCGCCTCGCCCGCGACGACGTCCGAGGACCGGATGGCGTCGAGGAGCTTGGTCTTACCGTGGTCGACGTGACCCATGACGGTGACGACCGGCGGACGGGGCTCGAGCACGTCGTCGCCCTCGGCCTCCAGCTCGCCCTCGAGGTCGATGTCGAACGCCCCGAGGAGCTCGCGGTCCTCGTCCTCGGCCGAGACCATCTCGATGACGTAGCCGAGCTCGGCGCCGAGGGTGCCGAAGGTGTCCTCGTCGAGCGACTGCGTCGCCGTCGCCATCTCACCGAGGTGGAAGAGGACGGTCACGAGGCTCGCGGGGTTGGCGTCGATCTTGTCCGCGAAGTCGGAGAGCGACGCACCGCGGCGCAGCCGCACGACGGTCGAGCCGTCCCCGCGGGGGACGGTGACGCCGCCGAGCGACGGAGCCTGCATCTGCTCGAACTCCTGGCGCTTCGCGCGCTTCGACTTCCGTCCGCGCACGGGGCGGCCGCCGGCGCGCCCGAAGGCGCCCTGCGTGCTGCCACGACCCGCACCGCCGCGGCCACCGCCGCCGGGACGGCCGCCGAAGCCGCCGCCACCACCGGGACGCGCGGCGCCACCGGCACCGCCGCCGCCGAAGCCGCCGCGACCGCCGCCACCACCGGGACGGCCGCCTCCGCCGGCGCCCTGGCCGGCTCCCGGCCGGCCGAGCGACGTGCGGCCCGGCATCATGCCGGGGTTCGGACGGGGGCCGCCGGGGCGCGGAGCAGCGCCGCCGGGGCGGGGGGCGCCACCGGGGCGGGGAGCCGCGGGGCGCGGACCGCCGGAGCGCTCGCCCGAGCCCTCGCCGCGGTCAGGACGCGCCTGCGGCCGGGGCATGCCCTGCTGCGACGCGAACGGGTTGTTGCCCGGGCGCGGCCGGGGCATGCCCTGGCTGGACGCGAACGGGTTGTTGCCGGGCCGCGGCGCGGCGCCACCGGGGCGCGGGGCGCCGGGACGCGGGGCGGGCGACTCGTTGCCGGCCGCGGGCTTGGGGGCCGCGGCGGGCTTCGGGCCGGGCGTCGGCGCGGACTGGCGCGGTGCCGGACGCTCGGCGGCTGGTGCGGGGGTCTCTTCCGCGGCCGGCGCCTTCGGGGCGGCGGGCCGGGGGGCGGCAGGCTTCGCCGCCGCGGGCTTCGCGGCAGGCTTCGCCGCGCCGCCTCCGGCGGCGGGCGCGCCGGCACCTGCACCGGCGGGGAAGGCGTCGCGCAGCTTGCGCACGACGGGTGGTTCGATCGTCGAGGACGCCGACCGGACGAACTCACCGAGCTCGGTGAGCTTCGTCATGATCGTCTTGCTCTCGACACCGAGCTCCTTGGCGAGCTCGTAGACGCGGACCTTGGCCACAACTCTCCTGTCTCGGCCCGCCCGGACAGGGAGGACCGTCGTTAGTGCTGAGGGGTGCTCATCGCAGGGTGCTCATCGCGTGCCCATGTGTTTCTGACCCGCTTCCTGATAGACGTGTCTGGCATGTCGTGCTGGCGCACGTGGTCGTCACTCGGTGCCGAGGCCGACGAGGAACCGGCGGACCCCGCTCGCGTCGGGGGCGCTGCTCAGTCGCAGCGCCCGCGTGAACGCGTGGCGGCGTTCGGCCAGCTCCAGGCAGCGCATCCGCGGGTGCAGCCACGCGCCACGCCCCGGGAGCGAGCGTCCGTCGTCCACCACGAGCGCCACCGAGGTGGCGCCCGCCGGGCCGTCGTCCGTCCGCGCCACGAGGCGCACGAGGTCGGACCGAAGGTCCCGGGACCGGCAGCCGACGCACGTCCGCACCGGGGCCCCTGCGGGCTCGCGGTCACCTGAGGATGCGGGGAGGACGTGCGACGTCGGCCGGGCCTGAGACCCGTTGTCGGACATCTTACCCCGTCGGCCCTGCCTCACCCCGCCGTCGGGCGGGAGGCGGCCGCGTCGGGCGCGCCCTCGTCGGACCGGATGTCGATCCGCCAGCCCGTGAGCTTCGCGGCGAGACGGGCGTTCTGCCCCTCCTTGCCGATCGCGAGCGAGAGCTGGTAGTCCGGCACGACGACGCGCGCCGAGCGCGTGGCCTCGTCGACGACCGTGACCTGGTTGACGCTCGCGGGCGACAGCGCGTTCCCGACGAAGCGCGCGGGGTCCGGGCTGTAGTCGACGATGTCGATCTTCTCGCCGTGGAGCTCGGCCATCACGGCGCGCACGCGGGCGCCCATGGGGCCGATGCACGCGCCCTTGGCGTTGAGCCCCGAGACCGTGGACCGGACGGCCATCTTGGACCGGTGGCCGGCCTCGCGGGCCAGGGCCACGATCTCGACCGAGCCGTCCGCCACCTCGGGCACCTCGAGCTCGAACAGCTTGCGCACGAGGTTCGGGTGCGTCCGGCTCAACGTGATCTGCGGGCCCTTCATTCCGCGCGTCACCTCGAGCACGTAGGCGCGCAGGCGCTCGCCGTGGACGTACTCCTCCGTGGGGACCTGCTCGTGCGGCGGCAGGACCGCCTCGACGCCGCCGATCTCGACCAGCACGACGCGCGGGTCGCGGCCCTGCTGGATGACGCCCGCGACGACCTCGCCCTCCTTGCCGCGGAACTGGCCCAGGATCGCGTCGTCCTCGGCGTCGCGCAGACGCTGGACGATCACCTGGCGCGCGGTCGCGGTCGCGATGCGGCCGAAGTCGGCGGGCGTGTCGTCGAACTCGGGCCCGAAGCTGCGGACGCCGTCCTCGTCGACGATCTCCTCGCGCGCCCAGACCGCGGCGCGGCCCGTCGTGCGGTCGAGCTCGACCCGGGCGTGCGGCTGCGCACCGGTGCTGCGGTGGTAGGCCGAGAGCAGCGCCTGCTCGATCGCGCCCACGAGGACGTCCAGGCTGATGTCCCGCTCGCGCTCGATCGCGCGCAGAGCGCTCATGTCGATGTCCATCAGGCCTCCTCGTCGTCGGTGGTTCCAGCAGACCGGGAGAGCTCGACCTCGATCTGGCCGCGCGCGACGTCCGAGCGGTCGACCCGCTCGGGCTGCCCGGCCGGCACCTCGGTCAGGACGAGCTCGTCGCCCTCGACGTCGGCCAGCCGGCCCTCGTAGGTGCGTCCGTCGCGCAGCGCGAGGCTCACGCGTCGTCCGCGCGCCCGCTTGAAGTGGCGCGGCTCGGTGAGCGGCCGCGCGGTCCCCGGCGTCGAGACCTCGAGCGTGTACTGCCCGGGCAGGACGTCGGACGCGGCGTCGAGCGCGTCCGAGACCTCGCGGGAGACGTCGGCGACGGCGTCGAGGTCGAGGCTGCCGAGGACGTCCTCGGGCAGGTCGAGCGTGACGCGGACCACCGAGCGGCTGCCGGCGCGGGACACCACGACGTCCTCGAGGTACAGACCCGCGCCTTCGACCACCGGCGCGACGACCTCGCGGAGCGTGTCCGCCGGTTGCTGCCTGGGCATTGCTTCTCCTGTCGGTTCTCACGGCCCACCTGCGGGACGCGAGCTTCTGAGGACCGCGAGCCGGGTGCGCCGGGCAGCGATCGAGATCGTCTCGACCGGTGTGCTGTTGTGCGGGTCAAGACTACCGACTCGCCGGGGCATCGGCGTCCCGACGCGTGGCGGCGACCCCGCTCCCCCGGGCGCGCGGCGGCGCGGCCGAGGCCACGGGCGGCCCTCGCTCGTGGGATCATCGGGCGCGATGAGCCCCCACCCCGCGCCCGCCCGGGTCCTACCGCGCCGGTCCGCCGCCCTGCTCGCCGCGGCGGCGTCCGTCGTGCTCGCCCTCGTCCTGTCGGGCTGCGGCGTGCGTCTCGAGTCCGATCCGCCGGCCCCGCTCACGCCGACCGCCGACGAGCGCGTCCGCGCGGCGACCGTCGCGGACGTCGTCGCCGTGCGCGACCTCGCGACGCGCGCGCTCGCCGCGGACGGCGGGAGCACCGGGGCGACGGGCGCGCGCCTGCGCGCCGTCGTCGAGCACGCGGGGACCCAGCTCGCGGCGCTCGGCGGCGTCTACGCCGGGCCGGCCCCGACGACGACCCCCACGCCGACCGGCACGCCCGGCACGACGAGCCCACCGACGGCGCGCGGCGTCGCGACCCGGCTGTCGTCGGCGTCGGACGCGGCGCGCTCCCGGCTCGCCGACGCCCCCGACGCCCACCTCGCGCGCCTCGTCGCCCAGGTGAGCACGACCCAGGCGCTCGACGCACGCGCGCTCGCGGCGGCGGCGCACGTGACGGTGCCCGCCTCCCGGGCCGTGCGGGTCGCGGTGCCGGCCACGCTGCCCGCCGGCGCGCACGCGAGCACCGCGGCGACCGTCGTCGAGAACGAGGACGCGGCCGGCTACCTGCTCGAGGTCGTCGCGGCGCGGTCGCACGGCGAGGCCCGCAGCGCCGCCGCCGCGCGCGCGGCCGGGCACCGGACGCGTGCGCAGGACTGGGCCGACGCCGCGGGCATCGCGGGCGCCGACGGCGACCCACGGCGCACGGCCTACGCGCTGCCCGGCAAGGCCGTGGCCCGGACCGTGGAGTCGCGCCTCGTGACGTCGTACGCGGCGCTGCTCGACTCTCTTGAGCCGAAGGGCCGGGCCGCCGTCGCGGACCTGCTGACCGACGCGGCACGGGCCGCCGTCGACGCCGGCGCGCCGATCACCGCCCTGCCCGGCGGCACCCCGAAGTAGACCGCGCGCGGGTCGCCCTCACGAAGGAGACCGCGCGCCGGTCTACCCCGGGCGTGGGTCAGAGCAGCGCGGCGACCCGCTCGGCCACGCGCTCGACGGCGTCCACGACGGGGACCTGCTCGGCGTCCTCGCCCGCGCGCCCGCGGACCTCGACGACGCCGTCCGCGAGCCCGCGGCCCACGACGACGACGACGGGGACGCCGATGAGCTCGGCGTCGGCGAACTTCACGCCGGGCGACACCTTGGGGCGGTCGTCGTAGAGCACCTCGACGCCGCGCGCGGCGAGGCCGCTCGCGATCGCCTCGGCGGCGTCGAACACGTCCTGGCCCTTGCCGGTCGCGACGAGGTGGACGTGCGCGGGCGCGACGTGCGCGGGCCACGCGAGGCCCTTGTCGTCGTGGTTGGCCTCGGCCAGCGACGCCATCACGCGCGTCACGCCGACCCCGTACGAGCCCATCGTGACGACGACCTGCTTGCCGTTCTGGTCGAGCACGGTCAGCCCGAGGGCCTGCGCGTACTTGCGACCGAGCTGGAAGATGTGGCCGATCTCGATGCCGCGCGCGAGCTCGAGCGGGCCCGAGCCGTCGGGCGCCTCGTCGCCCGCGCGCACCTCGGCGGCCTCGATGGTCCCGTCCGCGACGAAGTCGCGGCCCGCGACCAGGTCGAACACGTGCCGGCCGGGCTCGTTCGCGCCGGTGATCCAGCGGGTGCCCGGCACGACGCGCGGGTCGAGCAGGTAGCGGACGGCCGAGACGGTCGTCCCGTCCTCCAGGGTGCGCTGCGCGCCCTGCGGCCCGAGCGCGCCAGGCCCGATGTAGCCCTTGACGAGCTCGGGGTGCGCGGCGAAGTCGCCGTCGCCCGCGGGCTCGACCTCGGCCGGCTCGAGCGAGGCGCCGAGCCGCTTGACGTCGACCTCGCGGTCGCCCGGGAGCCCGACGACCAGCACCTCGCGCCGCCCGTCCGGGTGCGTCGCGGCGAGGACGACGTTCTTCAGCGTGTCCGCGGCGGTCCACGCGCGGTCGGGGCGCGGGTAGCGCTCGTTCGCGAGCGCCACGAGGGACTCGATGGTCGGGGTGTCGGGGGTGTCCTCGACGTGCGCCGCGGGGGCGTCGTCGAACGGGATCGCGTCCGGCACCGGGGTGACGACGGCCTCGACGTTCGCGGCGTATCCGCCGGCCGAGCGCACGAACGTGTCCTCGCCGATGGGCGTCGGGGTGAGGAACTCCTCGGACCGGGACCCGCCCATCGCGCCGCTCGTCGCGGCGACGATCACGTACTCGAGGCCGAGCCGCTCGAAGATCCGCTGGTACGCGGCGCGCTGCGCGGCGTAGGAGGCGTCGAGCCCGGCGTCGTCGACGTCGAACGAGTACGCGTCCTTCATGATGAACTCGCGTCCGCGGATCAGGCCGGCGCGCGGCCGGGCCTCGTCGCGGTACTTCGTCTGGATCTGGAAGAGCGTGAGCGGCAGGTCCTTGTACGAGGAGTACAGGTCCTTGACGAGGAGCGTGAACATCTCCTCGTGCGTGGGCGCGAGCAGGTAGTCGGCGTCCTTGCGGTCCTTGAGCCGGAACAGGCCCTGGCCGTACTCCGTCCAGCGGCCGGTCGCCTCGTAGGGCTCGCGCGGCAGCAGCGCCGGGAAGTGCACCTCCTGCGCACCCGCGGCCTGCATCTCCTCGCGCACGACGGCCTCGACCTTCGCGAGCACGCGCAGGCCCAGCGGGAGCCACGTGTAGATGCCGGGAGCCGCGCGCCGGATGTAGCCGGCGCGGACGAGGAGCTTGTGGCTCGCCACCTCCGCGTCCACCGGGTCCTCGCGCAGGGTCCGGACGAAGAGCGTGGACATCCGCAGGACGGCAGGGGACGAGGAGGTCAGGTCGTGCGACATGCGGCACAGCCTACCGGCGGGCCGACGCGGCCCCGCGCGCACGACGCCGCTCCCGGGCGCGCGCGTGCCGGCCTTCCGGGGCGAGTGGCGCCGGCCCTCCGGGCGGGCGGCGCCGGGCGCCCTCGGCGCGTCCGCGGCATGATCGGACTCATGCCGGAGCTGCCCGAGGTCGAGGCGCTCGTCGGGTTCCTGCGGGAGCGGACGAGCGGTCACGTGGTCACGTCGGTCGAGCTCGGCCAGATCTCCGCGCTCAAGACCTACGCCCCGCCGCTCGACGCGCTCGTGGGGCGGCGCGTCGGCGACGTCGTCCGGCACGGCAAGTGGCTCGACGTGGTCGCCGTCCCCCCGGACGACGCCGACGGCGACGCGCTGCACCTCGTCTTCCACCTGGCCCGCGGAGGCTGGCTGCGGTGGTCGGAGAAGGCCCCGACGACGCCGGTCCGGCCGCGCGCCGGCGGGGGCGGCGGCAACCGGCCCACGCTCGCGCTGCGGGTGCGGTTCGACGACGGCGCGGGCTTCGACCTCACCGAGGCGGGCACCCGCAAGCGGCTCGCGGTCTACGTCGTCGCCGACCCGGGAGAGGTACCGCAGGTCGCGTCGCTCGGGGTCGAGCCGATGTCCGACGCGTTCACGCCCGAGGTGCTCGCCGGGCTCCTCGCGCGCAAGAACCAGCAGGTCAAGGGGCTGCTGCGCGACCAGGGCGCCATCGCGGGCATCGGGAACGCGTACTCGGACGAGATCCTGCTGGTCGCACGGACGAGCCCGTTCCGCCTCACCCGGACCTACGCGGCGCCGGCGGGCTCTTCCCCCGGCACGCCGTCCGACGACGTCGTGGCCCTGCACGCCGCGATCCGGGACGTGCTGCGCGAGGCCGTGGCGGCGTCGTCGGGCAGGCCGGCGGCCGAGCTCAAGGACGCGAAGCGCCGCGGGATGCGCGTGCACGGCCGGACGGGCGAGCCCTGCCCCGGCTGGGACGGGGTGCCGTGCGGCGACACGGTGCACGAGGTGTCGTTCGCCGACCGCTCGCTGCATTACTGCCCGACCTGCCAGACGGGCGGTCAGGTGCTCGCCGACCGCCGGATGTCGCGGCTCCTGCGCTGACGGCGTCCCGACCATGCGAGCGCGGCGGCCACGGTCAGCGACGCGAGCGCCACCCCGGCCCCGAGGGTCGGCCAGCCCGCCGCGGTCGCCAGGGCGCCGGCGCTGAGCGCTCCGGCGACCTGGGCCGCCGTCGTGACGACCTCGGCGACCGGCTGGACGCGCCCGCGCTCCGCGGGCCCGTACGACGACGCGACCATCGCGCTGCCGCCGCTGAACGCCAGGTTCCAGCCGACGCCCACCGCGGCCATCGCGACCACGAACGCCGGCATCGACGGACTCAGGGCCGCGGCGCCGCCCGCCGCCACGATGACGGCCGTGCCGAGGAGCGCGACGCGCCGCTCGCCGAACCGCCCGATCCACCGCGCCACGACGAAGCCCGGCGCGTACATGCCGACCATGTGGAGCTGGACCGCGAGCGCGGCCTGGTGGGCGCTGTGCCCCATGTCGGTGCCCGCCAGCGGTCCCGCGGTCATCATCGACATCATCGCGAAGGCCGCGAGGGAGGCCGCCCCCACGCCGCCGAGCAGGACCGGCTGGCGCCACAGCGTCACCGTCGGGCGCGCGTCGGGAGCGGGCCCCGCGTCCGGCGCGGCGACGGACGCCCGGCCGAGGCCTGCCAGCCGGCGCGGGAGGAACGCGTTCCAGCCGAGGGCGGCGAGACCCGCCCCGGCGACGAGGAGGTACGACGCCACGTACGGCGTCGCGGTCGCGTGCGTGAGCGCGGTCGCCACGAAGGGGCCGACGAGCGCGGCGACGAGACCGCCCGCGAGGACCGTGCTCACGGCCCGCGCGCGGGCGCCCGGCACG
>Ga0164243_10004167_pt1 | contig 22773 bp, 18 predicted proteins | sample OricompcompostOP_FD_108781 | JGI IMG/M metagenome (GOLD analysis project Ga0164243, IMG submission 108781) | Organic Plus compost microbial communities from Emeryville, California, USA - Original compost - Organic plus compost (OP) | ecosystem: Engineered > Solid waste > Mixed feedstock >...
ACGAGGGTGTCTCGTCGAACGCTTCTGGACAGCCTGCCGCTACGCGTCGTCGCACTGCGGCGCCGCGCAAGCAGGCTGGATGAAGGAAGAATCCCCGCCCTTCTGGCCTGGGGAGTGTCAATGAAAAGTGCAACCGAGAAGAAGTGTATTCCGTTACCATATTTCAAGAAAATACTTTATTGTTCACCTTGACACTCTCTGTATCATTCCTTATAATTACAGTGTGATCTCCGAAAAGGAGACATCACCAGGAAAAGAGAAGTGCCTGGTGAAAGAAGCGAAACAGAACAGTTAGGAAAGCCAAAGAAAGGAGGCGCCCTATCAAAGTTCCTGTTCGCTTATTAGGGATGGTGTTTCAAGTGAGCAAGGAGTGCCCGTAGAGGCGGGCTTTCCAGGCTTACCAAAGCACTTAGACAACAGCTCTTCTGGACAACGGAAGGAGGGTTGCCTATGAAAGTTCCCATCCATGTCTTAGGAGTGGTGTTTCAAGTCACTCAGGAGTGCCCGTAGAGGCGGGCTTCCAGAAGACATGAGAAAGGATAGAACGACAGCACCTCTCATCTAAGAAGGAGGGTTGCCTGTGAAAGTTCCCATCCATGTGTTAGGGGTGGTGTTTCAGGTCACTCAGGAGTGCCCGTAGAGGCGGGCTCCTGGCATGAATTGTGAAAAGACGATAAAAAAAACAACATGTCAGATAAAAAAAGGGACCGGTTAGCAAGCAGCTAGCCGGTCCTTTCTCTTTTCAGGCTGTCAACAGAGATAACGGAATTAGCGCGTCAGTTCATGTGTCTGCATTCGTCCCGGAGCGAAAAGTTCAGCAATCGCCTGATGGACATTGCGGGCAGCGTTAGAATTGTCGCGAGTATAATTACAAACGTACACTTCGAGAGTGACATAAGCCAGTTCAGGCCAGGTATGAAGCGCGATATGGGATTCTGCCAGGGGAATAACGGCGGTAATACCACCACCCTCGAACTCATGGTAAAGCGCTCCGATCTGAGTTAACTGGTTCTCTCTCACTAATTGAGCCACTTTCTCACTGAGAGTCTGCTTATCGATCTTTCCTACCCTCTCACAATCGTACAATTCCGAGAGGATATGTAGCCCAACCGGAGGTGTTGTCATCTACGAATTTCCTTTCTCCCCTTCAGCTAGTGGTTCGACAATTAACGGTTGCTCATCGCTAACGATCTTACCGACATTTGGATCAGCAATTGCGTCTCGCAGATATTTAGGCAGAGAAAACATGTGCTGGTGCGATTCGCTATCATAGAACTTGAGGTCGTTACAATCGCGTTCTTTGAGCGTTTGTGTTAGAGTTTCCGCGTCAAAGCGCGGGCGAATGTCATGGTCGCTTGCAACAACGAAGCCCCATGCAAGGCCATAATAAGGAATATACGTCTGATACGGGAGCACGTTCTTAAAGCACTGTTGCAGCGTTTTCACGATCGAGACATGCGGTGCGATATCAGTAATATCAACGGTCTCGGCCTGCATACAGAGCACGCCACCCTCGGCCAGACGTGATTTTGCCAGCGAGAAGAACTCGGTGGTGAAGAGCGAGGTAGAGACCCCATCTTCCAGAGGGTCGGTCAGGTCCATGATGATCACGTCGAACCGCTCTTCTGTTTCCTCCAGATAGGTTCTTGCATCTCCATGTACCAACTCTACCTTCTCATGATCGTAGGTTCCCTGGTGCCAGTCGTACAGATATTCTCTCGACAGGTTGATGAACTCTTCGTCAATGTCAACCATGACCACTTTTTCAATGGTATTGTGCTTGAGAATCTCACGCAGGACGGCACCTTCGCCACCGCCAGCAATATAGACTTTTTTCGGGCTTTTGTTTGCGACAAGTGCAGGATGGATCAACGCCTCATGATAGATAAATTCATCTTTTGCAGACGATTGTGGTAAACCATCCAAAAATACAGCCCTACCGAAACCCTGGACATCGGCAATCACGATCTCCTGGTATTTCGACTTTGTTGAGACCTCTGTCTTCAGCAGCCTGAACATATTCGCGCGACTGACCGCACGAAATTCAATCATCCAATTCTGTGCACGCATGACGCACCACTCTCCTTCTCAACAGAAATTTTGATCCCCTTCTCCACCCCCCGACCTACTAAAGAAAGATAATGGTATATCCTGTCGCTCGCTTGTTAAGATGTATCTGGGAGAATGTGTTCCTGGAACCGGGCTATTCCACTTCCGCCGCTTCGCTTTAGCAGGTGAGACCTCTTTAACAGGCGACGTCATGCCCTTCTCTCTCTGTATCTCTCCCCCCTCCGTTCCGACCTCCTCTACTTCTGCTTCCATCTCACACATGAGCAAGCTCTGTAAAGGTTGATGCTTACAACCAGTTACAGAGCCATTTTACGGTATCACACAGTGTGTGATAATGTTTCTTTCTTCGTTTGCTTGTTTTCCGTATTTGATTGTATAACTCACGCCTCAACGTGATGCTACGCGCATCCTGCCAGGGCGTATGAGAAAAGCGTGCTGCTTTCCTCCGTTCTCTGTGTGAAGGACACACTTCTAATAAGAACGTAAGGGTGCCCTCAACAGTAACATGTTCTGACTGTTGTCAGTAAACTTCATCAGCAGCGCAACAAGCAACGCTGATGAGAAGACGCAGTCTCGTCTGACGAGTGCCAGCCTCGCAAACAACTGCTTACAAGCCATATTTTATATCTTATTTCCCGGGGAAATGTCAATGCCTTTGGGACCTTTTTCAACAAAGCAAAAGCGCTCACCCCCCCTGACAGGGCGTTCGAGTCTTTTTTTGCTTGCGGAAAATTCGTCCAATGTTGATGAGTCTGAGAAGCTCTCTCTTCGCCCGTCCTATTATCTCATCTTCACTGTGGTAATGCAAGCGATACCCGCTCAAGTTCTTTTTTTCTTCTCTCTACCCTTCAGTGCAACCTTACACCAGCCGATACCGTAGAAAGAGGTGACTGAAAGTCATACTTTTTCAGTAAGTCATTCAGGGCAGAGCATACTCAATTCTTGCTCCTGAACGCCAGGTACAAACTCTATTCATTATTCAATAAAATCAACTGGTAGCGTGATGATCGCTGCTAACGTTCACGATCATCGATCGTTTGGATAGGGAATTACAGGAGAAAAATCGCCATTTCTATCGATAAACGATACGATTTTCAGGTATGGAGTACGTACCCGGGCACTCATACGGAGGTAATTCAGCATATATGGAACAGCCACTCTCTTGTCTATTCTGAATTTTCCGTATATACTATAATAAATGGGAATAACACGTTTTCGCAGGCCTGTATTGACGGGGCCTCTGCTCAGGCACTTCCCGTCATAACCTCAATGCAGCCCTCTCTCCGTAGAGGATAAAAAGGCATTACACGCTACATTACCCGAAGAGCAAGCTCACTCCGCATGAGCATGCCCTTTTGCTTTGTCTGGTTTTCTGGCCTGGCAAACAATAGATAGACGAAAAGGAGTACTAAAGTACCCCTTCCCGGAGATGCCGTTGCAATTCCTATGAGCGTGTTATATAATAAAAACGCACAGTGCCAAACTTTACTGTAATCTCTTATATAGAATCAGAGATTTTCTGTTATTCCCTGCAAGCGGTGTAGCACTTGATACACTGCTTCATTTTATGGACTGAGCATTCAAGCAACAATAAGTAAGGAGGAATTTTTTCCGATGAATGATCTGCTGACCGTCTCTGAAGTTGCCGAAATTCTGCGCGTTGATGATACCACTGTTCGCCGCTGGGTGAAGCAGGGCGCTCTGGAAGCTGTTGTACTTCCTCATGTCAGCAGCCGCCAGGCTTACCGCATTAAGCGCGAGACGCTTGAAAAAGTCCTCGGCACAACCACCGACTTCAAGGCTTCTTAAGCCATTTTGCAGAAAAAGAGGCTCGCATGGCGATAAAATCATGCGAGCCCTTCTTTTTGTCTCTTTATCGGGGTGGCTGATATTCGCGGTAGATCCCCAGGGCATGAAAGCCCAGTCGTTGATATATATGCAAGCCATCTTCTGCCGCCTGCAACACGCCGAAACGATGCCCCGATGCGCGTCCTTCCAACAACGGATAGAGCGTTAACGCGCTTGCGAAGCCGCGGCCTCGATATGCTTCCAGCGTCGCCACATTGTACAGCCCAACCCCCTCGCCGGCAAGACAGAGCTCCGCCGTTGACACAGGCTCCCTCTGCCAGTAGCCAACATACAGCCGCAGCGGACAATCATCCTTGAGCAGCTCATGTGCCGTCAGCCGATAGAAGGCAATCAATTGTTCATCGGGCGGCATCCAGAGGCTCGCCAGCACCCGAGCAAAGTCCTCAAGCTGGCTCATGCTGCGCACGCGCTCGATCTTCAGTCCCTCCGGAAGCTGCAACGCCGGAAGCACACGCAGATCAACCGCCATCGCTGTTTCTGTCTCGGTGTTCGTCAGGCCAGCCGCCTCAAGCAGCTCAGGAAGCTCAGCGGGCCTATCCTGTGGACCGAGCCACCAGGAAAAACGCCGCCCGACGTGCCGAAAGTGCTCGATCGCGTTTTCAATACGCAGTGGTGCCTCCTCGGCGTCCAACCGCGCCAGAGAGACATAGTTCAGGGTATCACAGTCCAGACCACAATCAACCAGCAATAGTTCTGGATCGCGACGGACAAGCATAGCGGGATGCAGCGCTTGCAGGTAACTTTGATGGACCGCGAGATTCTCGTCCATCAACGACAGAAGGTTCATCATTCCTCCCAAGCTTCCCTGTTTTTGAGTAAAAGAATGCTGACGAAATTTCGCCAGCCTCAAACATCAAAAACAGTATACAGAGCGCACAAATGGGGATCAACGTACCGAAGGAGGGAAAAGCAGGATCACAGAGAAGACTGCCGTTTGACATAGCGCTGCATCACTTCCCAATGCCTGAACGCCAGGCGTGCAAAGCGGATACAGCGATCCGAGATTTCTGCCACCGAACTTCTGGCGTTAAAGATGACAGCCCAACCACCCTCATCATCTTCAATCTGCGGAACCAGCCAGTAGAGGTCCTCGCTTGGTATGGGCCAGGCTCCACCAAACGTCAGATCATTGCGTACAACAGCAATAACGGTCTCCTCATCGCTCGCATTGGCCGTCACCTGACCAATAGCGCGAGCATGTTTACAGAATACTTCGGCTGCCAGCCACGTTCTATGGGGACGTTCAATTGCTTCCTGGGAAAAGACACGCATGAGGAGCTCCTTCAACTAGCACAAAACAACCGGTTGCTACTCCCTTATTGTATCACAATTTCCTCTCAAAAAAGAGAAGAGGGCCCTTCTTCCAGTGGCCACTGCTTTCCAGCGCCAGCCTTAGAGTTCTGGCAGGCCGAGCGCCTCCCTGACTGCGTGAAGGGCCTCCTCCTCTTTGACACTGACTCGTCTTGTGATGGTACGTCTCCCCAGGCTCCTGAAATCGCGAAAACGCAATCCTTCCCCCGAAGCATTCGCGATCTCCTCGCCGATCGCCACCACCCAACGCTTGAACTCGGTTGCCTCCGCTGGATAACTCTTCTGTTCCAGGATCTCGGCCACCTTACGGCACGCGTGCAGACAGAGATCGCGCACGTTTTTCGCGTCGGCCTCTTCCGAGAAGCGCTTCTCAGCCTTCCCTTTGCCGCCACCGTGGGCCTGTTGACCCTGTACAACGGCCTGAATCAGTTGATTGCGCGGAAAGCGTTTTGCCGTTTTAAAGACCGTAGGAACAAGAGAAAAGGCTTCCACAAGGCGCCCCAGGAAACCGCTATCAACCGCGCTCACAAAGCCACCAACCAGGAATGGCAGGCTCTCAAGATAGTTCCATTCCTCACGCGTATAGTTTCTTCTCGTGGTCATTACTGTTGGCTCCTTCCCAAACCACAACAGACAGTAAAGAACCGGTCCAGAGGCAGACCGGCAGCATCATCAAAAAGGAGGTTGTTCACTCTTTCCACATAGTATCATCTCTCTTCATTATACGTCTCTAGATTCGGAGTGGTCAATTCGGGGCAAAGAGAAAGTACAGGCCATGCGGCCAATAGGTACCATATATGCCTATTCGGTACTGGCACGTTTCCTTATTTTCAGGTATACTTTGCATTGCAATTGTAGTCGCGCACATTTTCATTTAAATATGCAGCTTTCTCTCCCTCTGAGGGTGCAACCGTGCGGTTCCGCAGTGGTTGGTATTTCTTCTTTTTCTTTTCTGCATTTATTCTTTTTCTTCAGAGGAGGAAGTATGTCTTCTACAATTGCTCCAAAGAGCGTTGTACGCTATCGTCCTTATCGTTCATCTACCGTTGTAACAGAGGAACTCTACGATGCGGGCAACCGATCCCGCCGCCCGGTAACGGCGGCACACCCGAAGAAGCGTTCTGGCCATTATCTGTTCTTTATGGTACTGGGAATGGCAGGAATGCTTCTCTGTGTCTGGCTCGGGCAAAGTCTATTTGCCTGGATATCCGTTGGACTGGATGACTTTCACTACGGTCGTCCTCGCACCTTCCACATCGATGCGACCGTAGGGCATGAAGCCGGAACAACACCCAGTCATTTTATCGCAATGAATCTGCAAGGACGCATTCATATCGTTGAGCTACCTGGAGGCGATGCTTCCAAGCCTCATGTGTATGTGGGCCCTCAACTGCTAGGACCCGATGCCGCCCTTGTTCCGATTACTTTGCGTTTTAATGATACAAACAATGACGGTCAACCAGATATGATTGTGCAGTTTCGTAACTCACAACTTATTTATTTGAACGTCAAAGGAACCTTTCAACCGCCAGACAACCACTGAACCCGCGAGGGGGGTACCTGTTTTCCCCCCTCTTATGGGTTCCGACACACATTCGGGAAGAAGCAGCCATACACCTCCTCTGTCTTGATTTGCTTCTTTTTCACATCCACTGTCGCGATTGCAACTGCCTTGTTCACAGGATTGTTCCCGCTTGCCTGAAACGAGATTTGCCCGCTCACTCCCTGCCAGATACGGTCACCCTGAAGCTTCACAAGCGCGTCGGACATCAGGCAGCGTCCACAGGTGCCGTTGCCCTCAGCCACCATCAGCCGATACGTCTCAAGCAGCACATTCAGCGCATCATAGCCAAGCATCACATCACAATCAATACCGTAAAAGCCGTTTGCAAGCTGAAGCTGGTCGTTCTGAAAGTAGCGCTTATAGGTCTCACGAAACTGCAACACCGCCCGCTCATTCGCCTGCTGAAAGCCTCTGCTTGCCAGCCACTCCCATTCATCCGAGGTCGCGAACGAGGTGACAAGCAGATGATCCAGGCCACGCTGATTGGCGGGATAATTCGCCAGAATCGAGATAGCATCACCACCCACAATCAGAATATCCCGATAACGCTGGTCGTTTGCGTCAATGTGCTTTTGTAGCGCATTGAGCAGCAGACTTGCCTCACCAACATAGCCAGCAAAACAGATCACCTTGACCCCTTCCCCTTCTACCGCCTGCCTGAGTGCCTGTTCAATTGATTGTGCATCGCCCTGGAAGTATTGTCCATTATATATCTTTACCTCCGGGAAAACGTCTTCCAGGTTCTCGCGAAACACATTCCCCAGGCTACTACTATAGTTGTCTCGCAGTTGACGAAAGATAGCCACTCTCTTCATCGAGTTGCTATGCCGCTTCGCGAGATACTGAACCATCAGGTGAGCCTGGCTATCATCTTCGGGCACAATACGATAGAACCGGGGCGTATTCGTCAATCCCTTGCTGGAAGCAGTCGGAGAAAGCATAAGCAGATTGGAGTCGGCGAGATAGGACCGCGCATTAATGGCATGAGCGCTCAAGGTCCAGCCAAGCACCCCGACCACCGACTGATGGAGCCGGGCAAGCGTCTTGATCTGGTCCGCGACAAGCTGTGTGTTGTTCTCGTCACCCCCTGAGTTCGCGATCAGGACGACCACCGAAGGGCACCCTTGAAAGTGGTTATTCGGCAGCCTGGACGGCAGCGCGTTCAGAGCGCCCTCAAGCAGGGCATTATGATTCTTCTGTGCCGTGACAACACCCTGAAGCACATCACGTGTTCCACCCATGTTACTTTTTGTAAAGGAGGTGCCCAGGACAACCGTGATATACGGTTTACCTGATTTGAGAATGCGGTAGTTCTCATAATAGATCTGGGCCTCGGCGTTGGTCGGGTCAACGCTATCAATGATATCGCGTAGATACGCATCATAGGCGGCATCATTCCCTTTCTGATACTCACTTGCCGCCCGGCTCAACAGCTCGTTCGCCTCATTGCCTCGCTGCATGTCAAAAAAGGTGCCGCCGTTGCTGATCCCGATCACGCTGTTCTTCACAGTGCGGGTATAGACGCCAGAGTCAGGGGTAAAGGTGCCAAGCGACGGGGTCTGCTGCTCGGTCGTCTGCGTATAGAGCGACGAGTCCACATTGCAGCCCGTGACAACAGGAGGCGCTGTCGGGCCAGCTTGCATATCTATCAAATAATACCGCGCAAAGATGAAGCTTATGGAAAGAAGCACCAGCACAACGAGCAACACCATCAGCCAGAGGGGTGGGGGTGGGGGCTTCTTGCGCCCTATCTTCACAGCCAGGCCCTGACTCATATACAGTACAGGCGTGGCCCAGTGAACTGATTCATTCGCTTTCCCATGCAGCTCGTTGCGAGCCTGCACCACTGCACTCTCAAGCGAGCGTACCTCTTCATTCTGCCCGATAAGCGCCGTGTAGAAGGCCCGGGCAAACACAATGGCGCTCTCGTTGGGAATACGGTGCAGCATCGCCAGTACGGCGGGCACGCCGCCGTAAAGCATCAGCCGATTCGCGGTACTGGTAAACGCAAACACCTGATGCTGTTTCCCGCCATCGCAGGAGTTCAGGATAACCAGGCGCACTCCTGGCGGCAATTCTGAAGCGAACGTTGCGGCCTTCACCCAGCGCGCATACCCATTCTCATCCAGCATGATAAGCTCGCCACGCTCTCCATGCCCGATAAAATGCAGCACATGCCAGGTTCCATTTCTGACGCGATCCAGCTCGCTTGGTTTCGCCTCAATGACACGCATCTCAATGCGCCCATCCTTTACCAGCGGCGACAGCACCAAACGGATGTTCTCCAGCTCGCGTTCGACGGCCACATCTGACATTTTCCGAGGCTGAGAGGTCACGATCAGAATGCGCAACTTCAGAACACTCAGCTCGAAATCCGGCTGCTTTCTGCCGTTCCAGCGCACAATAGAGAACTTCGGTGAGAGGCACAACGCCAGATAGGCGTTATGCCTGGGATCGAAAAGCATTTCCCAGGGCAGATTGAGTAATCTGCTATCTTCGATATGAAGCCGCAGCCGCACCTCCTCTTCCTGATTCCAAATGCTCTCATAGAGGCGTGCGACCGCGCGATTACTATCAAACAGCGCCTGAAACAGCACGCGACCAAAGCGCCTGACAACATTGCTATCATTTATCACAGGACCACGCATATCAGAGATCAACCGCAGCCCCTGCTCCCGGAAATCGGTTTCAAGCGCCCTCCATTCCTCAGCAGGAAACGAAAACTGCGTTCGCTCCCTTTGTCGGCCATATACTATCGTAGCGATGTATCTGTCCTGTCTCCCTATAAAGCCACGTGCAGCAGTGATGCGTATATCAACATTTGTATACGCCATACAGACCTCATTATGTTCTTTTCATTCTTTTTAGCCGTCATATCCAGAGGCCTGCATTTACTCAAGCACGCAGGCCTGCTCAACGTTGAGCATTCTATAGCCGGAAGCAGAAGTGCCGCGCATTGCCTCAGATTTGAGCAATTTGAGCGAGTTATAGGAAGAGCTGGAATAGACAGCCTGCACGGCCTGAAAGCCAAAAACAAGGGGTCTGGGGCCATTGTAGGTCATCCGAGCCGTAGAGGTATTGGCCAGTTCACTCAGGGTAAGGGTTCCCTCGCCTACATTCCAGGGAGTTTTGGCACCCAGTTCCAGGCCGATTGCCCGCGCTTTCTCAAACGTCACGCTAAATTTGGCACTTCTGAGCGTCGCGGTAACGATATAGAGTTTGCCACGTTGTAAATCGCGTGCGAAGCCGACCTGCATGAGGCGCACGGGCACCCGCTTCAGGTAGTTCTCGATCTGAAGCAGCTCGACGCGATCTTGTAGCACCTCTTCAAAAGAGAAATGCAGCGAGCTCCCCTTTTTCACCTGAAGCTCCAATTTCACATCAGCACCCTGAATGACGGTCAGCATATTGCCCAGAAAATCCATGCCGATAGCGGCTCCGAGCGAGAACGAGATGCTGCCAGAAAGCGGGACGAACGGCTCTCCTGCCTGAATGGTAAAGGGGATCGGGGTGCCAGACCCAACAATAGATGTCAATAAGCCGATGTTGCCAAAAAGGCTACCGTCCTCCTGCCGAGCCAGAACAGCCAGCGGTTGGAGTTCAAGGCGGGGTACATATATGCCACAGTAGCCATAGGGTTGCAGGTAATTGATAAGCGATCCGCGCCGTTTAAACATAGGCTTTTTCCCTCCTATTATAAGGACGTATTTGACGCTGCCAAATAAAGTGTTTTCTCGCTTCACAAGGAAAAATAAAACGCCGCGGTAGAATCAACGAGTTCCTTCCTGTACGGTATAAGTGAAGAGGTGTTTAACTATAAAGCCACTCGTGAAGCTCCTTTGATTCCAGTTGCAATAAAGTTTGTGTTATTGTAACATACAGCTAACCCTATTACAATTAAATCGTTCACAAAAAGATTTTGAGTTTTCCCCCTGTGCGATCAGCAAAGCAAATGGCGCGGGAAAGCGTGCCAACCTATGCTTACAGCATACTTCTGCCCTATTGCATTGATTCAAGCGTATGCGCCCATATATAATGATAATGCTTCGACAGCTTCCATATGCAAAAAAGCTATACGAAAAATATTCTGGGGTTCTCCACATGATGAATGACAATCATAAGATACAGGGTTGTAGCAACGAGCAGCAAAGCCACGCGCTCGGAGACTACGAAGCAACTATTCGACTCTCCAATGAGGCGCTCCGTGAGCATCCGCAGGATGTGACGGCCCTCTACCGCAAGGGTCTGGCTCTCGCTGCACTGAAGCGCCATACCGAAGCCCTGTCAAGCTTTGAACAGGCTCTGGAGATCGACCCAAATAACGCAGATATCTCCTATCATCAGGGACTGGCCCTGTTTGAACTGGGCCGCTATGAAGAGGCCATCCAGGCTTTTCAGGCGACACTGCGCCTCGACTCCAGCTATGCAGCAGCCTATAACACACAAGGCCTGGTATACCAGGATCTCGAACAATATGAGGAGGCCCTGAACGCTTTTGATCAGGCGCTTAAGAGCAATCCTGAGCACGTCAGCGCCGCCTATAACAAAGGGCTCGTTCTGCTCAAGCTAGATCGCCCGGGAGACGCTATCGCCGCCTTTGATCAGGCTCTACAGCTCAATCCAGCACTCAGCGCGGCCTCTTATCAGAAAGGACTGACCTACTTTCACCTGAAGGATTACCCGGAGGCGCTTGCCGCCTTTGATCAGGTAATCACAAAGACGCCAGATTTTCTTGAAGCATACCTGTACAAAGGGATCACCCTTCATCTACAGAAGCGCTATGAAGACGCACTTCATGCCTTTGATAGCGCTCTCCAGCTTGAGCCCGAATGTGCACCAGTACTCGCCAACAAAGGGGAGACGCTGCTTGAACTGAAGCGCTATCAGGAAGCTCTCGACGCATTTGATACGGCTCTGGCTCATCAGGAAGATGCCACACTCCTGTACAAAAGGGGCAAGGCGCTCGCGGAACTGAATCGTTTTCATGAGGCTTTAGAGGCATATGATGCCGCTCTGGAAGCGAACCCAGACCTCACAGAAGTGTATGCCAACAAGTGCACCGCCCTGGTCGCACTGGGCCGATACGAGGAAGCGCTGAGCCTCTATGATAGCGTGTTGCGCCTGAATCCCGCATTGGCACCGACCATTTACAACACAAAGGCACTGGTTCTTCAGGCTCTTGGACGCCATGAGGAGGCCCTGTCTTCGCAGAAAATGGCCCAGACACTGAATGGCAACCTGGACGATGATCTCGACTTCGAGTATGAGCTTGAAGACGATGAAGACGATGAGGAGGACGAGGAACCGTATCATTTTACCTCGGCTCAGGAGGCCTTCCGACAAAGCGAAATCCTGATCGAGCATTTTCGCTATGAGGACGCGCTTGACGTGCTCGAACAGGCGCAGCAACTGGATGCCAGCGACGCCCTGATCTATTGTCGCAAAGCGATGATCTATTACACGCTTGGCGACAACGAAGAAGCGCTACAGGCCTGCGAAACAGCCATTCGCCTTGATAACACGCTGGCGGTAGCCTATCGCTATCAGGGTCTGGTCTACAAAGAGCTACAACGCTTTGATGAGGCTCTTGAAGCCTTTGAGAAGGCGATTGAACGCGACCCGAACGAGGAGATTGCATGGCAGGAAAAAGGCTTCATCCTGCGCAAGCTCAAGCGCGATAAAGAGGCGTTGGAAGCGCTGAAAGAGGCTCTCCGCCTGAATCCTGACGACCCGTGGGCCCTGCGTGAACACGGATGGGTACTCAACAATCTGCTCCGGTATGAGGAGGCCCTTGTCAGTCTGGATAAAGCGGTCGAGCTGAACATGCATGACAAGTACATCTATCAACAGCGCGGCTTTGCTCTCAAAAAGCTCAAACGCTATGAAGAGGCGCTTGATTGCTACGAGGAAGCGCTGCTGATCGATCCGGTCAACCTCTGGACGCTTCAGGAGCGAGCGGTTGTGCTGCGGCTTCTCGGTCGCTTTGGGGATGCTCTGGCCGCCTGTAACCACATCTTACAGCTTGAACCCAATGACGCCTGGACGTTCCAGGAAAAGGGCTTTGTCCTGCGCAAGATGAAGCGATTTGATGAGGCGTTAGACGCGCTGAATACGTCGCTGCTGCTCAATCCACACGATGTCTGGACCCTGCGAGAGAAGGGCTTTGTGTTGCGGCAGATGAAACGCAACCACGAGGCACTCGATACCTATAACGCCGCGTTGGAGATCGAGCCCAATGACGCGTGGACGCTGCGCGAAAAAGGATGGGTGCTCAACAATCTGGAACGCTACACCGACGCCCTGCGTACCCTTGAACGGGCGCTGCTCCAGGATCCGAACGACGAATACGCCTATCAGCAGAAGGGCTTCGCGCTCCGCAAGATGAAGCGGTATGACGAAGCACTTCGCGCACTGAATACGGCCCTGACGCTCAATGCAACCGACATCTGGACCTTGCAGGAAAAAGGGTGGGTCTTGCGGCAATTGAAGCGCTATGACGAGTCGCTCGATACCTATGACCTCATTCTCAAGCTTGATCCTACAGATGCATGGACATTGCGTGAAAAGGGCTGGATTTTCAATATCCTCGGTCACTATGAGGAGGCCCTGATCTGGCTGAACAAGGCGCTTCGCTTCTCGTCGGACGATAAATATGCCTATCAGCAGAAAGGGCACGCGCTCCGCAAGCTCAAGCGCAAACAAGAGGCGCTGGAAGCCTATGACGAGGTGTTACGGCTTGATTCCAAGTATGCAGACGCCTACTTCTTCAAAGGCCTGATCCTGAAGGAGTTACGCGAGTACGATGATGCACTTGATGCCTTTGATGAGGCTATTGAGCTAAACCCGAATGATGAAGAGGCACTCTATCATAAGGGATTAATTCATCGGGCTCTGGGTCACGATTCTATGGCGGAGGATGCTTTCGCGCAGGTGTTGCGCCTGAATCCAAACCACAAGGTTCTGCGCATGTATCCCAAAGATCCACCCAAGATCGACTTTTTCTAGTTGGATGATTGAGCATAACCAAAAAAAGAGGAGCGCCCGGCTTATCGGGCGCTTTCTCTGGTATGCTTGCTAGCCCCGTACCAGCGAGGCTGCACCATCAATCCAGACCTCTGAGCCGGCAATATAGTTTCCCGCATCCGAGACCAGAAAACGGACCAGTTCTGCGACCTGTGCGGCGCTTGCGGGCTTGCCATTGCCCAGAGGAATCGAGCCCTGTGGATACTCGACCGGGAATTTGACCTTGTCTACATCGCGTTGCTGCGTGTTGTCCCCTATCTCCGTTTCGGTCGCTCCCGGACAAATCACGTTCACCCGAATGTTGCTTGGCGCAAGCTCAACTGCCAGCATTTTCGCCAGTGCGACTTCGCCCGCCTTCGTGACCGAATATGCCGTTGCTCCGGTATTACTGAAAATGCGCGTTCCATTCACCGACGACGTAATCACCACACTACCGCCGTTTTCCCTCAGAAAAGGAACTGCGTACTTGATCGTCAAGAAGGTTCCGGTCAGGTTCGTGGTAATCGTTCGCGTCCACTCGGAGAGCGTCAGTTCCTCGATCGGCGCCCAGACACCATTAATACCTGCATTTGCGAACACGATATCAAGGCGGCCCCATCGATCCGCTATCTGGTGATATGCCTGCTGCACCTCTTGCTCACTCGTTGTATCGGCAACCAGCGGGAGCGCCTCACCTCCTTTTGCCTGGATTTCCTTCGCCGTCGCTTCTATCTCCTCAGCGGTGTGACTCAAAGGGGCCACTTTCACCCCCTGTTGTGCCAGCAGAACCGCCGTTGCCTTCCCGATACCGGAGCCAGCTCCCGTAATAAGTGCCACTTTTCCAGCTAATCCCATACCTTGCCATCCTTTCATTTTGTTTTCTCATCCCGAACACGTCCACAAGCGAGAAAGCGTTTCACATCCGCTTCCAGTGCAACTTCTCGTACCGTGGCTCGTAATAAAAAGCAATGAGAACACAATTTTCCCTGGAAGCATATGCCAATACAGGGCGCAAAAGGAGAGAAGCATGCTATTAACAACAACATCCACCGTGGAAGGAATGCACGTGCATCAATACCTCGGCCTGGTTGAAGGCGAGGCGATCTTAGGCGCGAACGTCTTCAAGGATTTCTTTGCCAGCATCACCGATATCGTGGGCGGACGCTCTGCTGCTTATGAGGAAGAGCTGCGCAAAGCAAAACAGATCGCGATGCAGGAGATGGTTGCAGAGGCTCAGCGACGTGGAGCAAACGCCATTATCGGCATCGATATTGACTATGAGTCCATTTCTGGCGGCGGCAGTGGCAATATGCTGATGGTTTCAGTCAGCGGCACCGCTGTTGTGGTTGGTCAGTAGCAGCACCAGAGGACGCAATGGTATCGATGCGCATTGCGTCCTTTCCCGCGCTTGCTCAGCCCAGAAAATCGATCGTCTGGCCCTGGCCTGCCCGCAGCGCCTCCTGATAGACGTGCCAGCAAGCAACAAGATCCTGAAAGGCCAACCCGACACCGCCATAGACCGTGAGCTGTTCAGCGAAGCTTCTTCCCGCTTTCACCCCTGCCAGCACCTCACCCAGTTCCGCATCAATGGCCTGCTCATCCAGTCCCGCACCACCGATAGCACCCATCGATACCGCCAGAGCTCGATCATCGCAGACAAACAGGCTGTGTTGCAGCAGGTCAGCTCCTACCTCGCATTTTCCCGGCTCATCAGGCCCGAGGGTTGAAATATGTGTGCCTGGCTGCACCATCGATGCAAAGAGAAACGGTTCCCGTGCCCACGTAACCGTCACAATGATCTCCGCATCCCGGACTGCCGCCTCGACCGAAGTTTCGGCCAGAACCGGGATATGCAGCTCCTCCTGCATTTCCTGCGCGAAACGATACGCCTCCTGCGGCTCAACATCAAAAACACGCACCTGCGAGAGCGAGCGCACAAGCCGCAGACAGCGCAACTGAAGCCGTCCCTGCACGCCTGCCCCAATGATCGCCACCCGGGAAGCATCGGACCGAGCAAGCACGTCAGCAGCCAGTGCGCCACAAAGCCCCGTACGTAACGCTGTAATCGCCGTGGAATCCATCACCGCAAGCAGGCGACCGGTGTGCAGATCATGCAGCAGTAACACCCCTTGAATGGCCGGTTGCATGCCAGGAACCTTTGCATGTACCTTCACAGTATAGGCCGGGATGTCTTCCAGCACACCCGGCAACAGCACGATGGCCCGTGCTCCCGTCTTTCCCGGCACCTCCGCACGAACGCGCAAGGCAGCAGCGCTCCGTTTCAGCGAATAGGCAGGGAAGGCGCATCGCAACGCCTCTAAGATCGGTCCAGGCTGCAAAAAGGGCTCAACTTCGGATCGTGAAAGCAACAGTGTCATATAGAGCATCCCCTGTCTTTTTACGAACGAGCATGCCACCTTTCCAGCGAGCAAGCAAGAGCCAATGGGGCCTTCTGCTAACAGCCATGCTTAGAGCCGTTCAAGCGCCTCCCGCGCGACAAGAAGAGGAGCCCCTGTCCGTTCACGATAGTAGCGCAGTGCAAGCAGCCGATAGCCAGACCGAACGAGGAAGCGTAGCGCAAAGGGATCAGGGGGCTGCCGCGACTCCTCATCCAGCGAGAGCAGCCCGGCGCTCATCAGCTCCTGAAGATAGTTGACGGCGCTTTCCGCCTCCTCTGGCGTCGCACCGGAACTCAGCCGATAATAGAGCAAGGCATCATCGCGACATCCCGCCCGCAAGAGCATGGTCGTCACCGCAGGATCAGCGCCCTGGCTCGGTGTCTCCGAGGGCATGCCGATGCCATATGCCCGTTCAAGCTCCATAAATGCCCGGGCTACTTCCTGCACCGAGATGCCCATTTCTTCGGCATAGAGCGTCATCGCACGATGAGATAACGCCTGTTGCAACAGAAAAGCCGGACCAATCAATGTCCGCGTGACAGTGCGCTGGGCCTGTACCTTCTGCAACCGCTCCTGAAGCTTATGCTCAAGCGGAGTCACGGGCTGGGTCGGCTTCGGGCGCGGCGCTGGAGCAGAACGGGCAACCGGATGCTGGCTGGTATGCGGTGGACGGCTCACTCTTTTCGCAGCTCGCGACTTTGGCACTACAAACAGGAGAATCAGCACAATCAACAACACAAGCTGCCAGTTGAAATGATCTGAAGCGAGCAGCAAAAAGCCGTTTATCATCCTTAACGTCCTTTTTGGATCAATACAGCATGCATGAACTCCCGGAAGCCCGCCGCTGCGGCAAGCCGTCGTGAAGGGAGATTCTCAAGCATAGCACTATACAGCGGAAGCAGCCCTTCCTGAGCCACCAGCGCACTCCACAGGACCGTTGCAGCAAGCGCATAGCCCTTACGACGCGCAAGGGGCAATGTCTCTATGCCCAGTTCGCAGGCCGTCTCAGTTCGTCGGGAACTATGAGCAACACTCAGCAATCGTCCATCCACGATAACACCGATCAGAGGCTGACGGTGCGCCTCCAGATAGTATTCGACAGAGCCGGGCTCGAAGGCATGCAGTAAGGCCCGATCTTCCTCGTCAAGCACACGAGCAAGCGAACGCGCTGTCGCAAGGTCAAGCTGTGGAGCAGCCTGCTGTGTACAGGCAACCTCACGCGTCAGGACGGCTGGCATAGGATGCGAAGTTGCCAGGGCCTCGTGCGCCTGCTCCCGAAGCTGTTCACGCGCCTCCTCAGCAATGCCGGGAGGCCAGACCTCAATAACAGTAGCGGTATCGAGCAGTTGTGCATAAAAGAGCTGCCAGGGCGGCAGCCGCTTCGCGTAGAGGATCTCCACTTGATCCCGCTCCAACGGCGGAATCCGAAGGGACCAGACCGCCTCAATATGGCTGCGTAACCATTCACGTTCTTGTGAGAGCTTCATAGGTTTTCCTTCTTGCTTTTCATTCAATACGCCTTTGTAATATATCGCAACGAGATACAATTAAGCTCATCAAAAACCTCTACTCTCTTCAAAAAGACGTGAATCAGATGCCTCTTATCGTACTGTATTTCTGAAACGGTGGCAAGCATGCCAGCCTCCCGGCTTTCCACCAACCCCATTTCTACCAGCTATGAAAAATCACCCTCCCTTTTCACCCGCTCTTTTATTGATTTTTCTCCATAATTCAGGGTACTATTGAAAAAGTTTCCTCCTGTTCAGTTATCAGGTGAGTAGGGAAGTTTTTCTCCTGCACCACAAAAAGGATGTTTTTCCATGCAAACCGGATTCAGTACCTCTGGACTACTCATGGCCTATTTGCGGCCTCAGATCCGACAAGTGCTGCTTCTCCTTCTCCTCCTCCTGGGAGGAATCGGGTTCGAGCTCTTTAACCCACAGCTCTTAGGGCAGTTCATTCAAGCCCTTGAGAATCGCGATCAATCACCATTCCTCTACAGGACGGCACTGCTTTTTATCGGGCTGGCAATCCTGCAACAGGTCATCACAGTGCTTGCGACCTACCTCAGCGAGCGGATCGGCTGGAACGCGACCAACGCGATGCGTGCCGACCTGACCAATCACTTGCTACGGTTGGACCTTTCCTTTCACAAAGATCACACGCCGGGCGAGCTTATAGAGCGCGTAGACGGAGACATCACGACGCTGGCGGATTTCTTTTCGCAATTTGTCGTACACATTTTTGCGAACGTGCTGCTCCTGATCGGCATCCTGATCGTTTTCTGGTGGATCAACTGGTACATTGGAATCAGCCTGACGGGGTTTGCCCTGCTTTTCCTGTTCTGCATGTACTCGATGCGACACATAACCATAAAACCCTGGAAAGTGTTTCGTCAGGTCAGTGCCGAACTCTACGGCTTTCTGGAAGAGCGCTTCAACGGGACAGAAGACATTCGCTCAAGTGGAGCACACGCCTACATATTAAGACAGCTCTATGTCCACACTCGAAAACGTCTGCAAGCCGCGCGTAAAGCACGCATTATCTCCGCCATTCCCTGGAGCTTTCCACTGCTTGCCGGGGCCTGTGGGCAGCTTATTGCCATCTTGCTCTCTGCATGGCTTTATAGTCGGGGGGATATGAGCCTTGCCACCGCCTTTCTCATCTTCTTCTACCTGGAACTACTACTCAAGCCAATTCAGGCCATTATCAATCAGCTTGACACCTTTCAACGAGCCAGCGCCGGAATTGCCCGTGTCAGGGAGCTCTTCCAGCAGCGCAGCGTTCTTGAGGACGGGCCGGGTTATGCCTTCCCCGCCGGAGCGCTTCCAGTCGCCTTCGAGGATGTCTCTTTCGGGTACAACGAAGATGAGAAGGTTCTGCAACACATCTCCTTCCACCTGCAACCGGGCGAGATCCTGGGCCTACTCGGACGCACAGGAAGCGGCAAAACAACCATAGCGCGCTTGCTGTTGCGCCTCTACGACCCCACAACGGGAAACATCCGACTGGCTGAACACGATCTGCGAGAAGCTCGCATCGCCGACCTGCGCAAGCATATTGGCATAGTCACACAGGATGTGCAGCTTTTCAACGCGAGCGTTCGCGACAACCTTACCTTCTTCGATCACACCATTGATGATGAGCGAATCAAAGAGGCAATCTACGAGCTTGGTCTGCGTCACTGGTTTGAGGCACTCCCCGAGGGACTGGATACAGTGCTGCCCCCAAACGGTGGCGGCCTGTCGGCGGGAGAAGCACAGTTGCTTGCGTTCGCCCGCATCTTCCTGCGAGATCCCGGTCTGGTTATCCTCGATGAAGCCTCATCACGCCTTGATCCAGTTACAGAACATCTGCTGGAACAGGCCATCGAGAGGCTTTTGCGTGGACGCACAGCCATTATTATCGCGCATCGCCTGCGCACGATTCAGCGGGCCGACTCCATCCTGATTCTGGAGCACGGCCAGATCCGTGAATATGGCAGTCGTGCACTGCTGACCGCCGATCCATCCTCGCACTTCACGGCACTCTTGCAGACAGCACACGAAGAGGTTCTTGCATGAAACCATTACAGACATGGCACTTTTTCTGGAGCTTGATTCGCTTCCGTCCCTGGCACTTCAGCCTCAACTCGCTGTTCATCACCCTGCTTTTTATCCTGGAAATCATTCCGGGGCTGATTATCCGTGAATTCTTCCAGAGGCTCTCAGCAGAGCAGCTCAGCAGTTCTACCCTCTGGTGGATTGCCACGCTTCTGATTGTCCCGGCGCTCGGGCGTATTACATTTCTCTTTGGTTGTCAGCTTACAAACGCTCCATTTATCTATACAAATGCAGCACTCCTGCAAAAGAACATCCTGTCTCGAATCCTGCAAATGCCTGGTGCGCAGGCGTTACCCGACTCGGCCGGCGAGACGATCAGCCGCTTACGCGACGATGTTGATGAAAACTCCGTCTTCCTGATGGCTCTTAACGACCTGATCGGACTGAGTGTTTTTGCGATCATTGCGCTGGTCATTATGCTCAGAATCAATGCCCTGGTAACGGCGACCGTCTTCCTGCCTTTGCTGATCATCACCGGCCTGGTTAACTACGCAGGAGAGCGAATCAAGCAACGACGCACAGAAAGCCGCATCGCCACCAGCAAGGTAACAGGCTTCCTGGGCGAAATCTTCGGCTCTGTACAGGCAGTTCAGATTGCCGGAGCCGAGGCCACAGCCGTAGAGCACCTGCGTACGCTGAACAAGAAGCGGTTACAGGCCTCAATCCGTGATCGTCTGATCGAACAGATTATGAAATCCCTCTTTACCAATACCGTCAGTATCGGTACCGGGCTTATTCTGTTTGTAGCTGCTCAGGCCATGCAAAGCGGCTCCTTTACGGTTGCTGACTTTTCCCTGTTCATCTACTTTTTGGGCTGGATTACCGAATCCATCACACATTTTGGCACCGTGCTGACCGCATACAAGCAGGCAGGCATCTCAATAGAGCGTATGGTCTCGCTGCTTCAAGGAGCACCACCGCGCTCGCTGGTACAGCATGGGCCGGTCTACACACGGGGTCCATTGCCCGAAATTCCCGATATTACAGTGCAGGAGCCTCTTCAGGAACTGACCGTGCAAGGACTTACCTATCTATATCCATCGACCGATAAAGGGATTGAAGACATTCACCTGACCATCAAGCCCGGCACGCTCACTGTGGTAACGGGGCGTATCGGTTCAGGCAAAACAACACTGCTGCAAGCGCTGATCGGGCTGCTTCCAGCCACGCACGGCGACATCTACTGGAACGGCGAGAAAATCGCCGATCCGGCCTCGTTTTTCGTGCCTCCACATTGCGCCTACACTGCACAGGTGCCGCGCCTGTTCAGTGATACGTTGCGCGACAATATCCTGCTCGGACTGCCTGAGAAGCAAGAACGCATGCAAGAGGCATTACAACTGGCCGTTCTTGAGTCTGATCTTGCCGCAATGAAACAGGGCCTTGATACCGTTGTTGGTCCGAAAGGAGTGCGCCTTTCCGGTGGACAACTACAGCGTTCCGCAGCCGCTCGCATGTTTGTGCGACCTGCCGCGCTCTACGTCATCGACGATCTTTCCAGCGCGCTTGATGTCGAAACAGAAACGCAACTCTGGCAGCGACTCTTTGCACGCAAGGAAACAACTGTTCTGGCCGTTTCGCATCGGCGGGCCGCGCTCCGACGAGCCAACCACATCCTTGTGCTGAAAGACGGTCGCATTGAAAGCGAGGGCAAGCTAGACGAGCTCCTACAGCGAAGCCCCGAGATGCAGCATCTCTGGCATGGATATACTGCCGAGCAGTCCATCACAGAATAGCATAGCAGGAGAAAAGCGTCAAATATGGTACACAAGAAGTAGTACTTTGGGGCATTGAACATAAAAAGAGGGTACCGCCTGAAGGTACCCTCTCGCGCACGAACGACTTTACCACGAGTTCACGCGACGTATGAGCCAGCCTGTTGACATACCGATGCACAATCACGGCAGGCTCTCGCGCACTCCTGTAACAGTGAATCTGTACCTAGCTGCTCACAAGATGCAGCACAGCGTGTACATGCTTCTGTGCAGAGATCACATGCACGCATATGAAGAGGTGATTGGCGTGACATCAAATTGAGGCAATAGGAACAGGTATCGATACAATCCAGTAGCGCCTGAATACGCGCCTCCTGGAGATAATCTCCACCTTTCTGTAAACTATGCTTGAGCACGCGCCCACAAATAGTATGGCAACGGCGACAGAGCTCAATACTTCTTGCCAGTAAATCGATATCTTGCATGACTTCTTCCACCTCTCTACTCAGGAAAAAGATATGTGTGTACATAGTTGACAGGGATTACACGTTACCCATATCTTTTTGGTAACAGAAAGTGATATTATAAAAAGGAAGGATGGTTCACCTGGCTCTAACCCCCTTCCCTTTCAGCAGTTTCTTGTATCAGCGATCGCATTATTCTATTCGTACCTTTCCAATACTCCTGGGCGAAGTCACACCAGCTCATTTGACTTCGTTCCCTGGCGCTACCAGAATCGATCCATTCCAAAAAGGGGAACAGGTATGACCAGCATCAGACAGAACGAGGAGGGAAACCCGAAACAGAAAACGGTCCTGGTAATCGAAGATGACACCTGTAATGCTGAGATGCTGACTCTTATGCTTCAGCAGGAAACCCCGTACAGCGTTATTTCACTGACTGAAGATCTGGAGCCAACTTACCTTATCAGGCGTGTCAGGGAAATTGATCCGGCACTCCTGCTCCTGGATTATCGTCTGCCACGTACGACCGGCCTGGAACTATATGACAGACTACAGGCAATACAGGAATTGCAGCATATTCCAACAATTGTTATCACGGCTGGTATCGAGCGAGATCAGCAAGAAGAGTTGGAAAAGCGTAAAATTCCTCTTATTTACAAACCCTTTGAAATGGATGATTTCCTCCGCTCAATTGAAGAGATAATCGAGTGAAATCATCTCTCTGTACGATTGCTCTGTACAGATATCCAGTCATAACATGACATGCAGGGCCTCTGC
>Ga0164243_10004169_pt1 | contig 22772 bp, 27 predicted proteins | sample OricompcompostOP_FD_108781 | JGI IMG/M metagenome (GOLD analysis project Ga0164243, IMG submission 108781) | Organic Plus compost microbial communities from Emeryville, California, USA - Original compost - Organic plus compost (OP) | ecosystem: Engineered > Solid waste > Mixed feedstock >...
TATCAGGAGTCACTAGGAGAGTGTCAGGTGAGTCGTGATGGTTTCCCAGAGGGCGTCGAACCACTTCTGCGATTCCTGCACGAACGCGGCGTCGCGCTGCCCGGCCTGCTCCACGAAGGAGAACAGCAGGGACGTCGAGCCGAGGGCGTCGTACATCTCCAGGGTCCGGCTCTCGTACTCCTCCTGCCGCTCGGTGAGGACGTAGTAGCCGATCAGCGCCTCCTGGCCGTTGAGGAGATACAGCTTCACCGGAGGGGTGAACGGCAGCGCCCGGAAGGTGACGCGGACGTCGACGCCGACCGTGGAGCGCAGGGCCTGGAGGTTGTGCTTCAGCACGCGCGCCTGGGCGTTGCGCATCTCCAGCCACCGCTTGTGGACCGGGTCGTCGCCCTCGCCGCCGGCCACGGAGACCGGGAAGGCGAGGTGGATGGTGCGGGACGGCAGGAGGACGCGGACGTCGACGGACTCGGGGCGTATCGAGCCCTCGTGGATCAGGCGGAGTGGTTCGCCGAGGGCGAGCATCAGGGTCTCGGAGGTGTGGCAGACGACGTCCACGCGCACGTGGGGCGCCGAGAACGCCTCGGCCAGGCGGGGCGCGAGGCCGACCATCGTGGGCTGCGGCGCTCCCCGCGTGGGCGGCGGCAGCGCGATCCTCGGCGGGCTGCCCTTGCTGACGTTGGTGAGGAGTCCGTCCTCCTGGAGGGCGCGCAGGGCCTGGCGCACGGTGCCGCGCTCGACGCCGAACTCCTCGGCGAGCTCGGCCTGGGTGGGCAGGCGGTCACCGGCCTTGAGTTCTCCGACGCGGATGCGTTCCCGCAGGATGTCGGCGATCTCCTGCGGAGAGAGTCTCCTGCTGCCGTTCACGGCCACGTTCTCCTGAGTCACGACCAAACGCTACAACTTGTGCCCATCTGGCGGCAGTTGTTTGTAGCTTGTTTCAAAGTAGGGACCAAGTGGGGACAACCTATTGAGAGTTGGCACCAAGTTGGTTGAGTTGGCGGAAGTAATCCTTCCATCCCCGGAAGATCGAAGGGGGAAACACCAATGCCCGTCCTCGCACTCCTCTCCGCCGTCTTCGTCGTCGGCGTCGAGCAGCTCCTCCAGTGGAAGTACGGCGCCACCGGCCTCATCGGCCTGCTCCTCCTCACCATAGGCATCAAGGCCAAGAGCCCGGCCGTCAGCTCCATCGGTGCCGCCGTCCTCGCCGTCCTCTTCTCGGGCCCGGCCCTGTGAGCCGTATGCCCGAGGGTCCGTCGAAAAGCGCAGGCCGCACGCTGTGGGAGACCGTCAGTTCGTGAGCGTCAGCTCGGAACTGATCGTCTCCCACAGTGCGTTGAACCACACGTGCGACTGTTCCACGAACGTCGTGTCGCGCAGCCCGGCTCCCTGCTCGAAGGCGAACAGCGTCGACTGGATGCCGGGGGCGTCGTACAGCTCCAGCTGCTGCTGCCCGATCTCGACCTCGCTGCGGGTCAGCGTGTAGTAGGCGAACAGCGCCTCCGTGCCGTTGAGCAGGTACAGCTTCACCGGCGGGGTGAACGGCAGCGCGCGGAACGTGACCTGGACGTCGATGCCGTGCGTGGAGCGCAGCGCCAGCAGATTGTGCCGGAGCACCTGGCCCTGGGCGTTGCGCTGGTCGAGCCAGCGCCGGCGCAGCTGCACGTCGAGGTCGTCGGACGCGTCGTCCACCGGCGTGGGGAAGGCGAGCGGGATGTCCCGGCTGGGCAGCAGCACCCGCACGACGACCTTGGCCGGTTTCATACGCCCGGCGTGGATCTGGCGGAGCGGTTCGCCGATGGCGAGCGTGAGCGAGACCGAGGTGAGGCACAGCGCGTCGATCTCGACGTGCGGGGCCGCGAAGGCGGCCGCGATGCGCGGACCCAGGGTCACCATCGTGGGCTGTGGGACGGCTTCGGGGCCGGTGGCGGCCCTGCCCGGCTCGGGGGCGACGGTGGCCGGGGCGCCCTTGGAGGCGTTGGTGAGCAGGTGCTCGGACTGCAGGATACGCAGGGCCTGCCGTACGGCTCCGCGCTCGACGCCGAACTCGTCGGCCAGCTTGGCCTGGGTGGGCATGCGCTGGCCGGGCTGCAGTTCGCCGGAGGCTATCCGGGCGCGCAGCGCGGCGGCCACCTCCCGGTGTGAAGTCTGTGGCCGCTGTGACCTCTTCCGCCCAGTGGCGGGGGCGTGTTTCGGCTCCACGACCGAACATTACAACTTCCCGCCATCTTTGGGCAGTTCACCGGATGGTGGTTATAGGACGCGTCGAGACGGTCATAACAACTGTGAAGTTGGTCGCCAACTTCAGCGACATGGTCAACCTTCAAGGAGTTGGCCACGAGTCGCCGCAGGTTCAGCCGACCGGGCTCCCTTCCGGAGGGGAGCCGGGAGCCCGGACGGCCGGCGCACAGCCACAACTCCACATCGACAACCACACACCGACAGCACAGCCACAACCGCATACGGACGCACAGCCACAACTGAAGAAGGGCGCACTCCGCCCGCCCGCACAACTGAACAGCTCGCTACGGATGAGCGGACCCGTCACCTCGGCACAAGGAGGTTCAGAAGATGTCCGGGCACCAGGGACGCCTGGACGTACGCAGCAGGGCGTCGGCCGTCAGGGCGGCGCCCGCTCGCTCTTCCCGCACCCGCCCGAGCGCGGCGAGCCGTACGACGGACTCGTCGCCGAGCCACAGCCGGCTCAGGTCGGACACGTCGAGGGTCAGGTCCGCGGTGGCCGTGGTCGGCGCGCAGGACGCGCCGTCCGCGGCCGCCTCCAGCCGGAACCGCCCGCCCGACAGCCCGGAGCCGTCCACGACCTCCAGCACCAGCGTGCCCTGCCCGGCGTAGGCGCGTGCCGTGAGGGCCCGTTCGACGTCGAGGATCCGCACCCACAGCCAGTCCGCCAGCGTCGTGACGCGGGCGGCGCGCGGGTCGGGCAGGTACAGCGGCAGCAGGTCGTCCGGGGCCCGCCGGCCGCTCTTCACCGTGGTGATCCAGTCGATGGAGCACAGGTAGAGCCACAGGGAGCGCTCGGCCTCGGGGGTCGCCGCGACCAGCCAGTCCACCGTTGCCGTGTTGAGGGGCTGCTTGCCGTCGCCCCACTTGCCGTCGGCCTTGTACGACACCAGCCCGTCGACCGTGCCGTCCGCCGAGCGGTACAGGGCGAAGAACGGCTCGGTCCACGGGGACCCGTCCACCCGCAGCCCGCCCGTGTTCACCTGCCACCACCGGTCGTCCCGGTCCACGGCACCCGGCTGCGCCCGGCGCACCCGCTCGAACAGTTCGGGGCCCGCCTTGCGGACCTCGGCCCCGTCCACGAGCTCGATACGGCCGCCGTCGTCCGGCCCCGACCACCTCGGGTCGATCCCGGCGCGCGGCACGTCGACCGTCCACTCGGCCATCCACGCGGCGGGCCCGAAGCCGTAGCGGCCGTAGATCGGGTACTCGGCGGCGATCAGCGTCGCGACGACGTCACCGCGCTCCCGGGCCGCCGTCAGGTCGCGGGTCATCATGCGGGTGAGCAGGCCCCGGCGGCGGTGGGTGGGGCTGACGGTGACGTTGGTGACGGCGTCTGCGGGGACGGCGGCCCCGCCGACCGCGGTGACCTCCTGCGCGAAGGACCGGAACGTGGCCACACAGCGGCCCCCGTCGAAGGCACCGAGCGTGCGGGCCGGGTCGATGTACGCCTCCCGGTCCGCGGCCTCCGCCTCGGTGACGCCGGGAGACCGCAGGAAGCCGATCTTCATGGCACGGCTCCACTCCGGGACCTCGCCTGCGGCCAGGGGACGGATGTCGATGTCGTCGGTGACGATGGGGGATGCGGAACGGCTCATGGGGCCACGGTAAGCGGGCGCGGGCGCGGAGTCCCGAAAATCTATTCGCGCCCCCCGCGCCCCCGCGCCGCCTACGTCCCTGCGCTCCGGCGCCTAGGCAATCCTGCGTCCTGGCGTCCCGGCGTCCCCGCGGCCCCGCGGCCCGGGGATCCGGCAACCCCACACCCCCGCGAACCTGCGCCCCGGCACCCCACGACCCGGCGGCCCCACATCCCGACCGCCGGACGGCCCCGCAGCCCAGCGATCCGCGCTCCGGCGGCTCTGCGCCCCCGGCCCCACAGGGACGGCCGGACAGCCCCCCCCAGCCCGGCGACCCGCGCTCCCGCGACTCTGCGCTCCCCGGCCTCACGGCGCCCCTCGGAGACGCCGTCAGCTCAGCAGGTCGTCCACCTGGGCCTCCCCGTCGCGGTAGCGCCGGGTGATCTCCGCACCGCACTCGTCGGCCGTGCGCTGGAGGCGCTGGCGGCGGCGCGAGACCTGCTGTTCGTAGCGGACGAGGCGGCCCATCGCGGCGGTCAGTTCCGCGTCGGTACGCGCCTGGAGGTCGGACAGCTCGACCTCGGCCAGCATCTCGGACGCCAGCCGCCGGGACTCCTCGCTCTGCGGGGTCCCCAGCGTCACATGGCGGGCCGAGGAGCGGTGCCGCGCCGGGGCGTCGGTGAGGATCTCCGGGAGGCGGTCCACGACGGCCGCGGCTCCCGCCGGGGAGCGCCGCGCCAGCTCCGCCCGGAGGATGTCGATACGGCCCTGCAACAGGCGCCGCACATAGCTCAGATCGGCCTCGTCGCTCTGCGCGTCCCGGCGCAGGGTGCGCAGTTCGGGCAGGCTGAGGACGGTCAGGTCCTGCTCGGGCGGCTCCGGGGGCAGCGGTGCGTGCGGGCCCGGGCCCGGATCGTCGGCGGTGCGCTGCGTGGGCGGCCGCAGACCGTCCAGCCGGCCCGTGTGGGCCAGCACGACAGCCCCGGGCGGCTGCCCGGTACTCGGTGTGCTCATGTGCCTCAACCGTCCCCTCGACCGGCGTGTGGGAGCATCGTGCCATCCCGACCGGCCCCCACGTGACCGAGAGCCCCCGAACAGCCCCAGATGGGGGGTTACCTGTTCAAAAAGAAGCACCCGAAGGGGTCTTCGGGGACAGCCGCGGCCTTCACCGGGCGGTGCCGGGCCCTTGCCGGGCGGTGCCGGACCGCCTCCGGACGCACGGCATGATGGCCGTATGCGAGCTGTGGTGCAGAGAGTGGACGGCGCGAGTGTCGTCGTGGACGGCGAGACGGTCGGCGAGATCACCGGCGAGGGGCTGTGCGTCCTCGTCGGCGTCACGCACGAGGACACCAAGGAGAAGGCGGCGCAGCTCGCCCGCAAGCTCTGGTCGATCCGGATGCTGGACGACGAGAAGTCGTGCAGCGACATCGACGCCCCGCTGCTCGTCGTCAGCCAGTTCGCCCTCTACGGCGACGCCCGCAAGGGCCGCCGCCCGACCTGGAACGCGGCGGCCCCCGGCGAGGTGGCCGAGCCGCTCGTCGACGAGGTCGTCGCCCAGCTCCGCGCCCTGGGGGCGACGGTGGCGACGGGCCGGTTCGGCGCGAAGATGCGGGTGTCCCTGACGAACGACGGCCCGTTCACCGTGCTGATCGAGATCTAAGGTTTTCCGCTTGGATCAGGCCGCGAGCCCGGCATGATCCAGACGAGAGGCCCTGGACCCGGGACGTACCGGTCAGGGCTCGACGACGACTTCCTGAGCCGCCGCCGTGTCGCCCGCGATCAGGCGGGCGTCCACCGGGACGTTGCGCTTGACCAGGGCGAGGGCGACCGGGCCCAGTTCGTGGTGACGGGCCGACGTCGTGATGAAACCGATCTTGCGGCCGTCGGGCTCCTCGTCCGCGAGGCGGATCTCGGTGCCGGCCGCCGGCAGGTGCACCTCGCTGCCGTCCAGGTGCAGGAAGACCAGGCGGCGGGGCGGCTTGCCGAGGTTCTGGACCCGGGCGACCGTCTCCTGGCCCCGGTAGCAGCCCTTCTGGAGGTGCACGGCGGTGCCGATCCAGCCCAGCTCGTGCGGGATGGTGCGGTGGTCGGTCTCGAAGCCCAGGCGGGGGCGGTGGCGCTCGACGCGCAGGGCCTCATGGGCGAGGAGCCCGGCCGGCGGTCCGGCCTGCTCCGCGAACGCCTCCAGGTCCGCGCGGGGCAGGAACAGGTCGCGGCCGTACGGCGTCTCGCGGACGACGACGCCCTCGGGGACCTCGGTGATCGACCCGGCGGGCAGGTGCACCACGGCGAACTCGCCGGTGCGGTCGGCGACTTCCACCTTGTAGAAGAACTTCATCGACTCCAGGTACGCGATCAGCGCGTCCTGGGTGCCGGGCTCGACGTGCGCCCAGACCGTCGTGCCGTCGTCGACGAGGTACAGGGCGTGCTCGATGTGGCCGTGCGCGGAGAGGATCAGCGCCTCGGTGGCCTCGCCCGCCGGCAGGTCGGTGACGTGCTGGGTGAGCAGCAGGTGCAGCCACGTCAGCCGGTCCTCGCCGGAGACGGTCACGACGCCGCGGTGGGAGAGGTCGACGAATCCGGTGCCGTCGGCGAGGGCGCGCTGCTCGCGGAACAGGTCGCCGTAGTGCGCGGCGACGCCTTCGTCCACGCCCTCGGCGGGCACGGCGCCGGGCAGGGTCAGCAGGGGGCTCTTCATGGGTCCAGCCTACGACCCGGTAGTTGAACTCTTCCCGGCCGCGCCCCCGGCAGCGACCCCGGCCGCGCAGTCCGCGCACCGGCCGAAGATCGCGAAGTGCTTCATGTCGGTCTCGAAGCCGAAGTCGCGGCGCAGCTTCGCGGTGAACTCGGCGGCCACCGACACATCGGCCTCGATGACGTTGTCGCAGTCCCGGCAGACCAGGTGGATGTGGTGGTGGCGGTCGGCCAGGTGGTAGGTGGGCGCGCCGTGCCCGAGGTGGGCGTGGCTGACCAGGCCCAGCTCCTCCAGCAGCTCCAGGGTGCGGTAGACCGTGGAAATGTTGACCCCCGACGCCGTCTTCCTCACTTCCACGAGGATGGCGTCGGGGGTCGCGTGCTCCAGGGTGTCCACGGCTTCGAGGACAAGCTGGCGCTGCGGCGTCAGCCGGTAGCCGCGCTGCCTCAGGTCGCTCTTCCAGTCGGTGCTCACCACACCGAAGAGTCTAGGTCTACTTGAAGAAGGCGATGCCGTCGTCGGGCATGTCGTCGGGGAGGGCCTTGGCCCAGCGCTCGACGTCCTCGGGGGTGACGACCTTCTTCAGGTGCGCCGACATGTAGGGGCGCAGCTCGACCTCGGGGGTCTGCTTCTCGCCGACCCACATCAGGTCGCTCTTGACGTAGCCGTACAGGCGCTTGCCGCCGGAGTAGGGGCCGGAGGCGGCGGTGCGGGCCACCGCGTCGGTGACGAGGTCGATCTGGGGCTTCTTGTCGGCCATCTCGCCGTACCAGATCTCGACCACGCCGTCGTCGCGGACCATGGTCACCTCGACCTTGCGGTCGGCGTCGATGCGCCAGTAGCCGTGCTCCGACTCCAGCGGGCGCACCTTGTTGCCCTCGTTGTCGAGCACCCAGGTGCGGGACTGGTACTCCAGGAAGTCCCGGCCGTCGTGCGTGAACGAGACCTCCTGACCGAAGTTGCACTTCTCGGAACCGGGGAAGTCGTGCACGCCCGCGCCGGCCCAGTTGCCGAGCAGGAAGGCGAGGGGCACGAGGTCCTTGTGGAGGTCGGACGGGATCTCGATCATGAGCAGCTCAGAAGTCTCGTACGTCTGGGATGGGAGGGTCAGCGCTGGCCCTGGTACAGCTTCTTCACGGTCAGGCCGGCGAAGGCGAGCACGCCGACGCAGACCAGGACGAGCAGGGTTTCGAAGAAGATCTCCACGGGGTGCTCCTCGATTGAGCGGAGGTTGAGCGGAACGTACAAGGGCCGGCCCCCAGCTTAGTCGGCCCGGGACCGGCCCTTCGTGTGAGGTGCGCCCTCGCGGGGTCAGCCGAGCAGCTGGCTCTGGAGGGTGACCGTCTGGCGGAACGGTACGGAGGCGGCGGTGCCCTTCCGTGACTGCACGATCACGGCGAGGATGTCACCGGCGCCCAGGTAGGCCTGCCGGACCTGCTCGGTGCCGTACGGCTTGGACTCGGTGTACGCCCAGCGCGCGAAGTCACCCTGCCAGGGCAGATTCGCGAAGCCCTCGTCGGTGACGGACGTCTCGGTGCCGCGCAGCCGGTAGCCCGGGGCGCCGAAGGGGGCCAGGCGGCCGGCCAGGTCGTCCACGACGACCGAGGTGTCGAAGCGGAGCAGGTAAATCCGGGTGTGGGTGCCGTCCTTCGTGGTCCAGCCCCGTGCCGCGATGTGCCGCAGGCCGTCGTCCTTGAGCATCTGCCGCAGCTCGGCGCGCTCGTCGTCGTCGGCGAACTCCTTCAGGAAGTCCTCCGTCGGCAGCCAGCCGTCCTCGCCGCGCAGGGCGCGGTCGTCGACGGCTCCGGCCGGCGCGGGCAGCACGAGCGCGCGCGGGTCGGCGTAGTGCGCCTCGGCGGCGTTCTCCTCGGCGAAGGGGCGCGGGCTGCCCGACGGCAGGGGCGGCAGGGTCAGCGTGGGGTAGTCCCACCGGCCGTCCGACTCGGTGGCGAGTCCGGGCACGTCGGTGCGTTCCATCCCGGCGATCCCGTACGCCGTCCCCGCGCCGACGGCCGCGAAGACGGCCACGGCGGCGGTCCAGCGCAGGACGGCCCGCAGGACCCGGCGGTCCTTCACGGGGTTGGGGGACTCGGGCGCGGGCGCCTGCTCCGGGGCGGGCTCCGGCGTCTCCGCCGTCGCCAGAGCGCCCGCGGGCGCCGTCTCGGGGCCCGGCTCGACGGCCTGGGCCTGCTGCTCGGTCATACGGCCTTCCCGGGTTCGGCGATGCGGTCGAGCTGGGTGCTCATGAGCTTGGCGACCGCCTTGGCGTCCAGGGGGCGGGCGCCCTGCGCCGAGACCGTGACCAGCACGTCCCCGACGTATCCGGTGCAGGACATCTCGTCGGTGCCCTCGGCGAGGTCCTTGGGCGCCAGGAAGCACTTGGCGTCCTTGTGTCCCTTGACCGCGGGGCCCTTGCGGAAGATGTCGAGGGCGGTCAGGAGGCCGTTCTGGGCCCGGACCGTGTCCCGCACGGCCTTGCGGTTGTCCATCCGGCTGAGCACGACGTTCACGCTGTAGACGTCCGTCGTCGCGTCCGGGGACCGGCCGGCGGCGAACTCGCTGAAGTAGCTGCGCATGGCCACGCCCTTCGGGCGTATCCGGTCCATCCGCTTCTCCAGCTCACGGCGCTGGGAGCGGGGCAGGTCGCGCAGCGCCTCCTTGCGCAGGGCCGTCGCCTCGGCGCCGGTGAGCTCGGCGTCCGAGCCGAACTGGCCCATGTCGGGGCCGCGGACCCAGCTGTCGGTGCCGTACGGGACGAGCATCGCGGCGAGGCCGGTGGCCTTCGGCCGCTCGGCGGGGCGGTCGGCGGCGGCCGGCGGGAACTTCCACGTCGGCGCCCCCGGGTCGCGGTCGGCGTCGCGCACGGTGACGACGGTGTAGCCGGTGCCGGCCACGACCGCGGCGACGGTCAGGACGGCTCCGGCGACGGCGGCGATCCGGCCGCGGCGCCACCGCTTCCGGGCGGGCGGCTGCTCCGCGACGGGCGTCTCGGCCGGGCTCTCGGCGACGGGGGCGCTGCCCTCGTCCAGGGGACGTTCCTCGTTCACAGCCGCTCCATCTGCCGCTTGGCCAGCCCGAGCAGGGTTTTCTTGCCGATCGCCCTGGTGGAGCCCACGAAGATCTCCATCTCGATGTCGCCGCGCCAGGCGACGGCCCTCGCTTCGTACTGCGGCAGGTAACCCGGTTTGATCTCGGGCTTCTTTGCGGCGTAGGCCACGCCGTCCTCCGTGCCGGGGATCGGCCAGGAGCGGTTGCCGTCCTCGTCCGCCCAGTAATGGGCACGACTCACTCCCTCGGACGCCGTCATCGACTCCTCCTGCCGGTACTGCACGAGCCGGATCTCCACCGCCGTCTGCCCCTGCTTCCAGGCGACGACGGCCGCGCGCCGGAACTCGTCCCCGACGAGATTGGCGAAGGCGGGCTTGGGGCGCTCGAAGACCTCCGCGTAAGCGGCCAGGTCCATCCAGCCGTCCTCGGCGGTCGACCACTCGGCGGTCTTCGCCCCGCGCGGCTTCTTCAGCAGCAGCTTGCGCAGGTCGCCGTCGGTGCGCACACGGCGGTCCCGCGAGGCCGGCAGCGGCTCGGGCGCCTCGCCCGTGGACTGCTTCAGCTTCGGCTGGGACAGCGGCGGCAGCTTCGTGGGCTCGCGGTCGGCCTGCACCAGGTATCCGGTGCAGGTCCCGGCGACGAGCCCGAGCACGACGGCCCCGGCGATCAGCAGCGCCGTACGCCCACGGCGGCGCGCCCGGACCGGCGTTGCGGCGGCCTCGGGTCCGGCGGCCTCCGGCGCGGCGGTCTCGGGCCCGGGCGCGGTGCCGGGAGGGGCCATGCCCTCGGGCTCGCCCGGTCTTTCGGGTTGTTCCACGACGTCTCCCACAGATGCGTGACGTGCGCATTTCACATGCGGCGCACAGGAGACCCATGGCCGGCGGCCGGGGTTGTGGTGATGTTGATTACGATTCGGTCATGGCGAACAAGCTGGTGATCAAGGTGACGGCGGGAGCCGACGCTCCCGAACGCTGCTCGCAGGCGTTCACGGTCGCGGCGGTGGCCGTGGCCAGCGGCGTCGACGTCTCCCTGTGGCTGACCGGCGAGTCCGCCTGGTTCGCCCTGCCGGGCCGGGCCGCCGAGTTCGAGCTCCCGCACGCGGCCCCGCTGCCCGACCTGCTGGACGCGCTGCTCGCGGGCGGCCGGGTCACCCTGTGCACGCAGTGCGCGGCCCGCCGGGACATCACGGAGAAGGACGTGATCGAGGGGGTGCGCATCGCGGGCGCCCAGGTCTTCGTCCAGGAGGCGATGACGGACGGCACCCAGGCCCTCGTCTACTGACCCACCACGGCCGCCCTCGTCCACTGGCCCACCTCGGCCCCCCTCGTCCACTGCCCCACCCCGGGCGCTCGTCTACCGGCCGCTCTCCGTCCACAGGCAGAACGGGTGGCCCGCCGGGTCGAACAGCACCCGCACGTCGTCCTGCGGCTGGTACCCGGCGATGGTCGCCCCCGCCGCCACGGCCCGCGCGGTCTCGGCGTCCAGGTCGTCGACCTGCACGTCGAGGTGGAGCATCATCTGCTGGTCCCCCGGCCGGCGCTCCGGCCAGACCGGGCGTACGTAGTCCGGCTCGGTCTCGAAGGCGAGGGCGACGCCCTCGGCACCGGGAGGCGGGCCGATCAGCACCCAGTGCGGCTCCTCGGCGCGCACCGCGTACCCCAGCAGCCGCCGGTAGAAGGCGGCGAGTTCATGGGCGTCGGGTGCGTCCAGCACCACGGTGGACAGCCTGGCGGACGACATGCGGCCTGTTCTACTGCGGCTTCTTCTTGCCGTCCAGCTCGTCCCACCACTCGTCGGACTGGGGGTCGCCGGAGGGCTCGTCCCACCAGCGGTCGTCCGGGCCGCGCCGGTTGGCCACCATCGCCGCCACGGGCGGGATGACCATGGCGACCACACACATGGCCACGGCGGCGGGGACCGACCACAGGCGCACGACGCCCCACGCCAGGACGAAGAGCGTGACGCAGAGCCCCATCAAGGCGAAGTACCGGTGACGCCGCCGTGCGTACATACGTCCAGGGTAGGTCGGCTCGCCGGGCTCGCATGCCGAAGGGCCGCACCCCTGGACAGCCGGGGTGCGGCCCTTCGACGCGTCTCGCCTCAGACCGCGATCGCGACCTCGGCCAGGCCGCCCTGCTGGGCGACGACCGTGCGGTCGGCGGTCCCGCCGGGCACCAGCGCGCGGACGGTCCAGGTGCCCTCGGCCGCGTAGAAGCGGAACTGGCCCGTCGCGGAGGTGGGGACCTCGGCGGTGAACTCGCCGGTCGAGTCCAGCAGACGGACGTAGCCCGTCACCGGCTCGCCGTCGCGGGTCACGTGACCCTGGATCGTGGTCTCACCGGGCTTGATCGTCGAGGCGTCGGGGCCGCCGGCCTTCGCTCCACACATGTCTTTCTCCAGGTTGGGGTCTGACCGGAAGGAAGGCCGGTCGGGATCGCTGAGGTGGTTACTTGCCGGTGCCGAGCTCGATCGGCACGCCGACCAGGGAGCCGTACTCGGTCCAGGAGCCGTCGTAGTTCTTGACGTTCTCCACGCCGAGCAGCTCGTGCAGCACGAACCAGGTCAGCGCGGAGCGCTCACCGATGCGGCAGTAGGCGATGGTGTCCTTGGCCAGGTCGACGTTCTCGTTGGCGTAGAGCTCCTTGAGCTCGTCGTCCGACTTGAAGGTGCCGTCGTCGTTGGCGTTCTTCGACCACGGGATGTTGGCGGCCGTCGGGACGTGGCCCGGGCGCTGCGACTGCTCCTGCGGCAGGTGGGCCGGGGCGAGCAGCTTGCCGGAGAACTCGTCGGGCGACCGGACGTCGACCAGGTTCTGCGAGCCGATGGCCGCCACGACGTCGTCGCGGAAGGCGCGGATCGCGGTGTTCTGCGGCTTGGCCTTGTAGTCGGTGGCCGCGCGCTCGGGGACCTCGTCGCCGGCGACGAGCTCGCGGGCGTCCAGCTCCCACTTCTTGCGGCCGCCGTCGAGAAGCTTCACGTTCTCGTGGCCGTAGAGCTTGAAGTACCAGTAGGCGTAGGACGCGAACCAGTTGTTGTTGCCGCCGTAGAGGATCACCAGCGTGTCGTTGGCGATGCCCTTCTTCGACAGGAGCTTCTCGAAGCCCTCCTGGTCGACGAAGTCGCGGCGGACCGGGTCCTGGAGGTCCTTGGTCCAGTCGATGCGGATCGCGTTGCGGATGTGGTTCTTCTCGTAGGCGGACGTGTCTTCGTCCACCTCCACGATCGCGATGTTCGCGTCGTCGAGGTGCTGCTCCAGCCAGTCGGCGTCGACCAGGACGTCGCTGCGGCTCATGTTTCTCCTCCGGGGCAGTTGCGGCGGGACGTGCGAAGGTGCGGGCGTGCGGTCGGCACCGGCTCTCGGGCGGCCGGGGCGCGCACGGGTGCCCGGGTCAGGGCTGCGGGGATGCGGGGGTGGGCCGGCGCGGAGCCGGCTGTCCGCTCAGAAGGGGCGACAGAGCATGGCGGCGACGCGGCACAGGTCTACTGCCCGCCGCTTCGTGAGGTCCGCCTGTCGCTTCATGCCCTCGATCGTAGGGACGGACAGGCGGGCGTGTCACCGGTGTGTCGTATGCTGAGACAAGATTGTCCGGGATGTGAAATGAAAAGACCGCCGACCCCACGCCGGAAGGGGTTCCGGGCGCGTGTATCGGCGGTCACAGCGGGACGGCGGACGGGGGCGTCTCGCCCCTTGGGACCGGACCGTCCATCACCGGTGGTCGGGGGTCCGGCCGGGGGGCCGTCCGCTTCGTCCGGACCCGTCCTACCCCGCGAGGCGGACGTTCGAACCCCGCACCGTGATCTCCACGCCGTCCTTCGCGGCCTGGACGCTGTCGAGCTTGATGCCGCCGGGCAGGCCGTCGATCTTCTGCTCGGAGTCGGTGATCGTCCGCACCCGGTTCTCGGCGACGTCGGCGCCGCCGAAGGAGGGCAGCTTGTCCGCGTGCACCCGCACGGAGTCGCCCTCGGCGGTGACCGTGCTGAGCACGGAGACCGGCTGCGGGAGCTTCGCGCCGAGGACGGTCGCCTCGACGGAGACCTTGATCTTGCCGTTGCCGCCGTCGGAGAGGCCGACGACCCGGGCGGTGACGCCCGGCGCGACCTGCGTGGACTCGGACTTGGCGGTCTTCAGCAGCTCGGCGTAGGAGATGGAGGCGGTCCCGGTGGCGGTGGCCGCCGTGGCGGAGCTGTAGTCGCCGGAGAACTCGACGCCCTTCATGTTCGCCTGGAGGTCGTCGATGCGGATGGTGCCGCCGTCGGCGGTGGCCTCGTAGTCCTTGATCCCGACCTCGACGTCGTCCAGCGTGCCGCCGACGACCTGCGTGAGGAACGGGAAGCCCTTGATGGACACGTCCGGGGTGGCCGCGAGGTTCTCGGTGGCCTGGAGCTTCCCGGCCGCCTCGTCCTCGGCGAACCCGACGGCGAGCCGGTCGGCCAGCACGAAGAGGCCTCCCAGGATCACCACGACGATGAGCAGTATGCGCAGGGCTCGCATGATCCGGTCTTCCCCCACCTCGACGGTCGTCCACGACGACGGTTTCCCGACGACCGGGCGGCCGTCCACGCCGTGAGACTAACCCCGCCGCGGGAGCGGACCGCCGAATTGTCGATCACCTGTGACAGGCGCGACGTCCGGCGGCCCGGATCCCGGCGTCAGACCAGGGCCCGCCCGAGCAGGTACACCGCGGGGGCCGCGGCGGCCAGCGGCAGGGCGACGCCCGCCGTGAAGTGGACGAAGCGCGAGGGGTAGTCGTAGCTCGCCACCCGGTGCCCGATCAGTGCGCACACGGCGGCACCGGCGCCGAGCAGGGCGCCCGGGGCCCCCAGGCCGGTCAGCGCGCCTGCCAGGGCGCCCGCACCCGCGGCGGCGAGCAGCGAGGCGGCCACGGACGCCGGCGTGGGCAGCGGCAGCGCCCGCACCAGGACCGCGACGGCCACGGCGGCGGCGCCGACGGTCACCGCGTCGCCGTGCGCGGCGAGGTACCCGGACGCGACGATCGCCAGGGCGGCCGAGGCCACGGTCGCCATCAGGCCGTACATCCGCTCGTCCGGGTCGGCGTGCGAGCGGAGCTGGAGCACGAGGCCCAGCAGCACCCAGACGCCCAGCGTGCCGAGGATGGCCGCCGGGGTGCGGCCGGACGCGAGCAGCGCCACGTCCGCCGTGAGCGCGCCCGCGAAGGCCAGCGCGATGCCCTGCCGGGCGGGCCACATGCCGTTCAGCCGGAACCAGCCGGCGGCCGTCACCGCCTGGAGGGCGACGAGCGGGACGACGAGGGCGTACGGGCCGATCGCGGCGGCCCCGGCGAGCAGCAGCCCGAGCAGGGCGGTCAGCCCGGCCGGCTGCACACCCGGTTCGATGATCGGGGAGCGGCCCTCGAGGCGGGCCCGCTGCGCGTCCGTGACACGGGCGTTGCCCGCGACGGTCGCCGGCCCGTACTCGGGGTCGGCGACGTTAACGGGCGGGGCCTGCGCGGGCGCCGGGGCCTGCATCGGCGCCGGAGCCTGCGTGTGGCCCGTGCCGCCCCAGCCGGCCTCCTGGTAGCCGGCGGCCGGCGCCTGGTGTCCGCCGTAGACCGCGCCGGCGCCCTGCGACGGCATGTACGCCGTCTCCTCGGCGGCCGGGGCCACCGGGGGCTGCACGTGGGTCTCCCAGGTCTGGCCCTGCCACTGCTGCGTGTACTGCTGCGCCGCCTGGGGGTCGTCGTACGGCGGCTGCTGCAGCCACCCCTGGGGCGGCTGCTGCTGCCGGTACGGGTCGTACCCGTCGTATCCCTGATACGGCTGGTCGGTCATCGTCACCCTCCTGCGAACGGCGGGAGCACCTCGACCGTGCCGCCGTCGGCCAGCCGTACCGTCTCATGCCCGCGGGTGCCCACGGGGTCACCGTCGACGAGGAACGAGCATCGCCGCAGGACGCGCTCCAGCTCACCGGGGTGTCGCGCGCGTACGGCGTCCAGCGCCTCGGCGAGCGTGTCCGCGTCGAACGCGTCCTCCGCCACCCCGGCCGCGGCCTTCGCGGCGGCCCAGTAGCGCACCGTGACCTCTGCCATCCCGTCCCTCGATCGGTCGTCTGTGTACACGGTCAGGCTAGCCGCACCGGGTGACGGCCCAGTCCCCGATCCTGGCGAGCAGGTCGTCACCGGCCGCGTTCTCGGCGTGGCCCATGCCCGGCACCAGCCAGAGATCGGCGTGGTCACCGGCCGCGGCGGCCAGCATCCGGGGGTGGTCGAGGGGGAAGTAGCCGTCCCGGTCGCCGTGCACGATCAGCAGCGGGGTCGGCGCGATCCGGGGGACCGCCTCGACCGGGGACATGGGCACGGGGTCCCACTCGCGGTGGTGGATGCGCACGCGGAAGCCGTAGCGGCCCACCAGCCGGCCCTCGGGGCGGGTGACCATCCAGTGCAGCCGGCGCATGAGCGGGGTGCCCCGGTAGTACCAGCGGGCGGGCGCGCTGACCGAAACGACCGCGTCCGTGCGGGCGTCGTCGTCGCGGTGGAGCGCCGCGTGCCGCAGCACCACCGAGCCCCCCATGGAGAAGCCGACGGTCACCACGCGCGTGTGCCCGAGTCCGCGCGCCCACCGCACGGCCGCCGCCAGGTCGAGCACCTCCCGGTCGCCGACCGTCGAGCGGCCGCCCGACGCGCCGTGGCCGCGGAAGGAGAAGGTGACGACCGCGCCGTACCGCCGGAGGACACCCGCCACCCGTCGGACATGCGGCCGGTCCGCGTCGCCCGTGAAGCCGTGCGCGACGACGAACACCGGGTCACCGCCGGAGGGCCGGGAGCTTTCGTATACGGCCTTACCCGGGTCGTATACGGAATCGACGGCCACGCCGTCCGCCGTGCGCAGGAACGTCCGGATAGGTACCCCTCCGGCCGTCTCGGAATTCGGACGAACCGTGGAACGTGCCACATGACCTGCCGGACCGTTGCTCATGTGGGCTATTCTGCTGGCAGAGGACTCGGGCAGCGTTGCCCCCGGGTCCTTTTGTGCTTTCGGAAGCGTTGTATACGACGCGGGAGACCGCGGGTGTACGGGGCCTTCGGGATCGCAGAGCAGTTCCGTACCGCACACGTCCTCGCAGGGACCGAGGAGGAACCAGACGTATGAGTTCTCTGCTGCTCCTGACCAACGCCCTCCAGCCGTCGACGGAGGTGCTCCCCGCACTCGGCCTGCTGCTGCACAACGTGCGCGTGGCCCCCGCCGAGGGCCCCGCCCTCGTCGACACCCCCGGCGCCGACGTCATCCTCGTCGACGGCCGGCGCGACCTGCCGCAGGTGCGCAGCCTGTGCCAGCTGCTGCGCTCCACCGGCCCCGGCTGCCCGCTCGTCCTGGTCGTCACCGAGGGCGGCCTCGCCGCCGTCACCGCCGACTGGGGCATCGACGACGTCCTCCTCGACACGGCGGGCCCCGCCGAGGTCGAGGCCCGGCTGCGGCTCGCCATGGGCCGCCAGCAGATCGTCAACGACGACTCCCCCATGGAGATCCGCAACGGCGACCTCTCCGTGGACGAGGCCACCTACAGCGCGAAACTGAAGGGCCGGGTCCTCGACCTGACCTTCAAGGAGTTCGAGCTGCTGAAGTACCTCGCCCAGCACCCGGGCCGTGTCTTCACCCGCGCCCAGCTCCTCCAGGAGGTCTGGGGCTACGACTACTTCGGCGGCACCCGGACGGTCGACGTGCACGTACGGCGGCTGCGCGCGAAGCTCGGCCCCGAGCACGAGTCGCTGATCGGCACCGTCCGCAACGTCGGTTATCGATTCGTTACCCCGGAGAAGCCCGAGCGGCCCGCCGAGGAGCCGAAGGCCGCGGCGGGGCGGGCAAAGCCGGTGGATGCGGACACAGCGGCCGCCCTGGACGCCACCGAGGTCCGGGCCGACGCCTAGGGCGTGTTCCGGGCGGGGCGCACCGGCGCGGCCGGGCCCCGTCCGGCATACGGGACGCTCCCGCACGCCCTGCCCACAGCGGGTCCATCCGCGTAGACTCCGCGCGTGGCCAAGGTGACTCGCGATGACGTCGCACGACTGGCGGGGACATCCACCGCCGTCGTCAGCTATGTCATCAACAACGGACCCCGGCCGGTCGCCCCGGCCACCCGCGAGCGTGTGCTCGCCGCGATCAAGGAGCTGGGCTACCGGCCCGACCGGGTCGCCCAGGCGATGGCCTCGCGGCGCACGGACCTCATAGGCCTGATCGTGCCGGACGCCCGCCAGCCCTTCTTCGGGGAGATGGCACACGCGGTCGAGTGGGCCGCCGCCGAGCGCGGGAAGATGGTCCTCGTCGGCAACTCCGACTACGTCGGCGAGCGCGAGGTGCACTACCTGCGGGCGTTCCTCGGGATGCGGGTCTCCGGGCTCATCCTCGTCTCGCACGCGCTGAACGACCTGGCCGCCGCCGAGATCGAGGCGTGGGACGCCCGGGTCGTCCTGCTGCACGAGCGGCCCGAGGCGATCGACGACGTCGCCGTCGTCACCGACGACCTGGGCGGCGCCCAGCTCGCCGTACGCCATCTGCTGGAGCACGGATACCCGTACGTCGCCTGTATGGGCGGCACCGCGGAGACCCCGGCGGTCGGCGACCCGGTCTCCGACCACGTCGAGGGCTGGAAGCGGGCGATGGCCGAGGCCGGGCTGTCCACCGAGGGACGGCTGTTCGAGGCGCCGTACAACCGCTACGACGCCTACCGCATAGCGCTGGACATCCTGTCCGGGCCCCGGCGGCCCCCCGCGATCTTCTGCTCCACCGACGACCAGGCCATCGGCGTGCTGCGCGCGGCGCGCGAGCTGCGCATCGACGTCCCCGGCGAGCTGGCCGTCACCGGCTTCGACGACATCAAGGAGGCGGCGCTGGCGGACCCGCCGCTGACGACGGTCGCCTCCGACCGCTCGGCCATGGCCCGCGCCGCCGTCGACCTCGTCCTCGACGACGGGCTGCGGGTCGCGGGATCGCGCCGGGAGCGGCTGAAGGTGTTCCCGTCGCGGCTCGTGCAGCGCCAGTCCTGCGGCTGCGCCTGACCGTCTCGGGCCGTCCTCATATCGGGGGCCGCTCTTACATCGGGGGCCGTCCTCCTATCGGGGGCCGTCCTTATATAGGGCATACGGTCTTCTGCCGGGCTTCTCAGGCGGCCCTCAGGAAGCTCTCATCCTCGGGCGCCACGCTCAGTCGTATGACCGAGAGCCACCGCCGCAGCGGCGACGACGACCCGTACCAGGGCGCCCAGCAGCACGCCTCCTCCCCCGTGAACCCGGAGTGGCCGCCCCCGCCGGCCTACCCGGCCCACCCGGCCGGTCACCCCGTGGGCGGGACGGCGCCCACCGCTCTCCTCACCGAGCCGGCCGCGCAGCCGCCGGCCGGGCGGCGCCGCAGGCGCGGCCGGCCCGTCGCCCTCCTCGCCGCCGTGGCGATCGTCGCCGCGGCGGTCGGCGGCGGCACCGCCTACGGCATCCAGGAGCTGACCCGCGACGACACCGCGGCCACCGCGGCGCCCGCCGGGACGACCGTCGTCCCCTCCAGCCAGAAGGGCACGGTCGCCGGGGTCGCCAAGGCGGTCAGCCCGAGCATCGTGGAGATCAAGGCGCAGTCGAACGCCGGCACGTCCACCGGCTCCGGCGTGATCATCACGAGTGACGGCGAGATCGTCACCAACAACCACGTCGTCTCCGGGGCCTCCCAGGTCACCGTGCGCACGGACGACGGCAAGCGGTACACCGCCGACGTCGTCGGCACCGACAGCGGCAAGGACCTCGCGCTGATCAAGCTCAAGGGCGCGTCCGGGCTGACGGCGGCCACGCTCGGCGACTCCGGCCGGGTCCAGGTCGGCGACCAGGTCGTGGCGATCGGCTCGCCCGAGGGTCTGACCGGCACGGTCACCAGCGGCATCGTCTCCGCGCTCGACCGGGACGTGACGGTCTCCACGGACGAGGGGCAGCAACAACAGCAGCCGGACGGCGGCTGGCCGTTCGAGTTCGGCGGCAGGCAGTTCAACGGCGACACCGGCTCGTCGACGACGACGTACAAGGCGATCCAGACGGACGCCTCCCTGAACCCCGGCAACTCCGGGGGCGCGCTCATCGACATGAACGGCAACATCATCGGCATCAACTCGGCGATGTACTCGGCCGCGGGGTCGTCGGGCTCCTCCGACGCCGGCAGCGTCGGCCTGGGCTTCGCCATCCCCGTGAACACCGTCAAGGCCGACCTTGCCAAGCTGCGGGCGGGATCACAGAGCTGAGAAGGCCGTGAACCGTGCGAGGCTGAAGAGGTCCGGCCCTGGGCCGTGTCCGCCCCAGGCCGTGTCCGCACACCCGTCCCCGTCCCGTCGCACCCGAGGAACCCGAGCCGATGAGCCCCGCCGACGCCGACCGTGACCCGCAGCGCATCCTGATCGTCGACGACGAGCCGGCGGTGCGTGAGGCCCTCCAGCGCTCCCTCGCCTTCGAGGGCTACGACACCGAGGTCGCGGTCGACGGCGCGGACGCCCTGGAGAAGGCGGCCGTCTACCGGCCCGACCTGGTCGTCCTCGACATCCAGATGCCCCGGATGGACGGCCTGACCGCCGCCCGCCGGGTCCGCGCCGCCGGTGACACCACGCCGATCCTGATGCTCACCGCCCGTGACACCGTCGGCGACCGTGTCACCGGCCTGGACGCCGGAGCCGACGACTACCTCGTCAAGCCCTTCGAGCTGGACGAGCTGTTCGCCCGGGTCCGCGCGCTGCTGCGGCGCAGCTCGTACGCGGCGGCCGGCGCGGGCCGTACGGACGACGACGAGGCGCTGACCTTCGCCGACCTGCGGATGAACCTCGCGACCCGGGAGGTCTTCCGGGGCGGGCGGCCCGTGGAGCTGACCCGCACGGAGTTCACGCTGCTGGAGATGTTCCTGACGCACCCGAGGCAGGTCCTGACCCGCGAGCAGATCCTGAAGGCCGTCTGGGGCTTCGACTTCGAACCGTCGTCCAACTCCCTCGACGTCTACGTCATGTACCTGCGCCGCAAGACGGAGGCGGGCGGCGAGCCACGCCTCGTGCACACCGTCCGGGGCGTCGGGTACGTGCTGCGTCAGGGCGGCGCCGAGTGAGCAGGGCGCTGCGCCGCCTCCGTACGCTGCCGATCCGCGCCCGGCTGTCGCTGCTGGTGGCGGCGGCGGTGGCGTTCGCGGTGGCGGCGGTGTCGGTGACGTGCTGGTTCCTGGTGCAGGGGAAGCTGTACGAGCAGCTGAACGACGACCTGAAGGAGATGGTGCGCCGGCCCGGCACGGTCACGTCCCTCCTCCAGGACTGCACGCGGAACCCCCCGGCGGACGCCCAGGTCTTCCCGGGCCGCAGCGACTACGTCCAGGCGATCAAGGAGCGGGGCGCCCCGTGCGTCGACCCGAACTCGCCGGGCACGGTCGAGGTCACCGGCTCCGACGTGGACGTCATCAAGGCCGCCGACCAGGAGAAGGTGTTCTTCCGCGACGGCACGGACGACAACGGCGACCAGGTCCGTGTCCTGACCCGGTACCTCGGGGTGGACCCGACGGACGGGCAGGGAGTCGCCCTCCAGCTCGCGGTGCCCCTGAAGAGCACCCGCGCCACCCTCAACGACCTCGCCCTCATCCTCCTCCTCGTCTCCGGCGTCGGAGTCGTCGGCGCCGGGGCGGCGGGGCTCGCGGTCGCGCGGGCCGGACTGCGGCCCGTGGACAGGCTCACGGAGGCCGTCGAGCACGTGGCCCGCACCGAGGACCTGAGCATCCGCATCCCGGTGGAGGACGACGCCGCGGACGAGATCGCCCGGGTCTCCCGGTCCTTCAACTCCATGACGTCCTCGCTGGCCAGCTCGCACGAGCTCCAGCAGCAGCTGATCGCCGACGCCGGGCACGAACTGCGCACGCCCCTCACCTCGCTGCGCACCAACATCGAGCTGCTCACCCGCAGCGAGGAGACGGGCCGCCCCCTCCCCGAGGCGGACCGCAAGGCGCTGCTGGCCTCGGTGAAGGCGCAGATGACCGAACTGGCCGCCCTGATCGGCGACCTTCAGGAACTGTCCCGGCCGCAGGGGCAGCGCGGCGAGCGGGTCCAGGTGGTCTCCCTGACGGACACCGTGGAGGCCGCGCTGCGCCGGGTGCGGCTGCGCGGCCCGGAGCTGACCATCGCCGCCGACCTGCGGCCCTGGTACGTCCGCGCGGAACCGGCGGCGCTGGAGCGCGCCGTCGTCAACATCCTCGACAACGCGGTGAAGTTCAGCCCCGCCGACGGCACCATCGAGGTGGCGCTGGCCGACGGCGTCCTCACGGTCCGCGACCACGGCCCGGGCATCGCCGCCGACGAACTGCCGTACGTCTTCGACCGCTTCTGGCGCTCGCCGAGCGCGCGGGCGCTGCCCGGTTCGGGCCTCGGCCTGTCCATCGTGGCCCGCACGGTCGAGCAGTCCGGCGGTCAGGTCGCGCTGACCCGCGCCGAGGACGGTGGCACGGTCGCGACCGTACGGCTGCCGGGCGCGCCGACGCCGCCGCCCGGGACGCCGTAGGGCGCGTTCCGCAAGTCCCGTCTCAGCGGGGGCCGGCCGCGCGGCGCATGACCTCGGCGGCCAGGTGGACCGCCGCGTCGCGGGTGGCGGTGGCGAGCATGTCGGTCCGGATGGGGCCGCCCTGAGCGAGGTGCCGGTCGTAGGGGAGCAGGACGACGGGGACGCCGGGCTCGCGCAGATGGGCGACGGCCGTGCGCTCGTCGAGGGTGGCGTCCGGGGTGGCGGCGCTGAGGGCGACGACCGTGGTGTGCAGCGCGGAGTGCGGGAGCCGGGCGAGCCAGTCCAGCACCTGGCGGGTGCCGTGGATGCCCTCGGCGGTCATCGGAGCGACCACGACCCGGGCGTGCGCGGTGTCCATCGCCGTCCGCGCCACCTCGCCGGGCAGTGTCTCGCTGTCGACGACGGTGACCGCGAAGTAGCGGCGCAGCGCGAGGGTCACGGTCCGGTAGGTCCGTACGTCCAGCGGCGCCCCGACCCGGCCCTGGCTCGCGGGCAGCAGCCAGCCGCCGTCCTGGACGGGCACCAGATAGCCGGTGAGGTCGGTGAGGCCCATCGACGGGGTCAGGATCGAGGCGAGGTCGGCGCAGGTCCAGCGCACGGTCTTGGCGCCCATCCGCATCGGGAGCGTGCCGAGGGCGGCGTCGGCCTCCAGGGTGAGGACGGGGTCGTGCCGGTAGTGGTTGAAGGTGCGCCCGAGGAGCGCGGCGACCA
>Ga0164243_10004170_pt1 | contig 22769 bp, 21 predicted proteins | sample OricompcompostOP_FD_108781 | JGI IMG/M metagenome (GOLD analysis project Ga0164243, IMG submission 108781) | Organic Plus compost microbial communities from Emeryville, California, USA - Original compost - Organic plus compost (OP) | ecosystem: Engineered > Solid waste > Mixed feedstock >...
CTCGGCGGCGGACAGGCCCCTGGCCACCTCGACGCCCGGCAGGTCGGGCAGCCGCAGGTCGAGCACGACCACGTCGGGCCGCACGGCCCGCGCCACCCGCAGCGCCTGGCGTCCCTCGCCGACCGCGGCGACCACCTCGTGGCCCGCCTCGGCGAGGTCGCGGGCGACGGCGTCACGCCACATCGGATGGTCGTCCACCACCATCACCCGCGTCATGGGCACGACTCTAGCCGGACGCGCGGTCGCGTCCCAGCGCCGCGGGAACGCTGAGTTCGATCTCGGTGCCCTGCCCGGGGGTGGACGTCACGGTCACGGTGCCGCCGAGGTCGGCGACGCGGCCGCGGATCGATCTGGACACGCCGAGCCTGCCCTCCGCCTCGGCCTCGGCGAGCCGGCCGGGCGGGATGCCGGGGCCGTCGTCGCGGACGGTGACGGTCACCGCGTCGTCGTCGGCGTCGGCGAGGATCCAGGCGCGGGCGTGCTCGCCGCAGTGCCGGGTCACGTTGTCGAGGGCCGCGCCGACGGCGGCGACGAGCTCGCGGGCGGTCGCGGCGGGGAGGGGCAGCGGCGTGGCCGGGGTCGCCACGGTGACCGTGGACGAGGCGTAGCGGCGCAGCAGGGCCCCCAGGTCGGCGTCGCCCTCGGCGTCGCCGGGGCCGCGCTCGGCGGGCTCGCTGCGGATCAGCTCGCGCAGCTTCACCTCCTGCTCGCCCGCGAGCCGGCCGAGTTCGGCCGCCTCGCCGCCGATTTCCAGGCCGCGGCGCCGTACCAGGGCGAGCACCTGGAGCACCGAGTCGTGGATGTCGCGGGCGAGGCGTTCCCGTTCGCGCCCGGCGGCCTCCATCTCGACGGCGCGCTGCATGCGCGCCTCGGCCTGCCGGGCGAGCCGGGCCACGTGCCCGACCACCACCCCGGCGAGCAGCATCAGCACCGCGCCGTTCACCGGCACGCCCTCGTCGAAGCCGCGCAGCCACAGGTCGGCCGCCGACATGAGCACGGCGGCCACGGCGCCCGCGCGCCGCCCGCCGTACACGGCCCAGGCGAGCACGGGCGCGGCCACCCAGGTGGCGGTGAGCGGCATCGTCCCCGGCGGCCTCGCCCCCTGCGCGTACGGCGAGGCGAGCAGGCAGCCCATCGTCACCAGCAGGTCGGCGGCGAGCAGCGGGCGGCCGGGCAGCCGGGCGTAGGCGTAGGTCGCGCCGGCGGTCCACACCGCCATCACGCCGATGACGAGCCAGCTCACCGCGGGCCGGTCGTACCCTCCGGCGAGCAGCGCCAGCGCCGCGGCGTAGCCGAGCGAGCCGATGCGATAGACCGCCACGGCCCGCCAGAACGGCCGCTCGATTCCGCCTGCCGACGCGCCCACGGCCCCAACGTTAGCGGCCGGGTTCCGGGGGCGGCGGGCGCGCGCCGCCCCCCGGAGGCTATCTGCGGGTTCCGGCCGGGGTGGGCGAGGTCTGGCCCACGCTCTCCCGCTCCCACTCGCGCCGGCGGCCCTCCATCTGCTCCTCGTGCTCGGTCAGCGAGCGGTGCGTCTCCTCGATGCGCAGGGCGAGGCCCATGGCGAAGAACGTGGGCGCCCACTCGCCGATGAACAGGCCCCAGCGGTCGGCCCGGTCGATGCCCGCCGCCTCGAACCGCTTGGACAGCAGCCAGCTCGCGAAGGAGAGCCCGACGGACGTTATGCCGAGCGTGTACATCAGGCCCGAGCGAATCCCCCGCTTGTGCAACATCTCAATCATGAAGTTCCCCCCTCGGCGGCGCCCCGCCGAGGGGCGCCATCGCCCCTTGGCTACCCCTGGTCACCGGAAGCATTCATCGCCGCCCGCCCGCGAGCTCGTCGATCTCCGCGAGCAGCGCGGCCTTCCCCGGCTCGGCCAGGAAGCTCGCCCGTACGGCGTCGCGGGCGAGCTCGGCCAGCTCCGCGACGCCGAGCCCGAACACGGTGGCGAGGGTCAGGTACTCGTCGGTGAGCGTGGTGCCGAACATGGGCGGGTCGTCGCTGTTCACGGTCACCGTGAGCCCCTCGGCGAGCAGGGCGGGCAGCGGGTGCTCCTCGATCGCCGCCACCTGGCCGGTGCGGACGTTGGAGGTGGGGCACACCTCCAGCGGGATGCCGGCCTCCCGCAGCCGGGCCACCAGCCGGGGGTCGTCCAGGCAGCGGATGCCGTGCCCGATGCGCTCGGCCCCGAGCTCCTCGACCGCCTCCCAGATGATCTCCGGGCCGCCCATCTCCCCCGCGTGCGGCACGCTGTGCAGCCCGGCCGCGGTCGCCGCGCGGAACGCGTCGCGGAAGGCGTCCCGGTGCCGGTGCCGCCGCTGCTCGATCCCGGCGAGGCCGAACCCGACGAGCCGCTCGGGCGGGTGCTCCAGGGCGTGTTCCAGGGTGCCGTTGCTCAGAGCCTCAGCGGCTCTCAGCATTCCGGGCGTTTCCGCCCGGAAGGTCCGTCACATCACCAAAGCGTGAGAGCTTCGGCTTGAGTACGGTCTCTCGCTTCCGTCTGCCGCTGGCGCGGCAGGGTTGCGCCACCTGCCCGCCCCGCACTCGTCTTGCGACGGGTGCGGGCGGCGCGGGTCTTACGGTCGGCTCCACGAGGCTTCGACACCACCGGGATGGTGTCCTGGTCTCCGGCCACTCCGGTACCAGTGGTGCAGGCCGCCGCGAGCGCGGCGAGGTTGAGCGCGGCGTTGTCGTCCCGGTCGATGACCAGGTGGCAGGCGTCGCATTTGTAGGTCCGGATGTGCAGCGGAAGCTTGGCTTTCACCGCGCCGCACCCGGAACAGGTCTTGGAGGAGGGGTGCCAGCGGTCCGCGACCACGAGACGAGTGGCGTGGCGCTGACGGGTCTTGTAGCCGAACTGGCGCCGGATCTCGCCGAACCCGGCGTCGGCGATCCTGCGTGCGAGACACCGGTTCTTCAGCATGCCGGCGACGTTGAGGTCCTCGACCACGACGGTGCCGTACTCGGCGGCCACGGCGGTGGTGAGCTTGTGCAGGGCGTCCTCGCGGAGGTTCGCCACCCGGTGATGCACGCGGTTGCGTGCGGCGTTGGCCTTCTCCCAGCGCCGGGACGGCTTGCGCCCGGTCCTGCGGTCGGGGCCTTGGCGTCGGGACACGGTCCGGGACGCGCGGCGCAGCTGCTTGCGCGCGGCGTCGTAGTGGTTCGGGTTGGGAACCTGCCGGATCTCACCGGTCGAGTCGGCCATGACGGCGAGGGTCTTCACGCCGAGGTCGATCCCGACAGCCACACCAGGCCGGGTGACCTTCACCAGGTCGCGTTTGACCTCGGCCTGGAAGGAGACGAACCAGCGTCCGCGTTCGTGGCGGACGGTCGCGGACAGGATCCGCGCCGTCCCGGCCTGGACGCGGGCCAGGAGCTTCACGGTGGGCTCGTGGGTGCGGATCGTTCCGAGGCGGGGCAGGGTGACGTGCCGGCCGTCGGTGTCCACGCGGATCGTGCCCGTGGTGAACCGGCAGGAAAGGCGCGCCTTCCGCTTGGACTTGAACCGGGGCGCGCCCATCCGCTTGCCGCGCCGCTTGCCGTTCTTCGACTTCGCGTAGTTGTCGAACGCGGCCGAAGCGTTCGCCAGGCCGGTGTTGTACGCCTCCTTGGAGTTCTCCGCCCACCAGGCGGCGAACCTCGGGTCGGTCGTCTTGGCCTGATTGAACGCCTTGCGCAGGGCGGGCAGCGACCACGGCCGCCACTCGGTGAGTTCGTCTTCGCCGATGCCGTATGTCTCCTCCGCGCGGCGCTGCCACCACGACGCCTGGACCCAGCCGACAGCCCAGTTGTAGGCGGCACGCGCGGCGCCGCAGTGCGAGCGCAGCGCATGCTCCTGGGTGGCGTTCGGGTCCAGAGCGAACCGGTACGCCTGCACCACGAGACCGGGCTGCGGCCGGAACTTCTTCATTCGGCCTCACCGGTCGCCACGGCCACTGCGCGGGCGGCCCGGTTCTTCGCAGCACGACGCCCGTACAGGCGGGCGCACATCGAGGTGAGGACTTCGGTGATGTCCCGTACGAGGTCGTCGGCGGTCTCGGTCGGGTCGAGGACGACCAGGCGCCGCCCGGACGCCGACAGGACCGCTTCGAGGTGCTCGACGCCGAACCGGGCCAGCCGGTCGCGGTGCTCGACCACGATCACCGCCGCCTGCGGGTCGGACAGCACCCGGTGCAGCTTGCGCCGCCGCCCGTTCAGCCCCGAACCGACCTCGGTCACGACTTCCGCGACCGGCAGGCCGAGCCCGGTGGCCGCTTGGACCACGCGGGCCACCTGCCGGTCAAGGTCGGCTTTCTGGTCCGCTGAGGAGACCCGGCAGTACGCCACGACCCGTCCGGACGCCTCCGGGGTGGGCTCGTCGACCAGCCACGTACCGGATGGCGTCTGGCGGACCGGGACCGGCATACGGCCCTCTTTCGCCCACGCCCACGCGGTCTGGTAGTGCACGCCGTTGCGTGCCGCCCACTCGGAAAGCTTCACGCGATCACGATAGCAGCTGAGAAAGGCTGAGGTTCACTGATGGATCACGTAACAGTTCCCTCCCCCCTCCTCGCCCTGCTCGGAGGCGATGTCGAAGACGTACGCGATGTCGATGCCGTACTGGTGCCGGGCCTGCCGGGCGGCCAGGTCGAGCGCCTCGGTGATCGCCGGCATCGGGATGCCCTCGATCACCTGCGTGTACGGGGTCACGGTGAGCTCGACGTACCGGGCGTTCTGCGCCGACAGGTCGCGGCCCACGCCGAGCACCAGCGCCGCCACGTCCTCCGGCTCGCGGACGAGCGAGCTGACCGCCGTGTACACCTCGGCGAAGTGCGGGAAGTCGCGGAACCGGTAGAACTCGGCGAGCTCGGCGGCGTCCGTCGGCACCGGGCCGCCGGGGTGCCGCCGGGCGAGTTCGAGCACGGTGGGCACGGACGCCGAACCCACCAGGTGCACGTGCAGCTCCACCTTGGGCAGGGCGTGCACGAAGGACCGCATCGCCGCGCTGTCGATCGCCATGCCCGTCACGGTAGGCAGGCCGCGACGGCAACTCAATCGAGCGCCAAGCAATCTAACGGCAAATTGTCAGTTTCCGACACATCGTATTGATCGCCCCTGGGGATTACCTTCGCCATATGGCTAACGCGGACTGGGTAGTGGTCGGCCTCGACAACGGCGGGACCAGCAACAACGCCACCGTCATCGACGCCTCCGGGCGCTTCCTCGTGGATCGGCTGGTGGAGACCCCGAGCCACGTACGGCAGGGCCCCGAGGTCGCCGTCGAGGCCCTCGCGCAGGCGCTGACCGGCGTGCTCGATCTGACCGGAATCCCCGCCGAGCGGGTGCGCGCCGTGGGCCTGGACACGCCCGGCCCGGCGAGCGCCGACGGGGTCATCTCCGCCCGGGGCGGCACCAACTTCGCCCACCAGGACTGGTGCGGCTACGACTTCCGCGGCGCGCTGGAGGAACGGCTCGGCCTGCCGGTCGTCTACAACAACGACGGCAACGCCGCCGCGCTCTACGCCCACCACGTGCGCTTCGGCCCGGACGCGGCCGACCGCTCGTCGGTGGCGGCGATCGTCGGCACCGGCCTCGGCGGCGGCGTGGTCGAGAACGGCCACGTGGTGAAGGGCGCGGCGGGCATGGCCGGCGAGCTCGGCCACGTGCACATCCCCATGCACGGCCTGCTCGAACCCGATCAGCCGCTGCCGGGCTGCAACTGCGGCTTCGAGGGCGACGCGGAGAGCGTCGCGTCCCTCACCGGCATCGAACGCAACCTGCTGCCGTACTGGCTGACCCGCTACCCCGAGCACGAACTCGCCTCGGTCGAGCCGATCGGCAAGGCCGCCAAGCTGCTGCGCGGGTACGGCGAGCGCGGCGACGAGATGGCCCTGAAGATCTTCGAGCAGCAGGCGAAGGCGATCGCCCGGCTGTTCACGATCGCCGCCCAGTTCACCGACCCGCACGTCTACTTCCTCGGCGGCGGCGTGGTCGAGGCGGCCCCGCACTTCCGCGAGTGGTTCCTGGAGAAGGTCCGCGAGCACGTGATCCTCCGCGAGGAGCAGCGCCGGGCCTCCGAGATCCTCCTCGTCCACGACCTCGACATGGCCGGCGCCCGCGGCGCCGCCCTCGCCGCGTACCAGGTGGTCACCGGCACCTGAGCGGGAACCCGCGCGGTGCCGGTCCGCCCCGCCGGACCGGCACCGGCTCCCCCGCGAGCGGCCGCCGCGCGCCGGGCCGGCGATCTCCTACTCGACTCCTACTCGACCGGGGGATTTCGCCAAGGTACGAAATGACCCGCGTCACCATGGGCGCGAACCCCATAGGCCGATCCGTCGATATGTGAACCGGCCACCAGCGGCTCGCCCCAGGCCCTGCCGGCCGGCCCCGCACGGCATCCTCCGGCCGGTCGCCTGCCCGACCGCGCCCGTGCGGGACTCCTTCGGCACGATGCCGCCCCGCGTGGGCGTGCTGTACGCCGTCGCCGGTCACCACTCGGCCCACGCTTCGCGCGGGTCCCCCGTCGGCGCGCGCCCGTCAGGCGGGCCTTCTCCGGCGTGGTGTCGTCAGCCGTCGCCGCCGGGCCCGGTCAGCCGGTGCAGCCGCAGCGCGAGCTGGATCTCCAGGGCCCGGTTCGGGTCCTGCCATCCCTCGCCGAGCAGCCGGCCCATGCGGTCGAGGCGCTGGGCGACGGTGTTGACGTGGATGTGCAGCGCCTCGGCGGCCCGGGACTGGGAGCATCCGGCGGCGAAGTACGCCTCCAGGGTGGCGACCAGGGCGGTGCCGCGGCGCGCGTCGTAGTCGAGCAGCGGGCCGAGCACCGACCGGACGAATCCGCCCACGTCTCGCCGATCGCCCACGAGCAGGCCGACGAACCCGAGTTCCCCGGGCCCCGCGCCGTCCCCGGCACGGCCCAGCGCCACGAGCGCGTCCGCGCAGCGCCGCGCCTCCGCGTGCGCGCCCGGCACGCCCTCCGGCCCCCGGACCGGCCCGGACGCCCCCGCCGTGACGGGCGTGCCGAGCGAGGCCCCCAGTTCGGCGGCGACCCTGCGGGCCAGCGCGCCGGGGCGGTCTCCCGGCAGCAGCAGCACGATCTCGCCGTCCCGGCCGCCGGCGAGCCCGCCGTACAGGGCGGCCTGCGAGGAGGCCCAGAACGCGGCCCGCTCCCGCTTGCCGCCGTGCCGCGCCACCACGAGCACGTGGGCGGCGTCGAGGTCCACGCCGAGCCGCTCGGCCCGGTCCCGGGGCCCTTCGCCCCAGCGGCCGGCGATCAGGTCGTCGAGCAGTTCGCCGCGCACCCGCTCCTCGGCCTCGGCGACGCTGCGCCGGGACAGCAGCAGCAGCGCGGTCACGATGGCGGCCCGCTCCAGGATGGGCAGGTCGGCGTCCGGCACCGTCCCGGCGGCCCGGAGCACCAGCGTGCACATGGGCTCGCCGCCCACGTCCACGGACGCCACGAGCAGTTCGCCGCGCCGTACCGTGCGGCCGAGCGCCCGCGACGACTGCGCCGCGTCCAGCACCACGTCCGCCGGAAGCGACGCCGGGCCGTCCGGCTCGGGCCGCTCGCCCCGCGATCCGAGCGACGCCCCGAGGATCGACCGCCCGGACCCGTCGAGCACGGTGAGCGCGCCGCCGAGCACCTCGGTGACCACGGCCGCCAGGTCCTCCACGCCGCCGCCGCGCAGCACCAGCCCGGTCATCCGGTCGTGCGCGAGCGCGGCCCGCTCCACCGCCTCGCTGTGCGCGCGGATCAGCCGGTTCGCCTCGCTCAGCTCCTCGAGCGCGGCCCGCGTCTCCTGCAGCAGCCGCGCGTTGTCGATCGCCACGGCGGCGTGCGCCGCGAACGACACCAGCAGCGCCACCTCCTCGCGCGGGAACGGCCGCGCGCTGCGGTTCGCCGCGAACAGCACCCCGATCACCCGGCTGCCCAGCCGCATCGGCACGCCGAGGATCGCGACCAGCCCTTCTTCGCGTACCGCGGTGTCGATCGGCGCGGTGTGCCGGAACCGCTCGTCCGACAGATAGTCCGGCGTCGTGTACGGCGTGCCCGTCTGCGCCACAAGACCGCCGAGCCCCTCCCCCATGCCGAGCCGCAGCCCGCGGAATCGCGGCGAGATCGACCCGTCCGTCACCCGGATGTAGGTGTCGCCGCGTTCCGGATCGTCCAGCGCCATGTAGGCGACGTCGCACCCGAGCAGCCGCCGCACCCGCCGTACGATCGCCTCCAGGACCGCGTCGAGGTCGCGCAGCCCGGCGAGGTCCCCGGCGGTGTCGAACAGCGCCGCCAGTTCGGCCTCGCGCTTGGCGCGGTGCCGCAGCAGCGCCCGCACCTTCAGCGCCGCGACCTTGGCCTCCTCCAGCGGCCCGGTGTCGAGCCCGGCCGCCCGCGCGGCCAGGACCGGCCCCTCGAACTCGACCGCCGACGCCTCCCGCGCCAGCAGTTCGAGAAAGACCCGGGCGTCCACCTACCTGGCGGTCCATCCGCCGTCGACGGGCAGCGACGCCCCGGTGATGAACGACGCCGCCGGCCCGCACAGGTACGCCACCAGCTCGGCCACCTCCTCCGGCTCGATCAGCCGCTTGATCGCCGCCCGCTCCAGCATGATCTTCTCGATGACCTCGTCCCGCCCGATGCCGTGCGTCGCCGCCTGGTCGTCGATCTGCCCGTCGACCAGCGGCGTCCGCACGTAGGCCGGGCACACGCAGTTCGAGGTCACCCCGTGCGCGGCGCCCTCCAGCGCGATGACCTTCGACAACCCCTCCAGCGCGTGCTTCGCCGTCACGTACGCCGACTTGTACGCCGAGGCCCGATGCCCGTGCACCGAGGAGACGTTGACCACCCGCCCCCACCCGCGCTCGTACATGCCCGGCAACGCCGCCCGCGCCAGCAGGAACGGCGCCTCCACCTGCACCTTGAGGATCTTCGCGAACACCTCCGGCGGAAACTCCTCGATCGGCGCCACGTGCTGGAACCCGGCGTTGTTCACGAGGATGTCCACGTCCAGCCGCTCGCCCCCGAGCCGCGCCGTCACCGCGTCCACGAACCCGGCGTCGCTCAGATCGGCGACGACGGCCACGCCCCCGACCTCCGCCGCCACCTCCTCCGCGCTCTCCGCCCGAGCGTCGAGCACGACCACCTTGGCCCCCGCCCGAGCCAGCCGGCGCGCGCAGGCCCGCCCGATCCCACTGCCGCCCCCGGTGACCAGCGCGGTACGTCCGTCCATGCCCCGACCCTACGCGCCCCGCCGCAACCGGCCTATGGTTCCGCGACACATACGAATCGCCCATCCGCTGTGTGACGCGACCATCGAACCGAATCCCGCCGAGATACGCCCCTGCGGAATCGCGCCCTACAGGCACGAGCCCGGCTCGGGCGGGGACGGGCCTGTGCGCCCGTCGCACCCCGCCGGGGAGGCGCCCGTACGCGGGATCGCGCCCTGTCCGGCACCGGTATGGCCACGCCGCACGTCGCCGGCGTCGCCGCGTTGTGGTGGGGGAGGTCACGAATCCCCGCTCCCGGCCACCGCGATAGCCCGGACGAAGCGCCGGCACTCTGCCCCAACAGGCCGTTCACCTGGCCGATTACATCTTCCCTACCCGGTGTTGGTATCTTTCCGACGGCACGTCGACAAGTCGGCGCGCCCCTTCTCCCGCGCACCCCTAAGGAGCGTCATGTTTCTGGCCTGGCGCGAGCTGATCTTCGCTCGCGCACGTTTCGGCCTGATGGGCGGAGTCGTCGCCCTCATCGCGGTCCTCGTCGTGCTGCTGTCCGGCCTCTCCTCCGGGCTCGTCAACGACGGCGTCTCCGGGCTCCAGCGGCTGCCCGTCACCGCGTTCGCCTTCGCCGAGGGCACCAAGACCGACTCCGCCTTCTCCCGGAGCGTCGTCGACGTGAAGCAGGCCGAGGCGTGGCGGGGCCGCGACGACGTCGGCGACGCCACGCCGTTCGGCAACATGCTGGTCAACGCCAAGGCGACGACCGCCGGCGGCGCCCAGGTGCCGATCGACCTGGCGCTGTTCGGCGTGGACCCGGGCTCGTTCCTCGCGCCCGACGTGGCGGAGGGATCCCGGCTCGGGGAGCCCGACGGCATCGTGGTCAGCCGGACCGTGCTCGACGAGGGCGTGGCCGTCGGCGACACCGTCGTCATCGACCGGCTGGGCACCCGGCTCAAGGTGATCGGCGTCACGGGCGACCAGCACACCTTCGGCCACGTCGACGTGGCGTACCTGCCCCTGCGCACCTGGCAGCAGGTGCACGCGGGCGCCGGGCCGGACGACGAGGTGCGCGCCGGGGCGTACGAGGAGGCCACGGCCATCGCCCTGCGCGCCCGCGACGGCGACCGGATCGACCTGGCCGCGGGCGACGCCGCGGTGGGCACCACGAGCATGACGCTGGAGGAGTCCTTCGGCGCGTCCCCCGGCTACACCGCCGAGACCGCCACGCTCACCCTCATCCAGGTCTTCCTGTACGCCATCTCCGCGCTCGTCGTCGGCACGTTCTTCACCGTGTGGACGATCCAGCGCAAGCACGAGCTCGCCGTGATCCGGGCGATGGGCGCCTCGACCGGCTACCTGATGCGGGACACCATGATCCAGGCGACCGTGATCCTGGCCGTGTCCACCGCCGTCGGCTTCCTGCTGGGCGTGGGCGGCGGCACGCTGCTCACCACGACGCCCATGCCGTTCGCGCTGGAGGCGGGCCCGCTCGTCGTCGCCGCGCTGCTCCTCATCGGCCTCGGCCTCGCCGGCGCCGCGGCGGCCGTGGGCCGCATCGTCCGCGTCGATCCGCTCGCAGCCCTGGGAGGGCAACGATGACCACCGGCTCCACGTCCACGCGCCCGGACTCCCGGCGTACCGGCGCCGCGGAACGCGGCGGCCTGCTCCTGGAGGGCGTCACCCTGACCCTCGGCGACGGCGACGCCACGGTCACCGCGCTCGACGACGTCGATCTGCGGGTGGCGCCCGGCGAGTTCGTCGCCATCGTCGGCCCGTCCGGCGCCGGCAAGTCGAGCCTGCTCGCCGTCGCCGGCGCGCTCACCACGCCCGACTCCGGCCGCGTGCTGCTCGACGGCGTCGACATCGCCCGGGCGAGCTCCCGCGAGAAGGCCCGCCACCGCCGGGAACGCATCGGCTTCGTCTTCCAGTCGGGCAACCTCATCCCCGCCCTCACCTCGCTCGACCAGCTCCGCTTCGCGCTCGACGTGGCGGGCATGCGCGCGGCCGACGGGCACGACCCGCACGAACTGCTCGAGCGGGTCGGCATGGCCCACCGCGCCGGGCACCGCCCGCACCAGCTCTCCGGCGGCGAGCGGCAGCGCGTGGGCATCGCCCGCGCCCTCGTCACCCGGCCGTCCGTGCTGCTGGTGGACGAGCCGACCGCCGCGCTGGACCGCGCCCGCAGCGACGACATCGTCGCCCTGCTCGCCCACGAGACGCACGAATCGGGCGTGGCGACGGTCATGGTCACCCATGATCACGATGTTCTCGGCCACTGCGACCGCGTCCTGACGATGGTCGATGGGAGACTGTCGGAGTAGCCGACCACGGTGGAGGAGGGGCAGGTGCCACGCATTCAGGCGTCGACCGTCGCCGAGCACCGGGCCGCCCAGTACCGGACGCTGCTCGACGCGGCCAGGCAGATCCTCGCGGAGACCCGCCGTCCGCCGACCCTGGCCGGCGTCGCCGCCCGCGCCGGCCTGGCCCGCCCCAGCCTCTACCAGTACTTCCGCTCCCCCCAGGACCTGCTCAACGCGGTGGTGGAGGACGTCTTCCCCCGCTGGTCCGCCCGGGTCGCGGCCGCGATGGACGCCGCCGCGACCCCCGGCGACCGCGTCCTCGCCTACGTGCGCACCAACTTCGAGCTGATCAGCGAGGGCGAGCACGCACTCGCCACCGTGCTGGCCGAGGTCGCCCCCGGCGACACCGTCGCCGAGCAGAGCCGCGCCATGCACGAACAGCTCCTGCGCCCCCTCGCCGAGACCCTCCGCCGGCTCGGCGTCCCCACGGTCTCGGAGACCGCCGAAATGATCAACGCCATCGTCTTCGCCGGCTCCCGCCTGATCGAATCCGGCACCGACCTCGAAACCACCTGGCGATCCGCCAAAGCCCTCCTGGAGCCCTTCGTCCGCGCCTCGGACACGACGACGCCCTAGCCCGAGCCGCCTCCCCCGGCGACCGCACGGGCACGACCGGCCCGCCGCGCCGAGGGTCAGGTGGGGACGGCCTCGCGGACCGGGGTGTGGATGGTCTGCTCGGCCCAGATGATTTTGCCGGTGGGGGTCTGGCGGGTGCCCCAGCGGTCGGTGAGCTGGGCCACGAGGAGGAGGCCGCGGCCGCCTTCGTCCATGGCTCGGGCGCGGCGCAGGTGGGGGACGGTGCCGCTGTTGTCGGAGACCTCGCAGATGAGGGTGCGGTCGCAGATGAGGCGGAGGCGGATGGGCGGGGCGGCGTGCCGGATGGCGTTGGTGATGAGCTCGCTGACGATGAGCTCGGTGACGAAGACGGCCTCGTCGAGGCCCCAGCGTTCGAGCTGGTCGGTGGCGAGTTTGCGGGCCTCCGCGACATAGGAGGGGTCGGCGGGGATGTCCCAGGTGGCGACGCGGTCGGGGGCGAGGACGCGGGTGCGGGCGATGAGCAGGGCGACGTCGTCGACGGGGCGGTCGGGGAGCATGGCGGCGAGCACGTCGTCGGCGGTGACCTCGGGGGACGGGTCGGCGTGGGCGATGGCGCGGCGGAGGCGGTCCTGGCCCACGTCGATGTCGTGGGTGCGGGACTCGATCAGGCCGTCGGTGTAGAGCACGAGGGTGCTGCCCTCGGGGAGGTAGAGCTCGGTGGACTCGAAGGGGAGGCCGCCGAGGCCGAGGGGCGGGCCGGCGGGGATGTCGGGGAAGCTCACCGAGCCGTCGGGGGTGACGACGGCGGGGGCCGGGTGGCCGGCGCGGGCCATCGTGACGCAGCTGGAGATCGGGTCGTAGACGGCGTAGACGCAGCTCGCGCCGAGGTCGCCGCAGAAGTCGTCGCCGTCGGCGGCGCCGGTCTCGGCGGACAGGCGGGAGACCAGGTCGTCGAGGCGGGTGAGCAGTTCGTCGGGCGGCAGGTCGACGTCGGCGAGGGTGCGTACGGCGGTGCGCAGGCGGCCCATCGTGGCCGAGGCGTGCAGGCCGTGCCCGACCACGTCGCCGACGACGAGCGCCACCCGGGTGCCGGCGAGCGGGATGACGTCGAACCAGTCGCCGCCGACGCCGACGTGCGAACCCGTGGGCAGGTAGCGGCTGGCGACCTCGACGGCCGACTGCGAGGGCAGCCGCTGCGGCAGCAGGCTGCGCTGCAGCGCCACGGCGGTGGCCCGTTCGCGGCTGTAGCGGCGGGCGTTGTCCACCGAGAACGCGGCCCGGGAGGTGAGCTCCTCGGCGAGGAACAGGTCGTCCTTGGTGAACTGCTCCGGGTGGGTGAGGCGGGCGAACAGCACCACGCCGAGCGTGACGCCGCGGGCCCGCATCGGCACCGCCATGATCGAGTAGAAGCCGTACGCGCGCACCCGGTCGGCGCGCACCGGGTCGGCGGCGATCCAGCGGTGGAAGTCGGGGTCGTGCGGCCCGGTCACGATCGGCACCCCGGCGGCGAGGGCGCGGGCGGGCGGGGAGAAGTCCGGGTAGCCGGTCAGCTCCCCCACCTCCGCGGCGGCCTCGGGCACCGTCTCGCGGATGGAGCGGTGGGCGACCCGGCGCAGCGGCACCCAGCCGGACACCGGGCCGGGGTTGGGCTCGTCGCCGCGCAGCACCGAGTCGAGCAGGTCGACGCTGGCGAAGTCGGTGAACCGCGGCACCACCAGGTCGGTGAGCTCGCGGGCGGTGCGGGAGACGTCCAGGGTGGTGCCGATGCCGGTGCTGGCCTCGTTCAGCAGCAGCAGGCGCTGCCGGGTCCAGTACTGCTCGGTGAAGTCGAGCGCGCCCACCTGCACGCCGCGGATCCGCCCCTCGGCGTCCTGCAGCGGCGAGACCAGGACCGTCCACGCGTGTTCCCGGGTCTCCCCGGGAACACGGCGGAACGTGTGCAGCTCCTGCGGCTCGCCGGTCTGCATCACCTGCCGCATGTGCCGTTCCATGGCGTCGTACTGGTGGCCCTTGAGCACGTCGGTGAGCCGCCGCCCGACCAGGTCCTCGGGCGTGATGTTGAACAGGCGGGCCATGTGGTCGCTGATCCGCAGGCAGACCAGGTGCTCGTCGTGCACCGCCAGGGCGAACGGGGACTGGGCGAACGCCAGCCGGAAAAGCGCGTCACCCGAACGGATGTCCGTCCATCTGTCCACTGAGCCCTCTGCCACCCCACCACCGTTACCGCAGGTCAGACGATATGTACTCTAGCCGAACCGGCCAAGGCCGTACGCTTTGGCCATGGCACGGGCAAATGACGCGGCCGCGGCGGCGCTCCAGGAGTACGCGGAGCTGTTCGCCCTCACCGGCGGGGACGCCTTCCGCGTGCGCAGCTACCAGAAGGCGGCCAAGGCGATCGCCGGGTTCCCGGAGGACATCGCCACCGTGGACGTGCGCACGGTGCCCGGCGTCGGCGAGGCGATCGCGAAGAAGATGGAGGAGTTCCTCCGGCGCGGCAGCTTCCGCCAGCTCGACGAGCTGCGCGCCAAGGTGCCCGAGGGCGTGCGGCGGCTCACCCGCATCCCGAGCCTCGGCCCGAAGACGGCGCTGCTGCTGTTCCACGAGTACGGCATCGACTCCCCCGACGCGCTCGCCGAGGCGATCCGCGCCGGGCGGCTCAAGGGCCGCAAGGGCTTCGGCCCGAAGACCGAGGCGAACCTGCTCAAGGGCATCGAGCAGCTGCGCGAGTCCGGCGCGCGGGTGCACCTGGGCGTCGCCACCGCCCTCGCCGAGCAGGTCCTCGCCTCGCTGCGGGAGGTTCCCGGCGTCGGCCGGATCGCCTATGCGGGGTCGCTGCGCCGGATGAAGGAGACGGTCGGCGACATCGACGTGCTCGCCACCGCCGACGACCCGGCGGCGCTGATGGACGCGTTCCGGCGGCAGCCGTACGTCGCCGAGGTGATCGCGAGCGGCGAGGCGAAGACGTCCGTGCTGACCGGGCCGGGGCTCCAGGTGGACCTGCGGGTGGTGCCGGCCGGGTCGTGGGGCGCGGCCCTGCAGTACTTCACCGGATCCAAGGAGCACAACGTACGGCTGCGCGAGATCTGCGTGAAGCGCGGCTGGAAGTTGTCCGAGTACGGCCTGTTCGAGGGCGAGCGGGTGATCGCCGCCGAGTCCGAGGAGGAGATCTACGCCGCGCTCGGCATGCAGTGGGTGCCGCCGCCGCTGCGCGAGGACGGCGGCGAGATCGAGGCGGCGCTGCGCGGGGAGCTGCCGCGCCTGGTGACGCTGGAGGACGTCAAGGGCGACCTGCACACGCACACCGATCTCACCGACGGCGTGGCGTCGCTGGAGGAGATGGTCGCGGCGGCGGCGCGCCGCGGATACGCGTACTACGCGGTGACCGACCACGCGCCGGACCTGGTGATGCAGCGGATGACGCTGGAGAAGGCGCTCGCGCAGCGGGAGCGGCTGCGCCGCCTGCAGGAGTCCTATCCGGACATGCGGCTGCTGCACGGCACGGAGCTGAACATCGGGCCGGACGGCTCGGTGGACTGGCCGCCGGAGGTGCTCGACGGCTTCGACGTGTGCGTCGCGTCGGTCCACTCGCATTTCACCCAGTCCGCGGCCGAGATGACCAGGCGGCTCATCGCCGCCTGTGAGAATCCGGGGGTGCACGTCATCGGGCACCCCACGACTCGCAAGATCGGCAAGCGGCCGCCGGTGGACGCGGACTGGGACGCGGTGTTCCGCGCCGCCGCCCGCACCGGCACCGCGATGGAGATCGACTCCTACCCCGACCGCGCCGACCTCCCGTCCGACCTGGTACGGCTGGCGCGCCACCACGGGGTGAAGTTCTCCATCGACAGCGACGCCCACGCGGTGCCGCACCTGTCCCATCAGCGGTTCGGCGTCGGCATCGCCCAGCGGGCCTGGCTGACCCCGGACGACGTGATCAACACCTGGCCGCTCGACCGGCTGCTCGCCTTCCTCCGCGGCGGATCCGGGACCTGATCCCGAGGAGGGGCCGGCACGGGCGTCCGGGAGGGGACCGGACGCCCGTGCCGACGGGGGCGGGTTCGGATGCGCACCAGGACGCCCCGGATATCCTGGCGCGCGTCCGGGACACCGCCCCGGGTTCGGGCGGCTAGTGGATCGACGCCTTCTCCGAGCCCGCGCCGGTGAGGGAGCGGACCTCGATCTCGGCGAACTTCTGCGCGTTGTACTCCTTGCTGAGGATCGTGCCGAGGTAGCCGCACAGGAAGCCGAGCGGGATCGACACGATGCCCGGGTTCTCCAGCGGGAACCAGTGGAAGTCCACGTTCGGGAAGAGCGACGTGGCCTTGCCGGAGCCGACCGGCGAGAAGATCACCAGGACGACCGCGGAGATCAGGCCGCCGTAGATCGCCCAGACCGCGCCGGAGGTGTTGAACCGCTTCCAGAACAGGCTGTACAGGATCGCGGGCAGGTTGCCGGACGCGGCCACCGCGAACGCGAGGGCGACGAGGAACGCCACGTTCAGGCCCTGGGCGAGGATGCCGAGGCCGATCGCCGCGATGCCGATGACGAAGGCGGCGATCCGCGCCACGACCATCTCCTGGCGCTCGGTGACGTTGCCGCGCTTGAACACGTGCGCGTACAGGTCGTGGGCGAAGGAGGAGGACGAGGCGAGGGTGAGGCCGGCGACGACGGCGAGGATCGTGGCGAACGCCACCGCCGCGATGATCGCGAGCAGGATGGTGCCGCCGACCTCGCCGAAGATCAGCTCACCGGCGGCCTGGGCGAGCTGCGGGGCGGCGGTGTTGCCGGCCGCGTTCTGCTCGCGGATCGCGTCGCTGCCGACCAGGGCCGCGGCGCCGAAGCCGAGGACCAGGGTGAGCAGGTAGAAGGTGCCGATGATGCCGATGCCCCAGTTGACCGACTTGCGGGCTTCCTTCGCCGTGGGGACGGTGTAGAAGCGGATCAGGATGTGCGGCAGACCGGCGGTGCCGAGCACGAGCGCGAGACCCAGGCTGATCAGGTCGAGGAGGCCGACGAAGCCCTGCTCCTCGGTGGCGTACCGGCCGCCGGGGTTGAGGAACGCCTCGCCCTTGCCGCTCTGCTCGGCGGCGGTGCCGAGGAGGCTGGAGAGGTTGAAGCCGTACTTGCCGAGCACCAGCAGCGTGATCAGGGCGGCGCCGGACATGAGCAGCACGGCCTTGACGATCTGGACCCAGGTGGTGCCCTTCATGCCGCCGAACACGACGTAGATGATCATCAGGAGTCCGACGACCGCGATCGTGCCGGCCTTGGCCGCCTCGCCCGTGATGCCGAACAGCAGGCCCACCAGGGCGCCCGCGCCGACCATCTGGGCGAGCAGGTAGAAGATGGAGACGGTGATGGTGGAGACGCCGGCGGCGGTGCGCACCGGGCGGGGGCTCATCCGGAAGGCGAGCACGTCCGCCATGGTGAACTTGCCGGAGTTACGCATCAGCTCCGCGACCAGGAGCAGCGCCACCAGCCACGCGACGAGGAAGCCGATCGAGTAGAGGAAGCCGTCGTAGCCGTACAGCGCGATGATGCCGGCGATGCCGAGGAACGAGGCGGCGGACATGTAGTCGCCGCCGATGGCCAGGCCGTTCTGCACGCCGCTGAACGACCGGCCGCCCGCGTAGTAGTCGGCCGCGGTCTTGGTGTTCTTGCTGGCCCAGAAGGTGATGCCGATCGTCGCCGCGACGAACAGCACGAACAGGGTGATGGAGAGGGCCTGCTGGTTCACGCGCTCTTCCCTTCAACCTCGTGACGGAGCTCGTCGGCGATCGGGTCGAGTTCCTTCGCCGCGTGCCGCGAGTAGGCCCACGCGATGAGGAACGTCGACACGAACTGCAAGATGCCGAAAATCAACGCGACGTTGATATTGCCGATCACCTTGGCCGACATGAAGTCACGTGCGATGCCGGAGAGGACAACGTAGAGCAGGTACCACGCCAGGAAGGCGACCGTCGCCGGGAACGTCCAGCTCCGGAACTTCCGGCGCAGCTCCTGGAACCGTGGACTCGCCTGTATCTGTTCATAGATCGTCGTGTCGTGCTGCCTGGTGGTCACGGCACCTCCTACGGCTGTGATCTGGATCACGCATAAGGTAGGAGCGTACCGGCATTGCTTTCGAGACCGAGACGGCGTCAATCGGCCAGTCGTCCACCTGTCGCGCCCAGCCCGCAACCCGTTGCGACGAATGGTAGGAATCCTGCGGTGAGCGGTCAGGCGGACCGTGGATGCCAGTCGCCGCGGTCGACGTTCAGCGTCTCCGGCGTATGCAACCGGACCATGGTCCGGGCGACTCCGGCGGGCACCTTCCGGGGCGTGGCCAGCGAGACCACGATCATGACGAGGAAGGAGATCGGGACCGTCCAGGCGGCCGGTTGCGCGAGCAGCGCGCCCCACCATCCGGAGAACGGCCCGCCGATGATCGTGGCCGCCACCGCCAGCCCGGCGAGCCCGCCGCCGGTGAGCAGACCGGCCATCGCGCCGGTGGTGGTGAGCCGCCGCCACCAGATGCCGAGCACCAGCAGCGGGCAGAACGACGAGGCGGCCACGGCGAACGCGAGCCCCACCACGTCGGCGACCGCGAGCGCGCGCGCCATCATCGCGAGCGTCAGCGGGGCGATCACCGCCAGCACGGTGGCGACGCGGAACGCGCGCACCCCGCCGCCGAGGATGTCCTGCCCGATCACCCCGGCGACCGACACGGTGAGCCCGGAGGAGGTGGACAGGAACGCGGCGAACGCCCCCGCCGCGACGAGCGCGGTGAGCAGTTCGCCGAGCGTGCCGCCGACCAGGCGGGACGGCAGGGTGAGCACGACGGCGTCGGTCCTGCCGGTCATCAGCAGCTCGGGCGTGTAGAGGCGGCCCATCGCCCCGTACACGGCGGGCAGCAGGTAGAAGGCGCCGAGCAGCGCGAGCACGGCCAGCGTGGTGCGGCGGGCGGCCCGCCCGTCCGGGTTGGTGTAGAAGCGCACGAGCACGTGCGGCAGGCCCATCGTGCCGAGGAACGTGGCGAGGATCAGCGAGTACGTGGCGTAGACGGGATGGTCGCGGCCCTGCAGCGGCAGCGCCCACTCGGCGTCGGTGAGCGCGGGCAGGTTCTCCACGTGCGGCACCAGGGCCCCGGCCGGGAAGGTCAGCTCGGCGTCGTGCGACACCTGATGCCTGCCCTCGGCGAGCGTGAGCGGCCCGTCCACCCGCGCGCCGTCGATCACGCCGGAGGCGGTGACGCCGGTGGCCCGCGCCACCTTGACCACGACGTCGGTGGGGAAGCTCACCGTGGTCTGCTCGGCGAAGACCGGCGGGCCCTCGCGGGCGACGTCCGGGCGGCCGTCGGCGTTCCAGGCGAGCAGGATGAACATCAGCGGGAGCGCCAGGGCGGTCAGCTTCAGCCAGTACTGGAACGCCTGCACGAACGTGATCGACCGCATGCCGCCGGAGAGCACGTTGACCGCGACCACGACCGCGACGAGCAGGCCGCCGACCCACACCGGCGCGCCGGTGACGCCGCGCAGCACCAGCCCGGCGCTCTGGAACTGCGGCATCAGATAGAGCCAGCCGATGAGCACCACGAGCACGCTCGCCACCCGGCGCACCGCCATCGACTCCAGCCGGGCCTCGGCGAAGTCCGGCAGCGTGTACGCGCCGGAGCGGCGCAGCGGCGCCGAGATGAGCACGAGCAGCACCAGGTAGCCGCCGGTCCAGCCGACCGGCAGCCACAGCATGTCCGCCCCGTACGCGAGGATGAGGCCGGCGACGCCGAGGAACGAGGCCCCGGAGAGGTACTCGCCGCCGATCGCGGACGCGTTCCACAGCGGCGACACCGTGCGCGAGGCGACGTAGAAGTCGGACGTGGTCCGGGACAGGCGGATGCCGAAGGCGCCGATGAGGACGGTGGCCAGGACCACCACCACCACGGCGCCGACGCCGTAGGCCGAGCTCATCGCCGTCGTATCACCGCCGCCGTCATGTCCGGTCGACGAGGTCGGCGAAGTCGCGCTCGTTGCGCTCCGCGCTGCGCACGTACAGGTGGCCGCCGAGCACGAACAGCGGGTAGATCAGCCCGCCGAGCAGCAGCCAGGGCAGCGGCAGGCCGAGCACCGAGACCTCGCGCAGCTCCGGCACGAGCAGGAACAGCAGCGGCAGGCCGCCGACCACGCAGCCGAGCAGCGTGCACACGAACAGGCCGAGGCGCAGCTGGGTGCGCACCAGCGAGCGCATGTAGACCTCGCCGAGCTGGGTCTGCTCGTCGATCTCCCGGGTGAGCGAGTAGCGCGGGCGGCGGGCGGCGAGCGTGCGCGGGCTCGTCACCACCTCCCGGCGCGGCCGGTCGGCCGGGCGGCGCTCGGCGGACCGGCCGCCCGCGCGCCGCTCCGTCACCCGCCGCTCCGCCGCGCGTCTGTCCTGCGGGCGGCGGTCGCCGGGCGGCGGGGTCACTCGCCCCGCCCCGGCCGGGCGCGGCGCACCAGCAGGTCGCGCAGCTCCCGGGTGTGCCGGCGGCTCACCGGGATCTCCGTCTCGCCGATGCGCACGGTGCACCGGCCCGAGTCCAGGTGCAGCTCGTCGATGTGCTTGACCGAGACGAGATGGCTGCGGTGCACGCGGACGAACCCGGCGGCCGCCCACCGGTCCTCCAGCACGGCGAGCGGGATGCGGACCAGGTGGCTGCCGGAGGAGGTGTGCAGCCGGGCGTAGTCGCCCTGGGCCTCCACGTAGCGCACGTCGGTGCTCGCCACGAAGCGGGTCACGCCGCCGAGCTCGACCGGGATCGTCTCCCCCTCGGCGGCGCCGCGGGCGGCGGCCTCCGGATCGGCGGCCGTCTCCGGCGAGGCCGCGCACACCCGGCGGATCGCCTCGGCGAGCCGGTCCGGCCGTACCGGCTTGAGCAGGTAGTCCTCGGCCTTGATCTCGAAGGCGTCGACGGCGTGCTCCTCGTACGCGGTGACGAACACGACCCGGGGCGGGCGGGCGAACTGCGCCAGCAGCCGGCCGAGCACCACTCCGTCGAGGCCGCGCATGCGGATGTCGAGGAACACGGCCTCGATCGGCCGTCCCTCCGCCAGCGCCCGGTCCAGCAGCCGCAGCGCCGAGGCGCCGTCGCGGGCGGTCAGCACCTCCCCGATCCTCGAATCGGCCCGCAGCAGGTACGCCAGATCCTCCAGGGCGGGCTGCTCGTCGTCCACCGCCAGGACTCTCAGGCCGACCACGTTCACTCCCCACTGCCTACTACGAATGCCATTGAGCGTGATGAATCCGACATGCAATGTCAACGTCGGCAGTCGAGGCTCCACGGCCTGACCTGCGATCTTTACCGATGGAACGACGCGAAGAAAAGGCGTTTCGCCCCGACATGACCACACCGTACGCGATCGGTCACATGCCTGCTCAGACGGACGGAAGCCATACGACGCCCTATCAAGGACCCATGCGGCCGGGCGGGGCGCCGCGAGGGCAGGCGGAAAGGGAGGGGTGGAGCGCTGGGAGGGGCGGGAGACGTGACGGACGGGTCACGTGCGGGCGGCGCGGCGGCTCCCGGTCAGCCGTCGAAGACCCCGTTCCTGATGGCGCCGAGGAAGCACGTCCACGCGGCCCGGGTGATGACGAGGACCGGTCCCCCCGGATTCTTGGAGTCCCGCATGACGACCACCCCCGGAAGGCCCGGAAGGTTCGCCGCCACCTGGACACACTGGCCGCCGTCATCACCGGACAAGAGGGATTTATGCCACTTTGCTCCGCTTAAGTCCACCTGTTCACCGCCTCATCGAGGATCGCGAGCGACTGAATCTGCGAGCAGGCGTGGGCGCGGATGTCGTCGTATCGGCGGACGAGTGCTGTGATCACCTCCCTGTCGTTCACCATCCGGCCGCGCGGCGCGGACTCCACGTAGGCGACATGCGGGTTGCCGTTGCGCTCGGCGATGCCGAACGCGCCGAGCAGGCCGGGGATCGCCTCGGCGGCCGAGGGCACGATCTGCAGGCGCACGCGCGGATGCCGGGCGATCTCGGTCAGGTAGACGAGTTGCTCACGTAATATTTTCGGACCTCCGATCGGACGGTGGAGAACCCCCTCGTCGATCAGGCTCACGATCACCGGAGGGTTCTCCATGCTGAGGATCGCCTTCCGCTGCATTCTTCCGGCGACCCGTTCCTCCACCTGTCGCGGGTCTATTCCCGGTGCGCATTCAAAAACACGCCTCGCATACCGTTCGGTTTGAAATATTCCCGGTATGAGAAGGGGGTCCCACATCTTGATTGCGGAGGCGCGCCGTTCCTCGACGGTCCAGTCGCGATAGTGCTCCGGCACCGGCGGCGGGGGCGGCCACGCCTCCCGCTGCAGCGCCACGAGCACCCCGTCGAGCCCGAAGGCCCGGTCGCTCAGCTCCGCGAACTCCTCGCTGGCCGCGCGCCTGAGCGTCTCCACCGCCCCCACCAGGCTGCCCGAGAAGCCGATCCGCCGCCCGAGCTGGGCCTGCGTCATCCCGGCCGCGAGCCGCCGCCGGCGTAATTCGTACGCGAACCTGGCCCGCGCGGAATCGTCCGGATCAAGTTTGATCATCTGCGACATCGGAATCTCCCAGCGCATCTCGTACGGCCACTCGCACGGCCACGGTCACACCTTGATCGAGCTACGCCGTATGAAAAGACTCGTCAACCGAGAGTAATGGGCCGCACGCC
>Ga0164243_10004171_pt1 | contig 22769 bp, 22 predicted proteins | sample OricompcompostOP_FD_108781 | JGI IMG/M metagenome (GOLD analysis project Ga0164243, IMG submission 108781) | Organic Plus compost microbial communities from Emeryville, California, USA - Original compost - Organic plus compost (OP) | ecosystem: Engineered > Solid waste > Mixed feedstock >...
CCCTTTGAGGGGGAGAGGCAGGGTGAGGGGGTGACCCAACCTATATGCCGTTCGCGCTGAGCTTGTCGAAGCGGCCGTATCCTGGGCGCTGGCCGCCCTTCGACAAGCTCAGGGCGAACGGGGGTGGCGCGGTCGGGACGGCGCATCCCGGTGTCAGTCGGTCTCGCAGATGCCGGCCTGGGACTGGATGTAATTCTGCTCGCCCATTCTCTCGATGAGGCCGATCTGGGTTTCCAGCCAGTCGATATGCTCTTCTTCCGATTCCAGGATGTCCTCCACCAGCTCGCGGGAGATATAGTCCTGGACGGTTTCGCAATAGGCGATGGTTTCCTTCAGGATGGGCAGGCCCTCGACCTCCAGCGCCAGGTCCGCCTCCAGCATCTCGCGGACGGTCTCGCCGATCTTGAGCCGCCCCAGGTCCTGCAGGTTGGGCAGGCCTTCGAGGAAGAGGATGCGCTTGATCAGCCTGTCCGCGTGCTTCATCTCGTCGACGGACTCGTCATATTCGTGATGCTCCAGGCACTCCAGGCCCCAGTTGCCGTACATGCGCGAGTGCAGGAAATACTGATTGATGGCGGTCAGTTCGTTTTTCAGAATCTGGTTGAGGTATTTGATGACCTTGGCATCGCCCTTCATGACGGTCTCCTTTCAGAACCGGAGGTTTGGCCGCTGGCAGGCCCCGGGGAGGGGCCGGACGCGCAACATCTGTCCCCGTTGTACGATCAACGGGGCGAATCGCCAAGGATTATCTTTGCGACTGAAAATCAGAATTTGAATTAAATCAGCGTCTTAGGAAAGAGACTGGGGGGATTCAAATCACTCGGCGGCCAGACATTCGACCCCCGCCGTGCTGCGCAGGATTTCACGCAGGCTGGAGGCGCATTTGCCGCAGCTCGGGGCGACACCGAAGCATTCATAGACGGACGGCACCGAGCCCTGGCATTCGCGCGCGGCTTCCCTGACACGGGATTCCGTCAGGGCATTACAGATGCAGACATACATTCAGGGGACTCCTCGCAACCACATCTCTTATGTACTTTTAGTGAGAATGAGTGTCAATAATTTTGAGAATGAGTGTCAATAGATTCTGATGGAGAATACATTGGCAGCGCGGAAGTTCCTGATGATTCCGCACTTTTCATCCCCTTTGGGCGGGCGTAGGATGCGCCCCGATCCCGTATATCCCAGAGAAAGGTGACCCGATGGCCATCACGATTCTGCACAATCCCCGCTGCAGCAAATCCCGCCAGACGCTGGAACTCCTGAAGGAGAAGGGCGTGGAGCCCGTGATCGTGGAGTATCTGAAGGACACGCCGACGCAGGCGGAGCTGACGGAGATCGTGAGAATGCTCAAAATCACGCCACGCGGTTTGATGCGCAAGAAGGAGGCTCCATATAAGGAACTGGGACTGGATGACCCGTCATTGACCGACGACCAGCTCATCGCGGCCATGGTGGCGAACCCGGTGCTCATCGAGCGTCCCATCGTCATCAGCGGCGGGAGGGCGGCGCTGGGCCGTCCGCCGGAAGCGGTGCTGGAGATTCTCTGAGGTAGGCGCGCTTCTGGCCATAGGGGCGCGATGGTGATGGAGAGAGGACATTAAAACACAAAAATATTGTGGAATAATTTTTTCTACAAAATCTTATTGATATTTGATGGATTGAGGATTACCTCTACAACGTGCTCGCTCGGCCTGCTGTGCCGGGCGTTTGGCCGCATCCCCTTCAAGACGGCCGTGTGAAACCGATGTACCAGCGCTTGGATAGCGCGGCATCCCCGATGCCAAGGCGAAGACATGAATGTGATTTCAGACAACAAGGCGGACAGCGACGAGCTCCTGGATCACGCCGAGGTTCGGCAGATCGATTCCGTGGTGGTGCGGTTCGCCGGCGACAGCGGCGACGGCATGCAATTGACCGGCAGCCAGTTCACGCATTCGACAGCACTGGTCGGCAACGACCTGGCCACCTTCCCCGATTTCCCGGCGGAGATCCGCGCCCCGGCGGGCACGACCTTCGGCGTCTCGGCCTTCCAGATCCATTTCGGCTCGTTTGACGTCATGACGGCGGGCGACGCGCCGGACGTGCTGGTCGCCATGAACCCGGCGGCCCTCAAGGTCAATGTCAAGGACCTGAAGGCCGGCGGCATGATCATCGTCGACACCGGCTCCTTCTCCGACCGCAACCTGCAGAAGGCCGGCTACGAGCAGAGCCCGCTCGCCGACCAGAGCCTCGCGCCCTACCAGGTGGTGGAGCTCGACATCTCCAAGCTGACGCTGGAATCGGTGAAGGCCTTCGGCCTGTCGCAGAAGGAGGCGCTCAGGTGCAAGAACATGTGGACGCTGGGCCTGGTGATGTGGATGTTCGGGCGCAAGCGGCAGCCGGTCATCGACTGGCTGAACACCAAGTTCGCCAAGATGGAGAGCATCCGGGACGCCAACATCGCCGCCCTCAACGCCGGTCACGCCTTCGGCGAGACGGCGGAAATGAGCAGCAACCTCAACCGCTTCACCGTTGCCCGGGTGGACGTGGCCCCCGGCACCTACCGCACGGTGACCGGTGCCGAAAGCCTGGCGCTCGGTCTTGTGGTCGGCGCGCATCAGGCGGAGCTGCCGCTCTTCTTCGGCTCCTATCCCATCACCCCGGCATCGCCCCTGCTGCACCAGCTCGCGCGGCTGAAGCGCTATGGCGCCATGACCTTCCAGGCGGAAGACGAGATCGCCGCCATCTGCGCCGCCATCGGCGCCTCCTATGCCGGGAATATCGGCATCACCTCGTCGTCTGGGCCCGGCATCGCCCTGAAGGGTGAGGCGCTGGGTCTCGCCATCTCGACCGAACTGCCGCTGGTGGTGGTGAACTCCCAGCGCGGCGGCCCCTCGACGGGCCTGCCCACCAAGACCGAGCAGTCGGACCTCTACCAGGCGGTCTTCGGCCGCAACGGCGACGCGCCCATGCCGGTCATCGCCTCGTCCACGCCCAGCGACTGTTTCGACGTGGCCATCGAGGCCGTGCGCCTGGCAACGAAATACATGACGCCGGTGATGCTGCTGACCGACGGCTACCTGGCCAACGCCGCCGAACCGTGGCGCGTGCCGGACATCAACGATTATGAGAAATTCCCGGTCACTTTCCGCACGGACCCGGAGGGCTTCCACCCCTTCGTGCGCGACGAGAAGACGAAAGCGCGGGCCTGGGCCGTGCCCGGCACGCCGGGGCTGGAGCATCGCATCGGCGGCATCGAGAAGGATTACAACAGCGGCAACATCTCCTACGACGCCGCCAACCACCAGAAGATGACCGACGTGCGGCGCGACAAGATCCTCGGCATCGCCGACGATATTCCGCTGCAGGACGTGGCGCTGGGCGAGGACACGGGCGACGTGGCCGTGCTCGCCTGGGGCTCCACCTATGGCGCCGTGCATCAGGCGGTGAACAACATGCGCAAGCAGGGCCACAAGGTTTCCCATATCCACCTGCGCTATATCTGGCCGCTGCCCAGGAACCTGGGCGATCTCCTGAAGGGCTTCCGGCGCGTCATCATTCCGGAAATGAACGACGGCCAGCTGGTGACGCTCATCCGTGCACGCTATCTGGTGGACGCCCGCCCGGTGAACAAGGTCTCCGGCCAGCCGTTCAAGGTGGCCGAGCTGGAATCCGCCATCAGTGAAGAACTGCATGGGGAACTGGAGAAGTAAGATGAACGAGATCGTATCCCCCGCCAAGGAGATGGCGCCCCTGACCGCCAAGGATTTCGCCTCCGACCAGGAGGTGCGCTGGTGCCCCGGCTGCGGCGACTATGCCATCCTGAAAGGCGTACAGAAGACGCTGGCCGATATCGGTGCCAGCCGGGAAAAGACGGTGTTCATCTCGGGCATCGGCTGTTCCTCGCGCTTTCCCTATTACATGTCGACCTATGGTTTCCATACCATCCACGGCCGCGCGCCGGCCTTCGCCACGGGCGTGAAGCTGGCCAACCCGGAGCTGGATGTATGGCTGGTCACCGGCGACGGCGACGGGCTTTCCATCGGCGGCAATCACCTGATGCACGTGCTGCGGCGCAATGTCGACATGCAGATCATGCTGTTCAACAACGAGATTTACGGCCTGACCAAGGGGCAATATTCGCCGACCTCGCGCGTCGGCACGCGCTCGCCCTCCAGCCCGCTGGGCTCGGTGGACCGGCCGGTCTCCGCCGGCGTCTTCGCGCTCGGCGTCGGCGCCCGGTTCCTGGCCCGGGCCGTGGACACGCAGCAGAAGGAAATGCCGGAGATCCTGAAGCGCGCCCATGCGCACAAGGGGGCCTCCTTCGTGGAGATCTTCCAGAACTGCATCGTCTATAATGACGGCGTCTTCTCCGGCTTCACCGACAAGTCGGTGGCCAAGGACCGGCAGATCTATGTGGAACACGGCAAGCCGCTCATCTTCGGCAAGGAGAACGACAAGGGCCTCATTTTCGACGTGGCCTCCATGACCCTGAAGGTGGTCGCCATCGGCGAGAACGGCGTCTCGCAGGGCGATATCCTGGTCCATGACGAGAAGAACCGCACGCTGGCCAGCATGCTCGCCGCCATGGAGGGGCCGGACTATCCGGTGGCCATCGGCGTCATCTACTGCGACCCCGCGCCCTCCTATGAGAGCGTGGTGGCCGAGCAGATGGAAGCCGCCAAGGGCGATCCCGACTGGCAGTCCCTCCTGAGGGGCGGCCGCACCTGGGAAGTGAAGTAGCACTCCATATCTTTAGCCCCGCGAGGCCAAAACCGTGGCGATCCAGACATGGATTGCCGCGGATTGCCACGCCGTTGCGTCTCGCAATGACTTCTCCCCATCACCACCGTTCGCGCTGAGCTTGTCGAAGCGCGGCTGGCGCTCAAGCGTTGGCCGGGCTTCGACGGGCTCAGCCCGAACGGATTTGTGCGGCACCGGTCGAGATCGTCCTTCTCCCGAACCGGATTTTGTTGCGCAAAACCGACGGGACATCGCTTTTTCCGCGTATAGGCATCAGAATAGCGAGGAGAGAAGGGCTGTGGCCCGGCTGATGTACCTGAAAGGCGACATGCCATACGCGCAAGGCAGCGGTGCCGCGAGGGGCGAGGAGGCAACGGACGAGGCGCTTTATGAGCGCGTGGCCGGCGGCGATGCTCAGGCCTACCGCACCCTGGTGGACCGCCACGCCGGGCCGCAGGCGCGATATGCGCGGCGTCTCCTGGGCAATGCCGACGACGCCCAGGAAGTGGTGCAGGAAGCCTTTCTCCGCGTCTGGCGGGAAGCCGGGCGCTGGCAGGCGGGCCAGGCCAGATTCTCCACCTGGCTTTACAAGGTCGTGACCAATCTCTGCATCGACCGCAAGCGCCGCTGGCGCGTGCTGTTCACCGACGCACCGCCCGAGGAGACGGACGATGCGCCGGGCGCGGATGGGCAGATGATGGCGGCGGAGCAGGCGGCGGCACTGCAGGATTGTCTGCAGGAACTGGCGCCGCGCCAGAAGACGGCGATCCTGCTCTGCTATTTCGAGGAGCTGAGCAACCGCGAGGCCGCGGAGATCATGGGCCTCACGGTGGAGGCGCTGGAATCGCTTCTCACACGGGGGCGCCAGAGGCTGCGGGGCCTTCTGGCAGGGCGGGGTATAGACAAAACGGACTGGTACAATGAATCGCAAGAGACTCATCACCATTATCGATAGCTATGGCGCCGATGCGGCGCGATGGCCGGAGGCGGAACGGGCGGCGGCCCTGGCCGAGTTGAGCCGTCAGCCCGACGCCGAGGCGCTGCTGGCCCCGGCCGGCAGCGTGGACGCGGCGCTCACCCGCCTCAAGGCGGAGACGGCGGACATGGCCCTGCCCCCCGGCTTCATGGCCGGGCTGAGGAGCGTGCCCGTCACCGTGCGCCAGCGGCGGGGCTGGATCGAGGTGCCGGACTGGCTGAAGGCCTGGCCGCAGCTCTCCTCGCTTGCCGCCGCCATGATGCTGGCCGGCTTCGTGGTGGGGACGGTTCTGCCCACCGAGCAGCCCACCGTGGAGATTGAAATGGGCCTGGCGCTTTATGGAACATCGAGCAATTCGGAGGTTGGGTCATGACGCTGAGTTCCCGTACCACCACCCTTCTGGCCATCGTGCTGGTGGTGTCGCTGGCCGTGAACTTCTTCATTGCCGGCATGTTCTTCGCCCATCCCGGCCGGCCGCATTTCGGCATGATGGGCCCGCGCGGCGAGAACACGGTCTTCGTGCACGGGGCGCCGGGCGGACTCTCCAGGGAAGGGCGGGAGATCATCCGCCAGTCGCTGGAGGGGCAGGGCGCCAGCATCCGCGAGCATGCCGAGGCCATGAGCAAGGCGCAGGACGCCATCCGCAAGGCGCTGAGGGCGAGGCCGTTCGATCCGGCGGCGCTGGACGCGGCGCAGGATCAGATGCGCCAGGCGGTGGACGCCGTTCAGACCGCCATGCAGTCGCGGATCGCGCAGGTGGCCGCCAAGCTGTCCGACGAGGACCGCGCGGCCTTGGCCGACATGCCCGTCCAGTCGCCGATCATCGCCCTGCGGCTTCGGGACCGGGAACGGTTCGGCTCGGGTCGCGGGCCGGACCGCTTCTTCCTCCAGCGAGAGATGCCGTCCGGGGATTCCACACCCCCCACCCCGGACGGAGAGCGTTGACCTCCCCATCAACGCTCGGGTGCTCGCCGTTTGAGTCGCGTGCGAGCGGGAAAGGCGGCCTCCGGGCCGCCTTTCCTCGTTTAGGAGGCTCCGGCTGCCGGTCGCGGCAGGCGCTTCGCCGTCAGCCCGCCCACTGTCCCGAAGATCATCTTGCCGCCGTTGGAGACGACGAACAGCCAGGCAAACGGCGCATCGAGGGCGACCAGCGAGACGGCGTCGATGAGGGCCAGCAGGAAACCCACCATGAAGCCGTTGAGGGCATGGCCGCGTTCCAGCTTCCGTGCGACCCACAAGCCGCCCAGAAAGGCCATCAGCGAGCCGCCGATGGGGCCGACCCAATTGCCGATGCCGGCCGCATAGGCCGTCTGGTTCTCCACATCGGGCGGCATGGTGATGGCGACGATGGCGACGAGCGCCGCCAGCGGCACGATCTCCGCGACGATGGTTGCGATGATGATGCGTCCCCACTTCAAAGCCATGGCCTCGTCCCCTATTTGGCGGCGTCCTTGCCCTCCGTCACCGGATGGGCGGCGTGCAGCATGTCGTCCACGCTGGTGAACTTGACGCGCGGACCTTCGCCCAGCGCCGCCTGGCGCTCGGCGGCGTCGATCAGCTGCCAGTCGGTGAAGCTGATGACCTCCACGTTGCGCTCGGCCAGGCGCTCGCGCAGGCCCTGGCGGCCCCGGCGCGCCGGGTCGGGCGTGCATTCGTCGAGGATGTGCCGGGCGATGTCCTGCCCGTCGGCCCGGTTGGTGGCGATGGTGCCGGTGGGGCCGCGCCGCGCCCAGCCCGCCGCATAGAGCCGCTCGCGCACCAGCCCGTCCCGGTTTTCGAAATGGCCGTGCTCCTCGTCGAAGGGCACGTTTGGGATCTGCGCCGTGCGGTAGCCGATGCACGGCACCACCAGGCCCACATCCAGAGTGAAGGTCTCGCCCGTCCCCATAAGGCGGCCATTCTCGACCACCGTCCGCTCCAGACGAATGCCCTCCACGAGATCATTGCCCAATATCTCCATGGGACGAGCGTGGAAGAGGAAATGCACCCGCACCGGCTTCTCGTCCCCCCGGTTGGCGGCATAGCCCTGCAGGATGGCGAGGTTCTTCTTCTTGGCCGTGTGCTCCTTCTCCGGCACGGTATCCGCATCCGGCGGCAATTGCGCCGCGTCCACCAGCGGCACCGCGCGTTCCATCTCGCCGAATTCCTTGAGCTCCTGGGGCGTGAACGTGGCCTCCAGCGGGCCGCGTCGGCCGATGATATGGATGTCGCGCACCGGACTGCTGGAGAGGGCGCGCATGGCCCGGCCGTGCGTGTCCGTGCCCCGCAGTTCCTGTTCGCTGCGGGCGAGAAGGCGGGCTACGTCCAGCGCCACGTTGCCGACGCCGATCACGGCGACCGACTTCACGTCCAGGTCGGGATCGAGGTCCACATGGTCGGGATGGCAATTGTACCAGCCCACAAAGGCGGCGGAGCCGATGACGCCGGGTAGCCGGTCGCCGGGGATGCCCAGATGCCGGTCGAGCGCGGCGCCGGTGGCCAGCACCACGGCGTCGTAGAGCGCCAGCAGCTCGTCCATGGTGACCTCGCGGCCCACCTGCACATTGCCGAAGAAGCGCACGGCATCGTCGCCCGCGGTGCGGTCGAAGGCCCGGGCGACATTCTTGATGGACTGATGGTCGGGAGCCACGCCGTAGCGCACCAGGCCAAACGGCGTCGGCAGGCACTCGATGATGTCGATCTCCGCGTCATCGAACAGTTTCAGGACGGCCTCGGTGGTATAGAACCCCGCGGGGCCCGACCCGATGACGGCGATTTTGTATGTCACGCCATACTCCTCCCGTTTGTGCATGGTGACCGCTTTTCAAGATTGTTTCTAGAAAAATCACCGGCAAGCGAGGGGAGGAAACCGGTTCCTGTTGCGGTGCGTCGAATAACCTGCAAAATGGGGCCAGGCATTGCTCTTCGCGGCTCAAGGACCAGCCGAACCCCCGATGCAGATCTACCTTCCCATCGCCGAGCTCTCCATGAACGTGTTTCTGGTGCTGGGCATGGGTGCCATTGTCGGCTTCCTCTCCGGCATGTTCGGCGTCGGCGGCGGCTTCCTCATCACGCCTCTCCTCATCTTCGTCAACATTCCGCCGGCCATCGCGGTGGCCACCGGCGCCACCCTCATCGTCGGCTCGTCGGTCTCCGGCGTGCTGGCGCACTGGCGGCGCGGCACCGTGGACGTGAAGATGGGCACCGTGCTGCTGCTGGGCGGCATCGCAGGCACGGGAGCGGGTGTCTGGCTGTTCCAGATCCTGCAGGGCATCGGCCAGGTGGATCTGATGATCTACATTCTTTACGTCGTCTTCCTGGGCTCGGTGGGCGTCCTCATGCTCTATGAAAGCGTCAAGGCCATCCTGCGCCGGCGGGCGGGCCGTCCGGTGCGCCGCCCGTCGCGCCACGGGCTGGCCCACAAGCTGCCGCTGCAACTGCGCTTCCGCCGCTCCCGCCTTTATGTGAGCATCATCCCGCCGCTGCTGATCGGCTTCGGCGTGGGCGCGCTGGCCGGGGCCATGGGCATCGGCGGCGGCTTCATCATGGTGCCCGCCATGATCTATCTCATCGGCATGCCCACCTCCGTCGTCGTGGGTACCTCGCTGTTCCAGATCATCTTCGTCTCCGCCAGCGCCTCCATGCTGCACGCCGTCAACACCCAGGCGGTGGACGTGGTGCTGGCCCTCATGCTGCTGGCCGGGGCCGTGGTGGGCGCCCAGTTCGGCGCCCGGATGGGCGGGCGCATGCAGGGCGAGCAGTTGCGGGCGGCGCTGGGCCTGGTGGTGCTGGCGGTCGGTGTCGGCCTGCTGGTGGAACTGGTGGCCCGGCCGGGCGATCTTTACGAAATCACGGTGCTCGGGTCATGACTGTGTTCCGCCTGGTGCTCATCCTCCTCTTCATGGGCCAGGCGGGCAGCGCCCTGGCCGAGCGGCTGGTCACCGACCTTTCGGAGCGGCAGATCGCCATCACCTCCAACTTCCGCGGCACCACGCTCCTCATCTTCGGTGCGGTGCAGGAAGGCAGCGTCTTCGAAGGCGGGCTGGCCGACAATGATATCGTCATCGTGGTGCGCGGGCCGGCCCACGACCTGGTGGTCCGCAAGAAGGAGCGGGTGGCCGGCATATGGGTCAACAAGGATGCCGTCACCTTCGCCGACGTGCCGGGCTATTATGCCGTCGCCAGCAACCGGCCGCTCAGCCGCATCGCCGAGCCGGACCTGCTGGACCGCATCGGCATCGGCCTCGACCATCTGTCCTTCAAGGTGGAGAAGAGCGACGTGCCGGAGGACATGATCCCGGCCTTCCGCGAGGCGATCATCCGCCAGCAGAAGAATGCGCTCCTGTTCCTCAGCACCGAACGGGGGGTCACGCTGCTGGCGCAGACGCTGTTCCGCGCCAATCTCATGTTCCCGGCCAATGTGCCGGTGGGGGATTATCGGGTGGAAGTGTACCTGCTCAAGGACGGACGCATCGTCAGTGCCCAGTCGTCACCGCTCTCCATCAACAAGACGGGCATCGAGCGGGGGCTCTACACGCTGGCGCACGAAGCCTCCTACCTCTACGGTATCCTGGCGGTGGGACTGGCCGTCCTGACCGGCTGGGTGGCCGGTCTGGTGTTCCGGGCGCGGTGACGAAGAGGGTCAGCCCGTCTTCAGCCAGGTCTTCAGCTTCATCGCGGCTTCGGCGATCATGGCGGTGTTGCCGGCGTAGGAGAGGCGCACGAAACGGCCGCCGGCCACCGGGTCGAAATCCACGCCGGGGGTGAGGGCGATGCCCGTTTCCTCCAGCAGCCGGGCGCAGAAATCCATTGAGTCCGTGCTGATGTCCCCGATATCGGCATAGACGTAGAAGGCGCCGTCCGCCGGGGCGATGCGGGTGATGCCGCCCTCCGCCAGGGCCTCCAGGAGCCGGCTTCGGCTCTGGGCATAATGGTGGACCAGCCGGTCCAGCTCCTCCCCGCAGTCGAAGGCGGCGACGGCGGCGCGCTGGGCGGGCGTGGGGGCGCAGACGAAGAAGTTCTGCGAGAGGCATTCCGCCATGCGCACCATTTCGTCGGGGATGACCATCCAGCCCACGCGCCAGCCGGTCATGCAGTAATATTTGGAGAAGCTGTTGATGACCACCGCATCGTCATCCGCCGCCAGCGCCGTGGCGGCGGGGCCGCCATAGGTGATGCCGTGATAGATCTCGTCGGAGATGAGCTGCACCTGCCGTTCGCGGCAGAAGGCGGCGATCTGCTCGATATTGCCCTGGCCCAGCACCGTGCCGGTGGGATTGTTGGGGCTGGCGATCAGCAGGCCCTGGAAACCGCCCGCCTCCCGCCAGCAGTCTTCCAGCCGCTCTTGCGTGACATGGAATTGGGTCTGGGGCCCCGTTGGAACATCCACGGGCACCAGGTCCAGGGCCTTCAGGATATTGCGGTAGGCCGGATAGCCGGGGCGCGGCAGGGCGACCTTGTCCCCTGCGTCGAAAGCGGCGAGAAAGGCCAGGAGGAAGCCGCCCGACGAGCCGGTGGTGACCACGACGCGGCGCGGGTCCACATCGAGACCGAACCGCTCGCCATAATGCCGGGCGATGCGCTGGCGCAGCTCGGGCAGGCCCAGCCCTTCGGTGTAGCCCGTGCTCCCGGACTGGATGGCGGCGAGAGCCGCCGCGTTGACCGGGGGCGGAGGCGGGGTGCTGGGCTGGCCCAGCTCCAGGTGGTAAACGGGCCGCCCCTCGGCCTCGCGCCGGTTGGCGGCGGCCAGGACGTCCATGGCGATGAAGGGCGACACACGGCCCCGGCTGGAAAGTCTCATAACATGCCGTCTCCAAGTCCGGGCTCACCCTACTCTTCTATGCCGCCGGGGCAAACGGCAATTTCGCGCGCGGGCCGGCCTGTGCACGGCGGCTTTGAACCACAAGCGAATGTGATTTAGGGTGATCGGCAGCCGCCCTTATAAAATGTACAATCAGGCGCATATCCGGCCTATATATGCGAGAGAGCATATCGGGCATTGACTGTTGAAACTGGAGTTGGCGTGAGATCCCTTGGCGTGATGCTGGCTTTGGTGGCCGGCCTTCTTTCCATGATGACCGCGGATGCGGTCGCGGGCTCCCTGCCCCAGGCGCAGGACGCCGGGGCCGTGGTCGATTCCGGCAAGACCCGGTCGCGCCTCATTCCGGCCGGCGACCATGTGATCCTGCACCTTTCTCCCGACGAGGGATGGCACACCTATTGGACCAATCCCGGCGATTCCGGCATGGCCACCAGCATTTCGCTCACCCTGCCCGAGGGGCTGACGGCCGGTGAGATGGAGTGGCCGACGCCGGACCGCATCCTCTACGGCCCGCTGGCCAATTTCGGCTATACGGGGGATGTCTATATCCCCGTTGCCATCAAGGGCGACATCGCGCCTGGCACCGTGGTGAAGGCCCGGGCCGACTGGCTGGTGTGCGAGGATATCTGCGTGCCCGAGGGGGCGGACCTTTCCGTCACCATGGGCGACGGCGTTTCCGACAATGCGGCCCTGATGGCCCGGGTGGAGGAGATGCTGCCGCGAAAGGGCTCCGACGGGCATTTCAGCGTGGCGGACAAGACCATCCGTATCCAGGTGCCCTGGCCGGTGGGCGAGGATGCGCCCCGGCCCCGGACCGTCGCCTTCTTCCCCTACACCGACGGGCTCATCGACAATGTGTCGGAGGCCAAATGGGGCATCGAGGGCGACACGATGGTCGTGGAAGTGGGCCGCGGCCGGCGCCCCGTGCCGGAGAGTTTCGAGGCGGTCCTGAAACTGCAGGACGGCTCGGGCGAGGGGACGGGCTATGACATTTCGCTGAGCAAGGGCGACGTGGCGGCGATCCCGGTATCGGTCAGCGCGGCGGGCGGCGGCGGGCTGGCGGCGGGTGGCGATGCGGCGGCCCGCAGCGGCGGCATTTCTTATCTGCAGGCGCTGCTCTTCGCCTTCGTGGGCGGCATCATCCTCAATCTCATGCCCTGCGTGTTCCCTGTCCTGTCCATCAAGGCCATGGCGCTGGCGCAGTCCGCCGGCAAGCACGACCGGGCGCGCCGGGCCGAGGGCCTGGTCTACACGGCGGGCGTGCTGGTCAGCTTCGCGGTCATCGCGGGCCTGCTGCTGGTGCTCAGGGCCGGAGGCGAGGCCATCGGCTGGGGCTTCCAGCTCCAGTCGCCGGCGTTCGTCACCATCATGGCCTTCATTCTCTTCACCATGGGGCTGAGCTTTTCGGGCCTGTTCAGCCTGGGCGGCGGCTTCACCGGCGTCGGCCAGTCGCTCACCGAACACAGGGGGCATTCCGGCGCCTTCTTCACCGGCGCGCTGGCGACAGTGGTGGCCACACCCTGCACGGCGCCCTTCATGGCGGCGGCGCTGGGCCCGGCGCTGGTGCTCCCCCCGGTCATGGGGCTGTCCATCTTCCTGATGCTGGGGCTCGGCCTGGCGTTTCCCATCCTGCTGCTGTCGTTCAGCCCGGCCTTCGGGCGCATGCTGCCCCGGCCCGGCACCTGGATGGTGACGTTCCGGCAGTTCCTCTCCTTCCTGCTCTATGCCACCGTGGTCTGGCTGCTCTGGGTGCTGGGCCGGCAGGTGGGCGTGGACGGGCTGGCCATCGCGCTCTTCGGCCTGGTGCTCATCGCCTTCGCGGTGTGGCTGCTGCGGACCTTCAGGAGCGGGCGTGGCCGCTGGGTGCGCGGCGGCGGGGCATTGGCCGCGCTGGCGCTCCTGCTGGCGGCGGTCGGCAGCATCGCCACCCTGCCGGCGGGCGGCGCGTCCGGGCCGGGCGCGGAGGATGTGGCGCTCTCCGCCGAATCCTACAGCCCCGACCGGCTGAAGCAGTATCTGAACGAAGGCGACCCGGTGTTCGTCAATTTCACCGCCGACTGGTGCATCACCTGCCTGGCCAATGAGCGTGTGGCGCTGTCCAGCAGCCAGGTGCGGGACGCCTTCGAGGCACATGGCGTGCGTTACATGAAGGGCGACTGGACCAACCGGGACGCCGACATCACCTCCATGCTGGAGAAGTTCGGGCGCAGCGGCGTGCCGCTTTATCTCTATTACCCGGCGGGCGCCGGGGCGGACGCGGTCAAGGTGCTGCCCCAGATCCTCACGCCCTCGAAGATCATCGAGGTCCTGTCCTCGAACGGGCCGCAGCGCACGGCCAAACTGACGGAGACGAATACCAGCAACGGAGGATGACATGAAGGCGTTTGCGACTGTTATCGGTATGGCCGCGTTCCTGGCTGCATCCACGGCAATGGGGGCTGTCGCTCCCGGCGATACGGCTCCCGACTTCACGCTCACCGACAGCAACGGCCAGAGCGTCTCGTTGAGCGACTATGCGGGCAAGCAGGTGGTGCTGGAATGGACCAACCATGAATGCCCGTTTGTGAGAAAGCATTACAGCTCCGGCAATATGCAGGCGACGCAGAAGGCCATCACCGACGAGGGGGTGGTGTGGCTCAGCGTCATCTCGTCCGCCCCCGGCAAGCAGGGCTATGTAAAGGGTGACGAGGCCAACGAGCTGACCGAGAGCCGCGGCGCGCATCCCACCCGCGTGCTCCTGGACCCCACGGGCGAGGTGGGCCGGCTCTATGGCGCCACGGCCACGCCGCAGCTCGTGGTCATGGATGCCGAGCATACCATCCAGTATTACGGCGCCATCGACGACACGCCGACGGCCAATGTCAACGACCTGGAGACGGCGCAGAATCTGGTGCTGGCCGCCTTCCGGGACATGGATGCCGGCAAGCCCGTCGAAGTGCCCTACGAGCCGCCTTACGGCTGCACGGTGAAATACTGACGCATACCGGCGCGCGCCCATCGCGCTTTCCAGGGCGGCCGCTCCCCGGGCGGCCGCCTTGTTGCTTGACAATGGAGATGATCCTGCGTATCTCGGGCGTCGCGCTGTCGTAGCTCAGGGGTAGAGCACTCCCTTGGTAAGGGAGAGGTCGAGAGTTCAAATCTCTCCGACAGCACCACTCCTCCAACACCTGTATCCGACTGGCTACGCTGCGGCCTGGTGGCCGACCGTTAACAGTGACCGCATGGAGGACCCCTGGGCCGGTACTCGGTGACCGGTTTTTCCGTTCCGGCACCGTAAAAATTTTCCTCGCGCCTCCTCACGCGATTTCACGTCTCTTCACGCTAACCGGTTGGTCCAAAATGAATTACAAAATGTGTCCATAATGGGGCACATTTTTTACTGTAGGAATGGCGGAATCTCGCCAATTTTTTTGTACATCTGGTGGTTTTGTTAACCATTTCGTCCAGATGCTGTGGTACCGTTCAATCGTTGAGTGGGGGATCAGCGTCACAACGCTGACGTCAAGTCACAACCGACGCATCCCGGATCGTTTTGATTTTTTGCGCTCAGCAGGAACGCCATCTCCGCGTTGGCCTGCCGTAAGGAACGTTTCTGCCAGGAAGCGGGACTCTGTCTTCCAGGCGGTGAACGTGGGATGGGAGAGTGTCACACCGTTGTGCAAGGTAGAGTAAGAACATGGCGAGAGCACATATTGGGGGCTCGACGATAACACCATGTACTGAATTCGCGGCCTATGAGGATTTCACCAAGATCTTCAAGACAAAGGTCGCCAATAACGAGACGGAAAGAAATTCCGCATACGCATTGCGTTACCAGATATACTGTATTGAAAACCAGTTCGAGAATCCGGCCGATTTCCCTGATGAGCGGGAACAGGATGATCTCGACGAACGCTCGGTGCAGGGCATTGTGATGCACCGCAAGAGCCGGCTGGTTTGCGGTACCGCCCGTCTGGTTCTGCCCAAAGAGCGTGAGGACGAACCGGAGGGCACTTTCTTCGCCCTGTGTCCGCACGCCGACCTTCTGCCAGAGGCCAGCACTGCAGAAGTCTCGCGCTTTTCCTCGTCGAAAGTTCTGAAACGGCAATGCGAACTGTTCCCCGACACCCGCAGGTTCATGGAACAGTCCCCATTGCTGCCATACCTGACAGTCAGTCTTATCGCGTTCACCCTCCAGGAAGCGGTGAGAAATGACATCACGCATCTCTGCGCCATCATGAAGCCGTCGTTGATGCGGCTTCTGGGCCAGTTCGGGGTGCACTTCCTGCCGCTGGGCGATTTGGTGGAACATCATGGGCGTCGGCAGCCCTGTTATGTGCCAATGAACAAGCTACTGATCGATATGGCCCGTGAACATCCGCGGGTATGGGAAATCGCGACCGACTACGGCCGTATTTTCGAAGAAGAGAAAGAACAGGCCCAAGTGGCCTGATTTCATTTCTGGGCCGGCCCGATCGAGGCCAACCGGGCCGGCTCAATTCCCTTGCCGGCAGCATTTTCCCTTGCATTCCGAAGCCCGCATGCCAAATGTGTGGCTATGTCCATTACCGACATTTATGAAGCGTTCGAGCTCATTGACGATTGGGAAGAACGCTATCGCTACCTGATCGACCTGGGCCGCGGGCTGGAGCCGCTCTCCGAGGAGGAGAAGCGGGAGGAAGACCGTGTGCACGGCTGCACCAGCCGTGTGTGGATGGTGACCGAGGTCTCCGGCGACCCGCCGGTGCTGACCATCCGGGCGGACAGCGATGCCTTCATCGTCAAGGGCCTGATCGCCCTGCTGCTGGAGGTCTATTCCGGCCGCCGGGTGGAGGAGGTCGGGGATATCGACATCCGGGAGATCATGGGGCGCCTCGGACTCGAGAAGCATCTGAGCCCCATGCGCACCAACGGCATCTATGCCATGGTGCAGGAAATCCAGCGCCGGGCCGCCGAGGCCATGGCCGAGGGTTGATTCGCCCGTTCCCGCCTTTCGTTACTTTGCGTCCGTCCAGCGCCTCTGGAGTCGCCGGTTGACCGGCGGCTGATCACCGGAACCGTCTCTGCCGCATGAGCTGCCATGGACCTGCCGGAACGGGTTCTGTCAGAACAGGATTCCAATTTCTTTACTATTTGCAGCCTAAAAGGGGAAAAGCAGGGCCGGTGCGTCGGTCTCGCAGTTGGTCACAATCGCGCCTCATATGCGTGGCAACCTGATTCCTGTTCAGGGATAGAGGAAATGACGTACCAGTTCCAGAACAAGCCAAAGGCGCCCTCCGCCATCGTGCCCGTGGTCCAGATGGGCCGGCTCATCCTGGTGGTGGGTCCGTCCGGAGCCGGCAAGGACCGCCTGATCAGCGCCGCCAAGTCGCAGCTCGCGGCAGACCATGGTTTCCACTTCACGCGGCGGGAGATCACCCGCCCCGCCAATGCCGGCAGCGAGGACCATATCGCCATCTCCGAGCGCGAGTTCCAGGAGGGACGGGAGACCGGCCGCTACTTCCTGAGCTGGCGCGCCCACGGCCTAGGCTACGGCATCCCGGCGGATATCTCCGTGCGCCTGCTGGCTGGTGTGGACGTGGTGGCCAACGTGTCGCGCAGCGTCATCAGCGATGCCATGGCACTTTACCCCCGCACCGAAGTGGCGCTGGTGACCGCACCCGCCCACGTCCTGGCCGAGCGGCTGAGTGTCAGGGGCCGGGAAGCCGAGAGCGATATCGAACGCCGCCTGGAATGTTCCGACAAGCCGCTGCCCGGAGAGCCGACGGCCACCATCGTCAACGACGGTGCCTTCGAGCACGCGCTGCATGCCTTCCTGGGCGTCCTGACCAGGCGCCCGGAGGTCCGGGCCGAACAGGACTGACGGTCCGGCTATCAGGAAATCCGTCATTCCGGACGCGACTTTCCTCCAAGCCTCTGGCTTGGGAAGGAAAGTCAGTGATCCGGAATCCCGCGCCGCCTGCCTGAGCACATGCGGCTCCAGGTTTTGCTTCGCTGCCCTTCGGGCCGAACACCGCGCTTTGCCAGCCCAAGCGTAGCTTTGGGGCAAACCGGGTTGCGGAATGACGATCAGAGTGGAGATTCCTGGGTTAGAGCAAGTTGCGTTGAGGTTGGATCACCCCCTCACCCAGCTCCGGCCAGAGAGGTATGAATTTAGGTTCGATCGGCCTTTCTCCCCTCGTCACTCGCCGGTTTAACCGGCGAGTCCAGAGACTCTGGATTCGCCGGTCAAGCCGGCGAATGACGAAAGAGAAAGCGGTCAAACCTGATTTCATACCTCTCTAAAACCCTTCGGCTTTCAGCAGGTCGGCCATCCTTTCGCTGATCTGGGTGAGGCCGGCTTCGGTCGGGCTCAGTTTGCCGTCCTCGTCCTCGTCGCGGCCGCTCAGGGCTGCGGCGATGTCATCCCGCAGTTCCGCCAGCTTTTCGGGCGCCGGGCCGGGATTGTGGCGCAACTCGTCGGCGAGGGTCCGTGCGTCCTGCGAGAGCTGGGCCACATGGTCGGCGGCCGGGATGACGAACTGGCTGGCCTCCTTCACATGGGCCGACGCATCGGGGCGGGAGGCCGCCACCTGCATCTGCGCCAGGATGTTCACCGCGGCGCGCGTGAGGCCGTAGCCCCGGCCGGGGCCCTTGGGCTCATGCTCGGGGTTGAGAGCGTGGACCACCTTGGCGAGTTCCGTTTTCAGGGCCTCCGGGTCGCCGGCGTCCATAGCCTTGTTGGCGTAGAGGAGTGCCGTCTTCGCCTCGTCCACGGCCAGCGGCAGATAGCCTTCGCTACCCGGTGTCCCCTGACCCTGGCGCCAGATGCGCATGATGTCGATATGGGCCACGCTGGCGCTTTGGGCGAAGGCGGCGCCGCTCAGGGCCAAGGCGGCGACAAGGGTGGCAATGTTCACTCTCACGGCTCAACTCTCCCCCAGTAGATGCAGGGTGATGCGGCGGCGGTGGGGCCGCGCCCTGTGCTCGAAAATATATATCCCCTGCCAGGTGCCGAGCGCCAGCCGCCCGTTCATGATGGGGATGGAAAGGCTGGTCTGGGTCAGCGCCGCCTTGATATGGGCGGGCATGTCGTCCGGGCCTTCGGCGTCATGGGAATAGAGCGCGTCATCCTGCGGTACCAGCCGCTCGAAGAAGCGGATGAGGTCGCGCTGCACGTCGGGGTCGGCATTCTCCTGGATGGTCAGCGACGCCGATGTGTGCTGGATATAGACGGTGAGCAGGCCCGTGGTGATACCGTAGCCCGACACCCAGTCCGTCACCCGGCCGGTGATCTCGGTCAGGCTGCGGGCGTTGGTCTCGAAACTGAGCTGGGTCGCGGCCTGTTGCACGGCGTTTCCTCAGGCGGCCGCCGCCGGCAGGACCGGGGCGTAGAAGGTCTTGCCCTCCTTCGCCATCTTGCGCAGCAGGTCGGGCGGCGTGAAGCGCTCGCCGTAAGCCTTGGCCATGAGGTCGCAGTCCTCGACGAATTTGGCGATCCCCATGGTGTCCAGCATGGAGAGGGGCCCGCCGGTGAAGGGGGCGAAGCCCCAGCCGAGAATGGCCCCCAGGTCCGCTTCCTCCGGCGTGGTGACCACATTCTCCTCGAAGCAGCGGGCCACTTCGAGAAGCTGGATGTAGATGAGCCGCTTTTCCACGTCATTGGGGTGCGGCTGCACGTCCGCCACCGGGAAATGTTCGGCGAGGCCGGGCCAGAGATGCTTCTCCCGCTTCTCGCCGTAATCGTAAAAGCCCTTGCCGGCCTTCTGGCCGGGGCGCTTCAGCTCCTCGGCCATGAGCCGGGCCACCTTGTCGCCTGCCGCGCTGGTATAGCTGTTGCCCAGCTCGGAAGAGAGGCTTTCATAGATGTGCACCATCAGGTCCACGCCCACCTGGTCGCCCACCTCCAGCGGCCCCATGGGCATGCCACCCAGCCGCCCGCAATTCTCGATGAGCGCCGGTTTGACGCCTTCGGACAGGAGCTCGATGCCCTCGCTCACATAGGTGCCGAAGGCGCGGCTGGTGTAGAAGCCGCGGCTGTCGTTGACCACGATGGGCGTCTTGCGGATCTGGCGCACATAGTCGAGCGCCTTGGCGAGCGCCGTGTCGTTGGTTTCCTCGCCGCGGATGATCTCCACCAGCGGCATCTTCTCGACGGGCGAGAAGAAATGGATGCCGATGAACTGGCCGGGCCGCTTCGAGGCCTTCGCCAGCATGGTGATGGGGATGGTGGAGGTGTTGCTGGCGAAGATGGTGGTCTCGCCCACCACCTCTTCCACCCTGGCGGTGACGTCGGCCTTGATCTTGGGGTCCTCGAACACGGCCTCGATGATGAGATCGCAATCCTTGAGGTCCTTGTAATCGGCGGTGGCCTTGACGCGGGAGACCAGCGCCTTGGCGTCCTCCGCGTTCATGCGGCCGCGCCGGGCCAGTTTCTCGGCTTCCTTGTGCACATGGGCGAGGCCCTTGTCGGCCGATTCCTGGTCGCGGTCCAGGAGCACGATCTCCATGCCCGCCCGGGCGGAGACGGTGGCGATACCCGCGCCCATGAGGCCGGCGCCGAGAATCCCGAGCTTCCTGGTCGGTGAGGGCTCCAGGCCTTCCGGCCGGCGCTTCAGCTTTTCCGCTTCCTGCTTGTTGAGGAAGAGGGTGCGGATCATGTTGCCGGCCACCGGGTTCATCAGGAGCGTGGTGAAATAGCGGCTCTCCACCCTGATGGCGCGGTCCATGGGCAGTTGATGGCCTTCATAAACGGCGGAGAGGATGGCCGGCGGAGCCGGGTAGTTGTGCCAGGTCTGCTGCTGCATCATGGAACTGCCGGCCATGAAGAGCTGCACCACCTTGGGGTTGAACTGGCCGCCGCCGCCCGGGATCTTGAAGCCGTCCTGGTCCCACGGGCGCGTGGCGGAGCCGCCTTCCAGAATCCATTTCTTCGCTTCCTCGACCAACTTGTCGCGCGGCGCCAGGGCCTCGACGATGCCCATCTCTTTCGCCTCCTGGGGCGAGACCTGCTGGCCCTGCATGAGAATGGGGGCGGAGGGCTGGATGCCGATCATGCGGGGCAGGCGCTGCGTGCCGCCGCCGCCGGGCAGGAGCCCCACCTGCACTTCCGGCAGGCCGAGCTTGACCTTGGGGTCGTCCGCCACGATACGGTAATGGCAGGCCAGCATGAGCTCGAACCCGCCGCCCAGCGCCAGGCCGGTTATGGCCCCGACAAAGGGCTTGCCGCAGGTTTCCATGCGGCGCAGCATCTTGTTGAGCTGGAACGCCTTCTCATAAGCCTCGGTTACCTTGCCCATGCGGGCCAGCCCGGCCAGCGTGGCGAGAAGCGACAGGTCCACGCCCGCTAAAAACGTCTCTTTGGCGGAGGTGATGACGGCGCCCTTGAGGCCCTCGTCCGTCGCCACGGTTTCGATATGCTGCGCCAGCTCGCCCAGCGCCGCCTCGGTCAACACGTTCACCGATTTGTCGGGCGTGTCGATGGTGAGGATGGCGATACCGTCTTGGTCCCTGGTCAGCTTGATGGTCTCTGTCATGGCTGCCTCACACGCGTTCGATGATGGTGGCCGTGCCCATGCCGCCGCCGATGCACAGGCTGCAGAGGCCGGTTGTCAGGTCCCGCCGCTCCATCTCGTCGAGGAGCGTGCCGAGGATCATGGTGCCGGTGGCGCCGAACGGGTGCCCCATGGCGATGGCCCCGCCATTGACGTTGATCTCGTCGCGCGGGATGTTCAGCCGGTCCATGTAGAGCAGCACCACGGAGGCGAAGGCCTCGTTCAGCTCCCACAGGTCGATGTCGCTCTTTTCCATCCTGGCGTTCTTCAGCGCCTTTTCGGTGGCGACGGAGGGGCCGGTGAGCATGATGGTCGGATCGGTGGCGATATCGGCAAAGCTGACGATGCGGGCGCGGGGCTTGAGGCCCAGCGCCTTGCCGGCCTCTGCCGAGCCCACCAGCATGGCCGCCGCCCCGTCCACGATGCCGCTGGAATTGCCGGCATGATGCACATGGTCGATGCGCTCGACTTCCGGATATTTCTGGATGGCCACGGCATCGAAGCCGAAATTCTCGCCATAGTCCTTGAAACTGGGCTTGAGGCCGGCCAGCGCCTGCATATCGGTGCCGGGGCGCATATGCTCGTCCCTGGCGAGCACGACCTGGCCGATCTGGTCGGTCACCGGGATCACCGACTTATCGAAATACCCGTTCTCCCAGGCGCGGGCGCACCATTTCTGGCTGTCCACGGCATAGGCGTCACACTCCTCGCGGCTGTAGCCGTAAAGGGAGGCGATGAGGTCCGCGGCGATGCCCTGGGGCACGAAATAGGAATGGTAGGTGACGGCCGGGTCCATGACCCAGGCGCCGCCGTCGCCGCCCATGGGAATGCGGGACATGCACTCCACGCCGCCGCCGATCACCAGGTCGGCCTGTCCGGCCATGATCTTCGAGGCGCCGGTGTTGACGGCCACCAGCCCGGAGGCGCAGAAACGGTTCATCTGCACGGCGGGTACGCCAACGTCATAATCCGCCATGATGGCCGCCGCGCGGGGCAGGCAGCCACCCTGTTCGCCCACCGCCGTCACCACGCCGTAATAGATGTCCTCCACCAGGGACGTGTCCAGGCTGTTGCGGTCCCGGATCGCGCGGAGCGTCTGGGCGGCCAGCTCGACGGGCGTGATTTCATGCAGGCCGCCGTCCTTGCGGCCCTTGCCGCGGGGTGTGCGCACATGGTCGTAGATGAATGCGTCCATACCTTTGTCCCCTGTTGCTATCCATATGAGCGTGCGGCCCAAATATGGTTCTGGTGTGACAGTCTAGAGCGTCTGATGGCGTGCGTGAATGACCTCCATGCGCGCCAGGAAAAGGTCGTCATTCCAGCGCAGGCTGGAATCCATTCGGCGGTTCCATGGACTCCAGTCTTCGCTGGAGTGACGAATACAGCAGGTGGCGATGCCGTGCCCTGGCCAACATAACATGGCTTAGAACGCCTCCGCCTCCATGGCCATCACGGTCTCCGCCCCGGCCTCGATGGCGGCGCGGCGGGCGGCGGCTTCCGGGAGGAGGCGTTCCATGTAGTAACGCGCGGTGATGAGTTTGTTCCGCAGGAAGGCGGGGTCGCCGTCATCGGCCGCCAGCCTGTCCGTTGCCACCCGCGCCATCTTCAGCCACATCCAGCCCACGGCGACGAGGCCCGTGAGGTGCAGGTAGTCCACGGCGCCGGCGCCCAGATGGTCGGGGCTCCTCTGCGCGTTCTCGGCGAGCCACAGGGTGGCCTGCTGCAGGTGCTCCAGCGCCTTTGCGAGATTGAGCGC
>Ga0164243_10004172_pt1 | contig 22767 bp, 40 predicted proteins | sample OricompcompostOP_FD_108781 | JGI IMG/M metagenome (GOLD analysis project Ga0164243, IMG submission 108781) | Organic Plus compost microbial communities from Emeryville, California, USA - Original compost - Organic plus compost (OP) | ecosystem: Engineered > Solid waste > Mixed feedstock >...
ATACTTAAACAAACCGTTAATCAGTTCGGTACAGCTAGACTGTGGGTATTTGATTACCACCGAACTGCAAATGAAACTGATTAACAATCCAATCCCACAATAACTAGGTGATATTATGTGGACTGTAGAAAAAGTAAAGGAAGAACTCCCTGAAATTCAAGTTCGTTTACCAATGGGAGAAACAGTAACCGGACATGTCAGAGGTAGAAAAAAAAACTTCGCAACTATTCATTTGGAAGGAAATGTTTTAGATCCTTTCGAATGTAGATGGAAAACCATAGCTAATTGCCTGAACAATAACAAACCTGTTATCTACTAGGAGGTAATCCGATGGCTAATGCTGAATTCAAAATCAACATTCTCCGTACATACGGAAAGATGATTGGACAATTAAAGAAAGAAATCCAAGAAGATCTTTCTGCAATGGATGGTAGTATAAAGGATTACGGAAGAACTCTTAGGATTCAACAAAAGGCAGAGTCTTTACATATTATAGAAACTAAAAAGGATAAACTACTAGAGAAGTATGAAGCTTATAAGTTTATCCGTCAACATGGATATAGTGTAGAGGATATTAAAAACTCCACTAAGAACTTGATGGACTTAGCTTCCAGTCTATATATAGATGATATGGAAGTTGAACATTATAGAGCATTAGAACGTAGAGGAATCTATATCTAATGTAACGGATTACTTAATCCTATGAAGCTAAACGTTGGCGATTTGGTGTACCTGAAACACAAAGGTACACAGAGTATAGAAACCGATGGTATTGTTTCTGCCATTCCTGATGGTGAAGAACAAAGGATAACTTTGAATTGCCATTGGGTTTTGTGGAAAGATAGAAACAAACCAGAACTAACTCACAACAGTAGAATCTGTAGATTGGTTCCAATCAACCGTATACATAACCAATAAGGAGTCAGTTATGCGTATCACAAGGAAAGAACTCGAAGGATTGTTTAATCGTTTGGCTAAAGCTAAAGGATGGACAGTGGAGTATAATGACGAAGGTTATTACAAACTGGATCATTATAATCCCGGCGGTGCTAAATACGTTTGGCGAATTACGAAAGTAACAAAGGGAGAATCTTTTGTATTTCCACAAGGAGGAAGGAGGTTAACAACTTCGGAAATGTATTGGGCAATTAATGCATTGTTAAGTGTTCATTACAACGAAGTGTGAGATGGGATTACTAGGAAGCATAATCGTAGCATTAATAGTATCCACATCTATATATGTTATACTAAATGTCTACGGATATTTCCACCACAAATTCCTAAACAGAAAGCGGAGAGGATAGGGGATGATGTTGTTCCAGATGTTAGAAACACAGGAGGTAATCAGAATGAATTACGCAACAGATCAAATGATAATTCTACTCGTCAATGATGTTGTAGAATATCCGGGGTTTATGGTAAGGTGTTGTAGATACGATAATGAATTAACTCAGTTGGTTCACGATAAGAAACCAATTAAGTTGATAGAAGCTGAATGGGATGTAGATGATTTCTTTTCTGAGTTTGAAAACGGTAGACTTGTGTTTATCAAATTCAGAATGGCAGAGTATTTCAAAAAGAATTATGAGGGAATCATAGAGGATGTTGTCTTTAAAGGTATTAAGGGTGATTATGTTCCTCATATAAACATGACACCACATATAGAATCAGTTCTTAGAAACTTTCTCAGAATAGGATTCGGTGAAGTTGATTGGTTAAAAGTAGGACAACACTTAGCCGAAAGGTATCTAGAGATAGAACGTGTTAGGTTGGAGGATCTGAAAACAAACAAAACAGAGGGTTAACACGGAAAGAAGTTATTTAAATACATTCCTAAAGGAATGGTTTGGATTACACCCTGAACCATACTAACAATATAACTAGTCCGGTACAGCTAGACTGTGGGTATTTGATTACCACCGGACTACCAAACCAAACAACTATTCCATCAATACAATGAAAAGCAGAGAGGATATAGTACAGGAGATTAACTCTGATCCCGGTGACAATTTCAAGATATGTTTTCCGGATATTAAAAGGTTTGAAGAACTATTCGAACCTTTGGAATCTCCAGAGAAGATGTTTGTATTTGGTTGTGTTTGGGTTTCGGGTAGTATCATACCATACAAACCAAAACAATTTCTTTCTGAATGGGTTGCTGCAAATTGTGTGTATCCTATAGACACAATAGAGTATCAATTCAATACCAGTTTCATTGATGGTTACACACTGGTCTACGTAAGATATTCTGATTTCATTGGAACTAAATGGATTGCCGTTGTGGAAACAGAATCAATACCAGAACCAGATACAGAAGAAATATTTCACAAAAGAAAACTACACAGGTTTAATTATGGGTGATAACTTTTATACAGGAAATGCTGCACAGATAGCTTACTTGAAAGGTATGGGTATTGTGTTGCTTCTTGTTTCTATTACATTATCTTTTGTGGTGTTGAGATAACATTAACTTATGGTGATGTTATGGTGATCTTGAATAGACCAGAACAGATGAAAACATTAGCCGATGTGCGTAAGTGCATTAAGGCTTTCAAACTTCTTTACAACGTAGAACCGGAGGTAAAAGCAAAAGGACATTTCAAAGTCATTGATAGTAACACGGAGATTATCTTAAGGGTATTCTCTAAGGTTGACAGACTAGGAAATAAATTCATTGAGTTTAGAGGATTTGATTTCTTAGTTAAACCGGGAGTTGGAGAAGTTGAATACCTTCTTAGTAACCCAAACGATCCTACTAACTAGTTCTACCATTCGGAGACTTAGATGAAAGTCAAGGTAACTATACGTCCAAGATACGGAACCCCTGTTACCGAGATTCTTAACGCCGAAGATATACCTTTAATGTTTCCTATCTTTGCTGATGAAATTAGGAATGGTTTAGCTTCTAATGAGCCTATCCATTTAACAGCAGAGATGAATGACATTAAAGTTGATATAGAACCATACGATAAAGAAAAGGAAGATGACACTGAAAGACGTAGAAAAACTAGGTCAAGTTGTGAGTCTGTCAAATCGTTTGTTAAACGAGTTAAGCGAAACATTAGACGTAAACTTGATTGAAAGAGGGTGGGGATTTGACATCAACGAACGTAAAACAGTCTTAGGATTCTGCAATCCTAAAGACAAGACCATATCTTTATCATTACCATACATAACCGTATTGCCTATTGAGGAAATAGAAGAAACAATTCGTCACGAATTAGCCCACGCTTTCGATTTTGAAACTAGAGGTCGATCAGATCATAGTATTCATTGGAAGATATGGGCAATGAGATGTGGTGCTAAACCGGAAAGATGTTACAAAGGAAAGAACAAACCTAATCCAAAGTATGTGGGTGTATGTCCAACATGTGGAAACGTAAGAGGAACATGGTACAGAAAACCTAGAAGAAACTTTTATTGTGCTGTATGTCCTAGAGCATATCAAAATGTTTCTGCTTATTCCAAATCAGTTAAACTTTTAATTCGAGAAAACGATATAGAGCATTTACTGTAACTTCTGCTGCATAGGGTGTCTAGACTGGACAACATCTTCTATGTGAAGTTCCTGTGAAGTTGTTACAGGTGTTGCATAGATGTTATAGTGGGTGTTATCTTGGCGCACACGGTCGCAAAGGAGAACGGAGCCGAAGAAACGAGATGCCTTTATGTTGTGATTGTGTTTTGTTCTTATCCATTTTATAAAACGGTTCCGTTATTATGGAGATTAAAGCGACGTTAGTTTTTAAAACAAAAGCTGCAAATCCTGAATTCGAATATTACAGATTCGTTTTCAACTACGGACAGGAGTTTCTTGAAAAGGGAAAGTGGAGATTAGACGAGAAACCAATAGGTAATCCTAAGTATGGAATAAGGGTTATCAAGAGATTGGTTATCACTTCACGTTTCAAAAACTACCGTTCAGTTAATAGGTTTGTAGCCATTGCAAAAACTAACGGTCTGATTCTCGAAGAGAAAAAAGAAAAAACTGTGAGGAGTAAAGAGGAGAAGATAGCTTTCAGAAAAAACCAACAGGGAAATGCAATACGAGACGAAAAAATTTCTGATTGATACGTTAGTGGGTTGTGGCGTTTGTTTTTATTTTAGTATTCTTCTCTCACTCCTACTCATTTTCTTAGTAGAGATTGTAAAGAGTTTCGGATTTTAAGTCCGGATGGGCCTATAGTTCAGAGGTTAGAACAACACTCTCATAAAGTGGAGGTCGGGATTTCGAAATTCCCTAGGCCCACTAAATGTTCTTTTAAATACGGGGGATTGGCGAAACTAGTAAACGCGACGTGACTTAAAATCCGTTTCTCGTAAGAGATTATCGGTGCAAATCCGATATCCCCTACAATAAAAGCCTCAACATTCAGGAAATTCCAGTTGGAAATGAGGCGGAATATGCGGTATGTTTTAATCCATATGGGTTATGCATTACCAGTTACCTAGTTAATTGGGTTGGCTATTCCTTATTCGCCTGAATGTTTGAAGTACGGATTAACCTGTTTAAGTTGAATCTTAAACAGGTGCTTAACAATCCAACATAATTGTTAAGTCAAGACTTGGCTTTGTCTATATTAATCCGTTGATCTCTGATAAGACTGAGAACTTTTAAACTACTTGGTAGTTTAAATGTGATTGAACCTTGAGAAAGTTCAACCAAACTTATCTAGTTGTTTAGCGTAAAAGATTACGCAACAGCAAATGAGATTGTTCTTATTTACATACTGATGATTCGGGGCAGATCCGACATAATATAGAGATGCTTACAAGTTACGTCTTGTAAGAGTTGTTCAAATTAACAACTTGAACACTTGATTCGACATATTATGCCCTTGTATGAGTTACAAGGATCAAGCGTTAATAGCGCAAACAATTTGAAATTTTCTGTTCAAACGCATGTCGAACAGAGAGATACCTACCTGAAACTTTATTCTAAACGAATCGTTAAATATCTCTACGATTCTAATTCGTTGGTGAAGGTTTACAGTTTTGGGTAGGTATTTAATGCTCCGGTGGCCGAGAAGATTAGGCACAGAACTTCTAATTCTGATTACGTGGGTGCAAATCCTACCCGGAGTACCATATAATAATTCGTTCTTGAACTAGATACATATCAATAAGTAGAATAGTTAGAACGATCAAAAGGTGTGGGTTTATTAGCTCACACCTTTTTTTTATGGAGTAACCGCACTATCAACCAAACGGATAATGTTATGGAAACGATAAGCGATTACTCATCATCAATAACTTTCGGGTTATTACTTCTGTCTGTTATCCTAATCATTATTACAATATGAAAAAACTGTTTGATCTTTTCGGTATTGGTTATGGAATTACTCCATGTTCGCACACGTCGCGTTACATCAACGTGAGGGCATAGGGGCGACCGTAGAGGTATGCCACGTCAAGAGTATGCCTTATGTTACGGACGTGACGTGGTGTTCATATGCTCCAGATGTAGACCTTATATATAGGGCACAGGGCACAGAACGGAGAGAAAATAAAAACTCTACTTCATACGGGTTTCACAAATAAAGTTTGGGTTTTCGGAAACAAGGTAGTATCTTCTGTGTAAGAGTTATCACAACGGCACAAACGCCACAACATCAACCAAAGGTTTAAGGCAATGGCTAAGACACAACGACGCAACGCCCGTAACACACGTAACGTTACAGACACCAATGTTACAACGGCACAGGTTGAAACACCGGAACCAGAAACGAAACAGGAAACAGAACGGAAAGTAAAATACGCAACTAGAGCACAGCGTAAATACATTGAGGTTCTTACAGCCGCAACTAATGACGGCAATTCCTATATGATTCCCAAAGACGTTCTCGAATTTGATAAGGCTGATGAACTTATCAAAAGAGCAATGAAGGGAGAAGAAATCGATTGGGAAGAAGAAGTACCGGGTGGATCTTGGAAAGACTTTGAACGAGTTCTTTCTGGTTCTACGTACGAAAAGAAAGATTACGGTCCGGTTCTTGAAAGGGCAGTTCAAGAAGGAGAAAAAGCAATGTCGAAATCAAAGAAGGGGAGATTGAGCGGAGTTGTTGTTATTCAAATGGCAGACGGACGACATGGTTTTGCCAGACTTCTCCGGGAAAACGAACTTAATTCCGCAGAAGATAAGAATGATTACGAAGTTCGTTCCGATGCTTCTCTCGAAGAAAAGATTGATTTCGCAAAGGCTTTTGCAAAACAGCTTTTTCAGGAAGATATTGAATGTGAGATTGTCTCCTATCCAGATATGGATTAAACGATATAAAGAAACTAGAAAGGGTGGGTACTTCGGTACTCACCCTTTTTTTTTGTATCTAAGTGTGAGCTATATCTTAACTCAAACCAAATCACAAAAGGTAATGTGAAAGATTTTCTTTCACAGACCATTTAACTCCAAACAACGTTAAGGGTATCTCAATGGCACAACTTCACGAACTCATTGGTAACAATCACAAGATCAATTCAATGACTACTAATTCATTGATTAAACGTCAAGCTGAACTTAGGAGGAAAAGAAACAAGGTAAAGAATCTCAAGAACGCAACTAAGAATATTGATCGTGAGTTGAATGAGATTCAGAATCAACTCCCTAATTATCTCACTCGTTACAACGCCTAATAGAAGGTTTAACAATGAGGAAATTCAAGAACGGAGATACCGTACAACTTACTAATAACGCACCAAATCGTTTGAAAGAACTGTACGGTGACGATCATCTTACAGTTCTTAGTTACCACGGTTCTAGTTATTACGGTAATAGTAGTTATAGGGTAAGACCAAAAGATAATCTTGATGGTCACATTGATACCGTAGAAACTAGGTATTTAGAAAAGGTAAAAGTGAAAGTTGATGTTATGAAAACGTTAGAGGATTTGAGGGGAGAACTTGAGAAGCTGAATGGAAAACGAAATGCTTTGGATAAAGAGATCAATTCTGTTCAAGAACGGATTGATTTCATGGAGGTCAATAAGCTGACGGTGTTTAAAGAGTCTCAGTTTAAAGCTGCTAAGGCTGTGCAACTTATTCGTTCTGGTAATCTCTCTGATATTGAGGTTGTTAAGGAAATCGAAAAGATGTTCAGCAACTAATCACTTGTTATCAAATACAAACAACATGAAAAAGTTATACCAAGTCTGTTCGATTCTGTTTATTATTCTGCTGTCGTTCCTAGTAACAGGGACTTCGTATGCAGATACATCTCCTGTTGACTCTCTTACCTTTGAGAATAAGATTGTAGAACTTATTAACAAGGTAGAAACAGGGATTGTTCAGACAACACCAGTTGCTTATGAAGTTGCTTTGGATACTGTTTGGATTCATTCTTTAATCACTCTGTTATCCACCTTCATCGTATCTCTTATTCTAGGAGTTGGTGGTTACTATGCTACTACCCGTGGATATCGTGAATATAATAAAACAGATTACGGAAAAGAAGGATCGTTCATTATTCTAACTGTTCTAGGTATGTTTTGTTGTGCGTTAGGATTCTGTTTTTTGATTGACTTAATTACCAGTACAACAGAATGGGTTACGTTGTTAGATCCTAGAGCCGGGTTAGCACTAAGAATTTTAGAAACTATTCTGTAGTAATATGTTTGGCGTTCTGATTGTTCTTCTATCTTTCTTTCAGCACTTCATACTTCCAGAGTATACAGCAGAGAATACATCTAGTCTTATTCTTCAATCGAATATCGAACATCCTTTTGAAGAAGGAGATGAGATTGCTGCAATCAATAGTTATGGGAATGTATGTGGTGTTGTAATATGGAAAGGTAAGAACACCGCAATGAATATTTTCGGTAGCGATCAATTCGCTCCGGAAGGGTTTGGTTATTTATATGACGAACCCATGTTGTTTCTTTGGTATGATAGTAGTGAAGACAGGGAATTAGAAATAGTATTCGAGTATAGCGATGCTCAAAATTATCTAAGGACTGTTAACACGTATCAACCATACAGTATATTCTTGGTTAATAAGATTACTGTTCTAGATAACGGTCTTGATTCAGAAGATGAAGAACATTATATCTTCGATGTACATAGTAGTTATCCTAATCCGTTCGAACAAAGGTTAGTCATACCTATTACAGTACCTACTTCTGGAAACGTAAGTGTATATGTGTACGATATAAGAGGTAGGTTAGTAACCGAAAGGAATGTGGATGTATCTTCTGGATACAATACTATTGAACTTAGGTTTCCTGATTTAGCTTCTGGTAAATACTTTTTAAATCTAGAATATCTAGGAGAGACAAAAGGTATTACTGCTATCAAGATTCATTAGCGTTGTATGTTATGAGAAAGGGGTATGGGTTTCGGCTCATACCCCTTTTCTATTTGTGTTAAGATCAAAGGGTTTAACTGAAAGCCTAATTCAACAGGAGGTCTTATGGGTTACCGCTTCAAAAACAACAGGTTCGAAAGGCATTCTAAGAAGTATAGTTCCTATTATATCAATAGGTTCATGAGTATGAACTGTGCGGTTGATATGATGTCAGCGAAACTGTTTCCTAATGCAAAGGAGATTACAGAATCGTTTGGAGGATTTGAGGCAATTAATTATCTAGAGGGTTTGGAGTGGGACGATCCTAATGTTAATGTTGTTGTAGTTGGTGATGGTCATACACCTAGAACTGCTGCCACATTTGCATTTAGAACTAACTGGACATGTCATAGTATTGATCCTATAATGAGAGATAGAAAGTACAACATCAAAAGGTTGTCTATTTATCCTCATCGTATTCAGGATCTAGAATTCACGTTTGATACTCCGGTAGTTATACTTCACGTTCATTCGCATGTGAAAGCGGAAGTAACTCTATCTAGAATCAAGGCACCTGTTAGACACCTTATATCTATTCCGTGTTGTGTTCCTCAGTATCTAAATAGGGAACCGGATGTGAGATATAACGACACAAATATCTGGTCTGAAAAGAATGAAGTCTTAATCTGGAGGAACGTCTAACATGATGGAGAGAGCATCTATTATTTCGACGTTATTGTTATTGATAATACTTGGATTCGTGTTGGTAGGATTCCTTTACAAAGGAAATGGTAGATACAGAATGTGGACCTATGCCGCTGTGTTATGGATTCCATGTATGTTGTCTACAGAATATCATTACTTAATGAGAGGATTGGGTATTCCATTTGAATCCTTTCTCTTTCTCATTCTAAACGTTGGTATTTCTGTATACGTTATCTCTTATTGTCAACGGTTAATCGAAGACTAACATGGTACAGATCAAAGCAAAGGAAGCAGATTACACCATCAACATTAGTTGGGGTACAATCGAACATGTTCTAAGAGAAGCTGGTTTCTTACAAGAGAATGAGGAAATCACAGTTGCTTCTCTTGATCGCAACATCGGTGTTCGTGTAGGTCTTTCATCTTCAAACACAAAACGTAATGGAAAATCAAACTAAGATAGCTGTAAGAATTGACTCTCTTGAATTTAGAAATATACTTCTAAATACACTGAAAGAGAACGGATGGGATACAAGAGTTGCTAGGTATGCTGATGTTGGTAGATATGTATCTATTCCCGGTCTTCATTCTGGATCAAGAGAAGCTTCTTATAGCACAAAAGCAGACATATATCTAGATAGAGGATATGAAATCCTAACTGAAAAGGATTGGGATAGGATAGAAGAGGTTATTACAGGTACGAAAAAGGAAACAACATATGCTAAGATTTCTGTACCTGTTATGAAAGAATTCTCTATTCGTATTCCTGTATGGGCTGAATCAATTGAAGTATTTGGCAACGGAGATGTTTATGCGTATGGTAAGAATGGTTCACCGAATCACAGTGAACAGATTTTCCATATTCACGGTATTGCTGATAACAATACTAAATACAAAGTCAATAGGGGTGTAACTCTAACACCTATTAAGAATGGCTAATCATGTAGATTTAGAAGTCAAGGAAATTTTTATTGCTCCTACTATAATTGTAGTAGAAAGATCAAACAAATAAAACAATGAAGGTACACAGTAAAGAAGTAGGAAACAGATTCAATCCCTTTCAACTAACCATTAACGTAGAGAGCGTAGCCGAAAGAAACATCCTATACGAAATCTTTGGGTATCAACACTTCATGTGTAATGATATCAGTAAGAGAACCGGAGTAGATCCGGAGAAAGTGAGAGAGGTAATGCAAAACATTAGACAGGGTATTACAAATGTTGGAAGGAGTTAGGCATCTGTTGGGTATGTGTAGTGAAGGCCACTTTAGTTTATTGAACCTTCTTCCTATACTACCCTTCTGTTACGTTTGTCTCAAACTAAAACTAAAGTCTTTCTTTTATGGGAAGTCTAATAGGTCTAAACGACAACATTAATTTCTTTCTTGGTAACACGTCCCTGAAAACATGGTTGGATCAGGGATTCTTAAACATTTCTATTCTTCATATAGGTGGAGATTTCGACGACGAATACTACAACATAAACAAAAACCTTTCGTCTGTTACTAAGGTAGCAGATACTCTTAATTTCCTGAACGGAGAATCTAATTACGTAAACAAGACAGAAGTAAAGAACGGAGTTCTACTGTCGTACAAAATACTTCCTTGATATGTATTGCGAAACATCAGAAGAACTTGTTGATAAGTTCAAGAAAGAAGTAGCTAAGGTATTAAAAACAGAACATATCTTTTTTAAATGGAATGGTTCTGGTGATATTCCATACTTCAACGACGATTATCGCTCTGATAAAACTTATCCCTATATAGGACGGTTGACTATAGGAAACATTCTAGGTGTTAGCTTTACAGAGATGCCTAGTTGTTGTGGTATCGTGATTGCTTCTTCTTTCTATGTTACAGGAGAACATTACTTCAATGAAAGTCTTTGGAGTATCCTTGATAGAATAGCAGAGAACATGGGTTATCTATTGGGATACTCTTCTGTATTCATTACAGACATTGACGACAACATAACACACGTAAACTCGTTAGACAAAAACAACTGGACTCAAGTTCGTTCTGTTGTTAATAGTCGAACAGGGAACAATATTATCGTATTCACTAAGGACATTAAAAGGTAATTCATTATGCCGTCAGTAGTTATCGTATGCGAATGCACTAAGAAGCGTAGAGAAGATCCAGAAGTAGAAAAGGCAATTCAGTTTCAAGAAGCTCAATTGGGGAAGAATAGGAGGTATGGGAATACAATGGTAAAAGGTGGTGTTAAGTGTACCATTTGTAGTTCAGTAGTTAACAAGTAGTTATTTATCCTAATCACACAACACCCTTATCTTTGATAGATAATGAACAAGGTAACGATATTCCGTAGCTACAACTTCATGACTATCGGTGGAGATCCTGAATTCTTTTTCGTGGATAAAAAAGGAAACGTAGTTCCTTCGGAAAAACTTCTACCGTGGAAAGAGAAACCCATGAAGGTAGAAGATCGTTTTGGATATTCTTTGGCTTCTCTCCATGCTGACGGTATTCAAGGAGAGATGACACTACATTATAACAAGTGCCGTGGTTATGTTTCTGATTACTGTTGGTATGGATTAAGGGCAGCTCATAACTTGGCTAAGAAGAACGGCCTTTCTATTCTTCTTGATGCTGCTATTCACACACCGAAGTCTCTATTAGATACTGTTTCTCCTAGAGGAAAAGAATTCGGTTGCGATCCAGATTTTATTGCTTGGTTGGATGGTATAGAATCTCCCCCTATGCCTCCTCCAGACGATCATGAATTTCGTTATTCTGGCGGTCACATACATTTTGGTTTCCCTACCATTGAGACAATGCAAAGGGAAATCGCTATGTATAATAACTCCTATTACAAGGTGATGTATGGTTGGGTAATAGAGCGGAATACAAAAATGATTGAGTTGTTTAAGAACGATCCTAATTACAGGATTGATATGGTTAAGCTTCTCGATTATATTGCTGGAAACACGGCAGTTCTTTTGGATCAAACAGAAGGGGCAACACTAAGGCGTAAACTTTACGGTCAAGCTGGAACGTTTAGACCTACTAGTTACGGTCTTGAATACCGTGTTCTTAGTAACTTCTGGATGAAGTCTCCTTATCTTATGCAATACATTATCGGATTGTGTCGTGAAGCGATTACGCATTACTTCGCCGGAAATAAGGAAACTATCTTTAATCTGGTTGATCCTTCCGATATTATCATGGCTATCAATAACAATGATAAGGCATTAGCTTGGAAGAACTGGAATAAGATAAAGGGTTTTCTAACTCATCATTATACGGAAGACTCCGCAGCAATGGAAAACATCAAGGTAATGGAATTCATTTCCATGAAGGGTGTTGATAATCATCTTCCTGTTTATTACGATGGTTGGAATCTTAGAGCTAGAGGTTCTTCACATGGTAATGTGTTTACTAACATTGCTGATACCAGAGCAGAAATTGAAAAAGAACCTGAATACCGTAAGTTCAGGGATTCCTATAACCCAAATACAATCTACATGTAATGTTTTATAGGGGAGAAATTGTCCACAAACAAGATGCTAGTACAGGCGATCACAACTATTACCTATGTATAGAGAATCAAACCAGAGAGGATAGTTTTAGGGGAATAAATCTGGTTACTGGTAGCGTTGACAATTATCGTTGTAACAACGCAATTAGAATTGAAGTATCTGATTTAAATCATTTCATGGCACACATGGCTTTGAATGATAGATTAATAGATCGGATACATAGAAGGAGAACTAACAATAACGATATTGTTGTTGGTGATATCCTTGTACGTAGAGATACTCCCATAGAATTAATATCTTCAAGTAGTATCTGGTTTGTAATTAAACGAGAAGCAGACGGTACTGTTGAATTGTTTCGCTGGTATTCAGGGAGAACCACAACGTACAATAGTAATCAATTGGTTGCTATGTATCGTCGTCCATGTAGAGCATTTATTGTAAAACAAATACTAGACCTATTAGAACTATAACATGTGTCTTCTTATAACTAAGCCGAGAGGTATCCATATTCCAGATGATTATCTCTATAGTGGATATGAAATCAACTCTCACGGTGCTGGTTTCGCTATAGCAAAAGATAATAAGGTTCAAATCCACAAGGGATTCTTTACCTTTGAGTCTTTCTTAAAGGCGTATAAGAAAATGACGGAAGACCAAGAACTTCCGGCACTAATTCATTTTCGTTTGGCTACGTCAGGATATAAGGATAAGGATAACTGTCACCCGTTTCAGGTTGGTCCCTATGCTATGGGACATAACGGGATTATCAATAGTCTATCTGACTCCTACATCAAATCCGATACTCGTCTTTTAGCTGACAAGTTGCACTACGCGATTAAGGATGTTCCGGATTTGTTGGACGATCCAACATTTCTAGAGAATCTGGAAGAGTTTATCGGATATAACAAGATTGCTTTCCTTCGTCCGGATGGTGATTTTATTATCCTTCATGAAAAGGCTGGTTCTTGGGATGGTGGTGTGTGGTATTCTAATGGTGGTTATAAAAGCAGAAGAATGCCCGGTAACTACACAGAAGAATCTTCGTGTAGTCTTCCCGTCACTCGTAACAAAAGCCATTTTTGTAAGGGTAGTGGATGTTTTAAACTACTCAGATCTCAAACGGATATTGAAACGGGTTATTGCGTTCATTGCGCAACTAACCACCTAGTTGTTACTGTTCAAGAAGATGAGGCGTGGTACGAGAACAGGGTTTCTTTTTGGGAGAACAGAACGAAGAAGTGTACTGTTGAAAATTGTGATGGTACTTGTACCAACTGTCAAGAACATTTCAACGGTATCATTATGGAAGAAGCATCTAAAGATAATTTCACTATTGATTACGAAAACATATGAAAGATTATCACGTAGCATTGACCGGAGATTATGGTCACGATAGTAGGTTTCTTAGAATGTTAGGGTACAGAGGTAATTACGAAGAACTGTTGGATAGAATGTATGAAACACCACATGATCTTCGTCGTTTGACTATCACTCCATATCAATATAGGTTGTATAAGGATGGTAAAGAAAGAGGGACATTCCACAAGTCTATTACTCTTAGTGAAATCAAAGAACCAAAGACGTTTGACATTAGAGTAGAAGAACCGGAACGAAAGAAGAAGAAGTTTGATTATGATACAATCAATGATTTTCTAGAATATACTAGAGACACTAGAACTGTTAATTTTTGATAACGGATTCATGGTTGAAACTTTGGAAGAAGTCAACGATATACTTAGCGCAGACGAAAGAGTAAATAAGAAGAAAGAAGAATTACGTAGGATTATGTATTGCCTACGTAATGTTCCTGTATCTGGCGCTATTCCTAATGTATATGCCGAAGCTGCTCTATTGTATGCTATGGTAAAGGAATCAGATATGGGATTACCCGCTGTATTCTATCTTACTGGTAAGCTTATGACTACCATTAGAGATACAGAAGGTGGTTGGTTTTCTTATGGTCATAGCGAATACAGTCAGGAGTTTGTAAAGGAATTTGCAGAACTTCTTGGAGATGATGTAGACGTAGATAGGATCTGTTTGATAATTGATTCTATTGATTCATACATTAATCTGCATAAGTTCAATGCTCAAGATTCCCACGCTCTAATGATGAAGCTATCGAATCCAGACGTTTTGGAAGCGGTACATTATATCTCTGAATCTCTGGAAGGACTAGAAGAAACTTTTGAGACTCTCAATAAGAAGCAAAGGAAAGATATCTACAGAGACTTCCGAAACTTCATTAGACAATACACGAAGTAATAACTCCTACAGTATTAAATAATATAATAATATAATAATATCATGTGCCAACTTGTGATAAAGAAAAGGGGATTCTCTGTAGATAAGGATATTCTAAAGAGAGCGTCTTATGTAAACAAAGACGGTTATGGGTTTGGTGTTGCAAAGAATAACGAAGTCCTTGTCTTTAAAGGTTATGAAACCTTCGAAGAAATGTGGAGCGCTTATATTGATGAAACGGAAAACGAACAACATCCCGCATTGATTCATCTTCGGAATAATTCAAGGGGCGTTAACAGCCTAGAGAATACACAACCTTTTGTTGTTGGTAATATGTGTTTAGGGCACAACGGAACATTTACCGACATTCCCAGTGATAGCGGCAAGTCAGACACCTATGTGCTCTCACGTCTTCTTCACGATATATTCACATCCTCACCGGATCTAATAGATAACGAATCGTTCAACACCTTATTAGCTCACTTCATGGGACGTAATAAGGTAGCTCTACTAAAGCCAGATGGTGAATTTATTATATTCAATCGGAAGCTTTGGTTTAGAGAATCACAGGGAGGAAACGTATTATATTCTGCTTATTACGGCGTAAATGATTACACCAGTAATAATAGTAGTAGTATGTACGAACGTCACTATAATAGAGGCACTACGAACTACAGCCGTAATAGGAATATGTGTAAATCCAAAACCTGTACCAATACTCTATATACAGCTAACGAAATAGCAGACGGTATTTGTATTAGCTGTATGATAGATGAGTATAGAGAAAAGAAAATGAGGAACAGAAACCAATACGAACTTCTTAACTAATATCATATCTAGGAGGTAGATATGAAAATGAAAGAGGCTCTGTTAGGGACCAAAGGTAGGTTTTTTACAATCTCTTTTATAGAGAAGAAAACCGACAAGGGGATTCCAAAGGTTCGTACTATGACCTGTAGAACTGGAGTAAAGAAAGGTATTACAGGTAAGGGTATGAGTTATGATCCTATCGAAAGGAATCTATTACCTGTTGTTGATATTCGTAAGAGTAAAGAAACAGGTAAGATCGAACGTAGAATGGTTCCTCTTGATCCTGAAAGAGTAGTAGAAGTAAAGATTAATGGTGTGCGATACATACCAGATGATGAAGGAAACTTGATACCTAAAGGTTGATAGTTATTATCTCTCACTTAATTTAGCCTAGTGCCTAACGGTGCTAGGCTTTTTTGTTTAATATGAGTGACAGTTATAAAGATCGTCCTGAAAATAGATTCAAGAGAGACGAAGAGAAGAAGCGTAAGAATAAGTGGGAAACTAAAAAGGAGCGAAAAGAAACTAAAACTTTTCTCAGAAATTTAGCCAGACGTAACTACAATGCCTATTAGATGTACGTGTGCAGAGTGTAGGAATTTAGAGAGGAATGGAGAAGTTGAATATTATCTAAACATTGCCAGAAATTTATACGAACGAGACAGAGTTAGGAATCAGGAAAGAGTTAGGGAACGGGAACGTCAGATTGCTAGAGAAACGGAAGAAGCGCAAAGGGCAGCTTTTATTAGAGCAATAGAAAGAACTCCCCAACCAGAACCACCTAGACCTAGATTCCATGAGGGTTCTAATGTGGTATATGCTTGGAATCATAAGATGGATGTAGTTCCACAAGGAGAAGATCCAAAAAATATTCTCCTTGGTGCTGAACTAGAAGTGTATGTCGATACTAGAATCTATAATTATGAATCCGTAGCTAAGGAATGTGCAAATATACTTGGAGATAAAGGACTTCTAAAGTTTGATGGTTCTATTCACGAACGTACTGGATTCGAAGTGGTAACTCATCCACTTAGTCTAAAGTTACACGATGAATTATGGGAAGAGTTTCTACTAAATAAAAAGGTAGAAGGAATTTCAGAACATTCAACGTGTGGATTCCACGTACACGTATCTCGTAAACCACTTACTAAACTCCAGATTGCAAAACTTGTTGTATTTGTAAATCTCCCTGAAAACCGTGAGTTCATCGAACTTATGGCTGGACGTAAAGCAAACAACTACAATAAGATATTCAAAAAGGAGTGGGGTTACGCCAACAGAGTTTACGACAGAAGCCAACGTTACGTAGCTGTTAATATATTGAATAAACATACGGTGGAGTTTCGTATGTTCTCCTGTAGTTTCGATTATGAAACAATTATGAGACGATTGGAATTTGTTCGTAGTCTTGTTGAATTCTGTGGACCTTCTATTACTGGTTGTCAGAATCTTAGAGTCAATGATTATATATCTTGGCTTCACAACAGTAAAGAAAAGGATTACCAATACCTAAGACTTCATGAGTATCTAGTAGATATAGTAACTATCTAAACATGAGTCTCATAATAATCAAGCCCAAAGGTAAGAAGATCCCATTAGAAGATATCTGTTTAGCTTTCAACAAATATGGGTTTGGTGGAAGCTACGGTGTTACTAATGGGGTAGGGTTTAACTTCCTGAAAGATATTCAAGATAGAGATACGTTCATCTCATCTTATCTTGATGCATCTAACGATCAGGAATGCGATGCTATGTTGTTTTTTCCAGACAAGAAACTTTCTACTCTTAATGAGTGGCAACCTTTCTTGGTTAAAGGACACATGATGTATATGTTAAGCCCTAACAGGAATGATGCTGTAACTCATTCTCTAGAAGTATATAAATACTTTTCGGGTATGGATAACATCTCTTCTGCTATTGAGCGTAGAGCTTTCAACGAGTTATACTATTCCAATAACAAAGGAGATTGGCTTCTCTTTGTTAATCTAGATGGTAGTAGATATAACATAGGATTAAATCCTTATTTGTCTAACATTAAAAATGGTATATGGTATTCGGGAACTCTCATCAAACAAGTAAAGAGTAACGTTAAACGTTGTACAATGTGTGACAAGATTCTAAAGACCGATGTAGAAGATGTATTCGGTACGTGTAATCGTTGTCATGAATCTATGTATGGTAGGAGTACCCATCTAACAATAGTACATCCACCTGAGAAAATTAAACCTGTTTATTCATTTCATTACGGAGATTAAATTCTAATGTGTGTTATTATTTTGTGCAAAACTGGTCGTCGTCCTCAAAAGTCTGTTCTGGAAACATCTGCTAAGAATAATCCAGACGGTATTGGTTTCGCCGCATTTGTAGATGGTGGTGTGTATTTCGAGAAGGGAATTAAAATGGAACGTCTTCTCGAATTAATGGACGAACATAAAGGTCCTTGTGCAATTCATTTCAGAAAGACTACTTCTGGTGGAACTAACAACAAACTATGTCACCCGTTTCCAATCCATGAAGATGTTCCATTAGATTTGAAAGGTACGGTAGATTCCGTCTTGTTCCATAATGGAACGTTTAAAGAATGGATGGAGCATCTTAGGATTGCTGCTTTGAGTCTGGATGATTTTACAGTTCCACCTGATATGTGGTCTGATTCCAGAGCCATTGCTAAGTTTGTATATCATAAGGGAGATCATTTTCTAAATCTTCTTTCGTATGATAACACAAACAGGTTCTTGATTATGGATGGAAGAGACCAAACTTGGTCTAGGTTTGGTGGTTGGTTCAAGTATCCTTATGAAACTACAACAGGAGAAAAGGTACTTGTTGATGGTAAGGATACATTCGATGAAGAAATTGTATTCTCCAATGATTATTGGGATGGAAGTAAAAAGAAGTAAACTATGAATATTCTAGAACTAAACATTCAGCGAACATCTAAAGGATTAAAGATCAAAGCTAAAAGCGATTTCTTTGAGGATTACTTTGAAAGTGCGGATATCCCTGTAATTAGAGGAACAGGGATGTTTACAGGATTCGATGTATACAATGTACGTAATCGTATATTTATTGATGGAGTTTTAGATTATAGCAGATTCTTCTTTAATGATTACGGGAATAAAATTATTCCTAGCTTGGCGTTCCTAACAGTAAAGGGATTGAAAAAAGGAATAGAATTCATGGTTCCCGGTATTATCGTTAATAACGATCAGCTACAAAAGGTAACCACCAAAATTGATACTCAGGTACGTAAACTATACGCTGACCTGAATGCAGAATCTAAACTAGAAATGATTATAGTAGACGAGACTGTATAAGGTATGGTTAAAAAGAAAACATCTTCTCCTTCTTTCTTGGTAGAGAGTATATGTCATGGGAATAGAGGTAGTCCCTAATACGGGATACTTGATCTATTCCACTGAAATGAAGAGTTTTAAATCCTCTTTTATTAACGTTTATCTTGGTATTATTTAGTTCGCAGTTATCTATTAGGATTTCGTGAATAGAGTATATGATATTTGTCATATCACCCACACCGAATCTTGGTAGATTATCTCTATTACGGAAAGTTATCCAACCATCACCATCAAAGAATCCTAGTATATAACTAGACCACAATTCTTCTGGTAGATGATAAGGAAAGTACAGGGTATATGTTTTACGTGGGTGTATTCCCCAATATTGTAGAGTCTTATATAACTCTTCGCTATTAATCATGAACATACAATAATCCTTATTCATACCCTTATCTGTTCCAGTAATAACTTTATGTTCTGATTTTAAAAACTCTTTAAGTTTCTGAACATGGTCTATATCAGATATGGATAATTTAACTTGAACAATATGTTCTCCCTTTCGTCTTCTTACACAACCATCGGCAGCAATAAAACCTAACCAGTATGCTGCCTGTGGTGTAAGTGGTTCTTTAAACACAGACGGATCATGATAGAGAGTTCTATTCTGTTCTGATTTAGAACGGATAGGAATGTCATTGGAGCGCAACACGTCAGTAATGTATCTGTGATGCGTTCCATACAATTCTCCTATCTTTCTGGCTGATAACTTATCTTCGGTATATAATTTAATTATGTCTTGAGTGTTTAATTCTGGTTGGTTCATATTGTAGTGAATTTTGTACTTCAACTACAATATACAGCAATATGTTTCATAATACAAAAATAAAAGTACAGATATATAGGGGAGGTGGAAACGTCGAAATATGGCTAAATACAGGGATTACAGACTCATAGGCTTGGAGTTGGAAGGAGCCTGGAATAGATATATAAACGAACGTATCAGAACAGACGTTAGCGTAAATGCTAGGGGTGATATGGTAGGAGAAATTGGTAGTCCACCAATGAGATTACCCCAAGCATTGATATGGATGAGAGAAAATTATCCGGATGTAGTTAATGCTTCGTGTGGATTACATGTACATGTATCATTAAACGATCTGGATACAGCCAGACTTACTGATCCTAAGTTCTATGAGATGTTTCAGCAACGATTCACTGAATGGGGAGAGAGGAACAAGATTAAAGGAACTTTCTGGACCAGACTCAAAGGCAAAAATCGTTACTGCAAAAATAATTTCGTTCCTTATCAGCAATTAAGCGGTAACGGAGATAGATACACACAGATTAATTTCTGTTCGTATCGCAAATACAAGACAGTTGAATGTAGAATGCTTCCAGCATTTAAGAATGTAGAAACATCTCAATTAGCTGTCATTGAATTTGTCAAGATCGTACAGGATTATCTAAAATCATGTCCAAAAGAGAGTCTGTATCAGAAGCTATCAATAGCTTCTACAGACGTTACTTATGTAGAAGAAGAAATTGTATGGTAGAATTAAGATTAATTAAACAGACTAATGAATATCTTACTCTATATATTCGTAGTCCTATTATAGAAGAACTTTGCCAGAAGTTATCCCACGGTAAGACATATAGAAATCGTTACGATTTTTATATGGAGAGGAGACATTATATCCTAGACGGATATTCTGACGGCAAACATTTTAAGTATCTGAGTGGACTGTACAATCTTTCTATTCTTACTATTGTAGGATTGAAGGATGGTGTTACTGTTAGGATATATACTGACGATGATGATGAAGTAACATTCTCAAATATATCCAACGTTATTAAGAAGTTTGTTATCGATCAATTCTTAACTGATGGAAGTAATGACTCTATTAAAACCAAAGTAAAAGTATGCGGATATACTACAAAGGAAAATACAAAGCTTTGGCAACAGCCCTTAGCGAACACGGTTTCAATCGGATCAGGGACGGTAGCAGAAGGAGTAACGTAATTCTAGACTTCAATGATACCATATTTACTTTCTATCCTGAAAGGAATAAGGTAATCAATGCTCCAGAATGGTACGATAGGGTTAGAGACTTTAGCCGTATGAATAAGAAGGGACAAAAGAATGTCCTTTCCAATTACTTCTCTGTTCCTACTGACTATACAGAAAGCGATCCTCCTTACGTTGTTCGTCCTGTTCGTCATTTCGGAGGAAGAGAATTCCATATTGCTGAAAATAGGGATGAGGTATTGCAAATCGGAAATAGATTAGGACAGTTCTATGCTTCCGAATTATTTACCAGAGACAAAGAATACCGACACATCTTTGTAGGTGGTAAGCATATCGTTACTCTTTTCAAGAAAGTGAACGAAGACACTCCACAGAATCAACCGTGGAACCATTCATTTAATTCTACCTTCATGACCGTCACAAGAGAGGTCAATGATAAATTAAAACAAACCAGTTTTTATGATTCTGTTGGTAACTTCCTAGAGGATTATCCTTTAGATATTGTGGCTTTTGATACAGCTTGGAGAAAAAGAGGGAATCAGTATGTTGTGTTTGAGTGTAACATTGCTCCAAACATAACAATAGGAAGAACTATAGAAGTTGTAGTAGAGAGACTAAAGGAAATTAGAAACGTTGATGGATGAACAGGTTGTAGAAGTTCTAAATGAGATCAGACAATAAGGGGTATTGTATATGACAGTTATTGGTGTTGTTTTTATTTTTATCTTTGTTACATTTATGATAGTTGGTGTTCTTCTAGAAGAACCAGCTACGTTCGCAATTGGATTAATCTTTTTGATTCTCACTCTTTTGTTTTTATGGGGTCATCATTCAGAAACAAAGAGTACAGGAGTTGCAGAGGTAGAACATTCGTACGTTAAAACGAACGATGGACGTGTGTACGTAATGACTCCGAATCTGGAAAAATGGTATGAGGATTACAATACCGTTGCTAACATAAGTGATTCTACTAGGGTGTTTGAAAGTTACGACTTCAACTTTCAGGGAGATACTTTACGTGTAAGACATTTCTTTCAATTCTAGTATCATACTCTTTGTGTGTCTCTAGGTTATAGGGTATATTTGTGGTATAAAAACTACACGTATGCCCTATGAACCAAGACAAATTAGAATTAGCAGAAATACTTAGAGTTGCATCAGAGTTAGCCAAAGAAAGAGATTTAATTTACGTAGTCTGTGAGACGGAGAAATCATATAGGAGATATGAGTGTGCTTCTTTGGCCTATCATTCTGCAATAGATAGGAACAAAAGACCTAAAATTAAGTACATCATATACCCTGACAGCGCAATAAATAATCATATGGTGTATGATGGAGATTAGCAAACCCAAAAGAAAATACTATGTCGTTCATTATCTTGACAACGGCGAACAATACACAGAAGAAATAGAAGATCGTTACGTCAGATGTGTTACTCCTAGAGAAGATGCTCACGCATTTATTATGTTAGGATATATCACAGCAGATGTAAAGGATGGAGATAACACAATCATTCTATACAGCAATCCCGTTTGGCAATCCGGTGTATTTTATACCAAAGGAGAGAAACTTTCTCTTAGAGATATAGGGTTGTCCGATCCAGACAATACAGAGATTATTGAAAAGATGAAACGGGTTGAAGAAATCACAGGCGAAAAGGCTTATGTTGTTCGCTTCCAAGGGGAATATTTTATTTTCCGCAAACAGGATAAGATGTTCGACAGTAGTAAGGTTCGTCGTAAGTAACATGGAAGAATCATTAGACGAGTTTGACCTTAACTATGTTGAAGTAGAAGATGGTCTGTGGCTAAAAGTATATAGTCAAGATCAAACCATCGTAGCAGTATTCACTACTGATGGTGAAGGGGTAGATGATTATACCCTAGAAGAATACATGGAAAAGATTGAAGA
>Ga0164243_10004174_pt1 | contig 22762 bp, 22 predicted proteins | sample OricompcompostOP_FD_108781 | JGI IMG/M metagenome (GOLD analysis project Ga0164243, IMG submission 108781) | Organic Plus compost microbial communities from Emeryville, California, USA - Original compost - Organic plus compost (OP) | ecosystem: Engineered > Solid waste > Mixed feedstock >...
AGATCAGCATCCCTTGCTCCTTGTTCGTCCTCACTGTCTTCGCATATCCTAACACAACGATTGTCTTCTGTCAAGCGAAGGGGGACGTCCTGCTGCTGCTGGCTTCCTGCGCCATCCATCCCCTTGGCTGAAGCCAGGGGCCTTCTGCCGCTTTCTGGTAACCGGGTATGCTGACTCCATCCTCGAAGGGAATGTCGATTTTCTCGACCGGTGTCTCAAACAGGGCGATGGCTTGATCGAAGGCGGCCACACTTTCAAAGTAGATGGCATCGAAGTTGGCCTGGTCATGTCGGTCAAAGAAGAACTCAGCAGTGCGCAAGTAGTTGTACGCTCGCAGAAAGTTGATCCGGGCCGTCTGACGCTGCCCCAGCGCCAACGCCTCTTGCGCTCTTCTGGCGTTGTGTCGTCCTTGTTGAACCCAGGTTTCGATGGAGGCGTCTCTCGTGCTTCCCTTACGTGCGATGTCGTGGGCGACTCTCAACACCTCACCAACCGATGCAGCACCATACAGCTCATAAGAAAGGGTCCGAAGATACTGGAAATCTAACAACTCACTGTCAACCAGATTCAGACGAGAGTAACTGGTTTTCAGTTGAAGTGGACTTGATGACATGCTGTCTTCTCCTTTTGCTTCTCTCAATACTCAAACGGTCCTCATCTCACAACAGCCTGTCGAATATATGGCATACTGTTGTGAGAGACAGTGTAGCGCTGGAAGTCTTTCACTTCAATACTCAGATCTGAAGAACTGTCGGATATTCGACAAGGAGGACATTTTGACGAGAAAGAAGGCTGATCTGCGGGTCAGGCGAACACAAATGGTGTTGCGCGAAGCACTTATTGCGTTAATCGAAGAACGCGGCTTTGATGCGGTCACTGTGGGTGACCTTGCCGAGCGAGCGATGGTCAATCGCACCACGTTCTATCTGCATTATCAAGATAAGTATGACCTGGTCACCAGTATTTTCAGGGAAGCAGTTGATGAACTCTCCAAAAGTCTCGGGACACCGCTAGAGGGACCAGGTCGTGTCGATCCAGAACATCCCCCACAAATGTGGGTCAAGTTGTTTGAGCACTTCGCTCTTCATGCCAGGATGTATCGAGCTCTGCTCAGTCAACGTGGGAGCCCCTGGTTTGTGGCACAGGTGTGTGAGTATGTAGCAGACCTGGCACAAAAACGTCTTGAGGCATCGCGGCAACCATCCAACCGATATAGAATGCCTTCCGAGGTCGCCATTGCTGCAATATCGAATGTGTTTATTGGAATGGTCACCCGGTGGCTCGAAGGAGAACAGCAACATACCCCCAAACAGATGGCAACATGGTTTCTCAGTTTTGCCCTCTATGGATACTATCATGCACTAGGCTTCGATGCATTTCTCTCACCTGAGGGACGCAAAACGAACAAACAATGATCGCTGAGCAGTAAAACGTGATGGTCACTCGATCCTTTTTGCTGCAATAACATCCGTAGCACGATGTAGATTCATTTCTTCCATATTTCTTTGATTCCCCGTTTACTGCTCAGCTATACTGTCTCGTTGCGCAACCCGTGGGAGGTACAGAGCCTGAGGACCAAAGTGTCCAGATCGCCTGTGTCGCTCTGATCGACACAGGCGAGGCCTCACGGGAAGCGGCAGCACAAGCGGGCATTGAGCTAGTTGTGATCAAGCAGCCACAAGCCAAGAGAGGCTTCGTGCTCTCGCCCCGTCTCTCTCGTCGTGGAGCGCTCCGCGAGCCTGGGTCAGTCGCTTCCAGCGCGCGTCCACGACGATGAACGGCTTCCACAAACAGTCACAGGCTTGCAGTTTGTGGTCTTCGCTTGCCTGCTGCTTTCTCAATTCATGCACGTGAGCTTGAGTCCTGAACAGCCTCTAGCAATCTCTTCCCCTCCTTCATGATGCGCTTGTACCTTTGCAAAGGCACAAAAGAAATGCAGCAGCGGCTTTATGCACGTTTTGGGTTGGTTGTGGTGACACCTCCTAAGCTATGTTACAGTCCTCGTCCCTGAAGAGTGGCCGAGCAGCACATCTTTGCAAGCCCGACGGCAATAGGTCGAGACGGTCTTTCCCAGGTCGCATGTCGTCTTCTTTTGCCTCCAGCAGGTGCGACCGCATACCCTCTCTGGGCTTGCATGTCTTGCTGGCGGCTAGAATCGCACAGCACAACGCCTCTCCCTGGCTCAATAGCTGCTTCGTCGTCCCTGTTGGCATTTGCTGCATTGCTTGTCTCGCCCCATGTTCATTCACACCAACCGTGAAAATAAAGAGGTGCAAACAAGATTGGAAAGAAGTAAGGCTCTTAAACACTTAATGTCATAACAATAATTTCTTCTTTACAGCTCTGCAAAACAGTATCCTTTCATAAAGCAAGGGGGGCAGTGCATGGGAAGGGTTCCAGCAGCCCAGTGCCCCCTTGCATCCTACGAAGCCTTTTTCTCCGGCTTGACTGCGAGGAGCAAGGTCTCTACGCCTGAGAGGATAGAGGAGAATAGATACCTTTCAACCTGCTTGAGAGAGCTGCTGGCTCTTTTTTAATAGCAGGAATTTTTTGATTGCTTTGCTCTTTTTGTTCTTGTATTTCCTTTATTCTGCGCATTATAATAGGATTAACTTTGGAATTTGAAAGCATGAAGCGAGGGAGCGGTTATATGCGAGAGAAACGAAAAATTGTTATCTCTAGTTTGTGGGTGATGAGTCTCCTCCTTCTCTGCTGGGGAGCCTACCAAATGTGGATGGTTCTATCTTCCCAGACTGTAGAGGTGTTTGGACTAAACGGCTATTACGCTTTTACAAGGGTTTCCTATCTTCCTTTTCCTTCTTTAATCCTCTTTGCTTTCTTACTTCGCTTTTTGTTGTATGGTGCCCTTGCTCTTCTGCTTTTTGGAATAAGTATGCTGCCTACTCGAAGAGCTTACTGGAGCATTCATGCCGCAATATGGCTGGGAGCAGGAGCCATCTGGTATCAAATCTCTTTTCTGAACGCAACAGGAGTGTATCCAACTCTTTGGCCTCTTTTCACATCCCCAATGACTTTGTGGCTCTGGATAGGGATAGCATTCGGTTGCTCCTTGCTCTTTGCTCTCCTTTTTCATTTCCTTACAAGATCTCTGTCTTTACAGAGTGACAAAAGAAACAGAGACAGGAAGAGAGAAAGTGCCTGATTTTTTTATTGCTGAATGACCAGCAGCGCTCGTGTGCAGTGCGGGCCAGACAGTTCCCTTTTGCGCTCTCCCTCAACGCGCAGGCCCGGCAAGCTGCCGCTGACCGGGCGTGGGCTGCCTGAACTGTTCATCCCTCATAGAATGAGCATTGGCTAGGCGAGACGTTTGGCCAGATATTCCCAGGAGAAGGGATAACGGTATTCAATTCCGATGTGAGTGCCGTCAAAGAGTTCAAAAAAGATATCAGTCACGCCAATGCCCTGTAACTCCCGACGGAGAGCCTCAGCACCAAGATCCAGATAATACTGGTCCGCTCTGCCCGCATCAATATAGATAGCTTGCATCGTTCTAAAGGTGTGTGCGTGTTTGGCTACCAGACGAACTGGATCATAAGCGAGCCAGCGCTCCCAGATTTCAGGTCGGAGTTCCCCTGTGGCAGGGTGAAAGGGAAGGTGGATTGTACCATCTTCATCGGCTGAGTAGCAAGCAGCCATACACCAGACTTCTAGGAGGGCGGCATCACTCTCCTTTGTGAAGGCAACACGACTACGGAAATCGTGCCAGAACAGTTCATAAGAACCCTCATAGTGATCGCGAAGAGCGCGCACAACTTGAGGAAACAGAAGCTGATAATACTCAAAAAGGGCATCACCCGAGTGCGTCGCGAAGGCACCCCAGAGATCAGGGCGCAAGACGGAAGAGATGAAAGCCCCATAGCCACCACTTGATTTCCCAGAGATTCCTCGATGCTCACGCGCTGATAAAGTTCGATAATGCTCATCTATCCACGGGACAATCTCATCACAAAGGTACGTGTGGTAGCGGCCAACTGCCGGAGAATCGAGATACTGACTACCTCCATAAGAGGTCCAGCAATCAACCCAGACAAGAATGCAAGGCGGAATGTCTGGATTGGCAAACAGCTCATCTGCCAGTTCAACGGGGTGTTTCCGAAATGGGGAGCGATTGCGCCACATATCAAGCTGGCCGGTCAGACCCAAAAGCATATAAATGGTAGGATAACGCCGTTCGGGTTCCTCATCGTAGCCAGGAGGCAGGTAAACCCATAGTGGGCGTTGATATGGGTCACGTAAGACATTCTCCCGAAGAATATGGCTTTCAAAAGTATGCGTTTCTAATCGTCCTTTGAATTCAAGAGACCAGGGATACATAGGCACATTTCTCCTCTCAATAGGGAACATAAAAGAAGCGGATCAATAAACAGGTGGAAGAGTGGCAGTGAAGTTTATGTTCTATTCAGGGCAATGCAAGCAAGAGGTATAAACGAAAGGGATCGTTCAGTATAGATTTATCCGCCTGATTTTGTTTCCCACGAGGGAAACGACCTGATTTCAGAGCACTTTCGTCCTTACTACTCCTTTTGCCTCACGATAGACCTCCCCCAACAATGCAAAGTATTTGTACTGGAGCGATATATCTCGTATCATCTCCCCTGCTCGAAAAAATCCGGGAGTAACAGAGAATACTTTCCTTATTCTAAATTATACAAAAGATGCTGCCTCTTCTACAAGTCTTCCTAGAACAGGATATTCAGAACAAGAGCTACTTCACATGCTCTTCTGCCCCCACCGACAAACCAGCGATGTTCACTCTCAGCAGGGCACCAAATACATAACAGAGACAGACAAACGGAAGACTTTGCAGAAAATCGTCGCATCTCTGCTAAGAAGATGATGAAGAGAAGACAATGTTCAGATATATTGAAAAGGATCGCCAGGGCATAGAAGTTTGCAAGAATTCCTGGGCATGAGCGTTGGGATGAACCGGGTTCATGTCCGGACCGAAAGCTTGCCTGAAAAACACCCGAAAGGGAATGAAGGAGTTCAAGAAGTCGGGTGAAATCTCAGGAACAGACCCCTTGATTCCGACAAGCAAGCCTGAGACGAAAGTCTTTCGTTCTGGTTCATCGGGGGACATAATCACCTCAGTCAGTGACTTGCGGTTATATAGAGGTTATCTGGTCGACCTGAGGGATTCAGATACCTGGAATTCTATGACTCAAAAGCTGAAACTACACCTGATATTAGATACTTCCACTGTACTTAGAAACAGTTACCTCAAATATGATATACTACTAAAATAGTAGTTCTATAGAATTTACCCCCTCACAAGGAGAAACAATGTTCACTCGAAAGATCATCGATTATACTACGTTACCTACTGGCACAATTACAAGACATGGTGAAATTACTATCTGCAAGCACTGTGGTAAGCCCGGAACGCATATTACGGCTACAGCGAAGATCAGTTCCATAGAAAAAACCCAATATAAACTTTTTGAGCATTTTGGTCCCTCTACCTCATGCACCTATAGCATTGTAATAGGCACAGATGGAAAAAGACACGAAGGATGGAGCACCTCCGATATCAATCGTTGATTGACCAGAACACATAAAGAACGGTACCATCGTCCATCAGCACTCGAGACCCTGCTTGTCAGTAACGCTCTATGGTATTCGATCAGAAGGAAGATACTGGCTCAACAGGATAAACGTTTCGGGAAGATGTCTCTCATGTCCATTTTCACAGAGAGTCACCTTCTTCGCCATAGCACTCGCGCTTCTCGAAACGCGGGCGCATGAAAAGCAAACCATTGAAGCGTTGATACGATATCGTTTGGAAAGACGCCCTGCTACCTGTCGCTCTTCCCTGCTTCGCACACCCACCGACAGGTGTTGCGCAACAAAGACCCGCCAAGTGCCGCCAGTCCAAACAGTGCATCCACTCGATCAACCGCCGCACGTTGCGTCTGCTCATCACGTTCCCAACAGGCTGCAATTATCCTTTCAGCAACATGCCCCGCACCTAAAGAACCTTGCAAAAGGGAATAAGATCGAAGTGCTTCTACAAAAGCACTTGACATTCAGTGAACGTTTGTGTATGCTTTCAGAAAAGAAAGGCTGGCGCAACGTGCCCGCTGTGCGTGGTCTTCTTCACCTTTGTGATTCTTGGGGTAATTCATCAATTATTCCTCTTCAGCAGAAAGGGCAACATATGGAGAATCAACAAACGAGCATAAATCAATCAGGGACAGGCATGAGCCGCTCCTATGTGGTAACGGGCGGAGGCCGTGGCATCGGCAGGGCGGTTGTTGAACGGCTCCTCAGCGAAGCGAACATCGTGGTTGCGATTGAACGTGATCCTGACGCACTGACCTGGGTGGACACACATCCCGCTGGTCCGCGAGTGATCGCTGTGGTTGGTGATGCCTCTGACGAGAACGTGGCGGAGCGTGCTGCGGATCTCGCACAGACCGCGGGCTTCTTTGCGGGTTGGGTCAATAATGCCGCAATCTTCCGGGACGCCTCGCTCCACTCCGCCTCCACGCACACGATCCTGGACCTGATCTCGATGAATCTCTTCCCTGTCATTGTCGGGTGCCGGACTGCGATCCGTCGCTTCTGTGCCTCGGGAACACACGGAGCCATTGTGAACCTCTCCTCGTACCAGGCGCGGCAAGCCGTTCCCGGCTGCACCCCCTATGTGACAGCCAAGTCCGCTATTGAAGGACTGACGCGTGCGCTTGCTGTCGAGTACGGTCCATATGGCATTCGTGTCAACGCCGTCGCACCAGGCTCAGTGGAGACCGAGCGCTACGAGGAGTTGCTTCGTCGGAAGAAGCCTGAGGGCGCCGCACGCATCGAACAGCAAATGCGCCTGTTGCATCCGCTTGGCCGGGTTGCACACTCTCAGGAGATCGCAGCCGCTATCGTATATTTGCTCTCAGATGATGCAAGTTTTATCAACGGCGCGACGCTGCCTGTCGACGGTGGGAGATCGGTGCTCGCACTCGATCCAGAGTCATCCCAGGCGTTCAGCAGTGCGCAGCGCCAGGAGAGGACTCCATAACAGAACACAGAGAACGTGCTTCCACATCACCAGGATCAGATCACGCTCGCGCAGCATATGCAGTTGCTCAGGCACTCAAAGACAATGAGATCGAACACGTTTTTCTGATAACCGGGGGTGACCCCTGGTCGTGGTGGCCTTGCGCGATGTTGGGGTCACCATGCATCTTGCTCGGAGCGAAGCTGTGGCTGTTGTCATGGCCGATGCCCATGCTTGTGTTATCGACAGCCCCACAGTCGTCTCTGGTCGATAGGGATGGGGAGCATCAAATGTCGCAGGCACTCATTGATACATATTGGGCACGCAGCTCCGCTCTTGCTCTTACCAGTACTATCTTGATGAAGGGAGAGAATCGCCTGGAGTACTCAGCACAGGGAAGCCCTGGCTGCCACTCTCCCGCAGTGGGCCAACCTCTGCGTGACGTCTCAGACGCACAATCCTGGCTCGATGTTCTTGCTCTATCGAGGAGCATCGAAGCCCCGTTGTAGCGCTGGGCGGAGGCACCTTCACATGTGCTGGCCTCCAAGCGTGGAGAGGATGGTCAACTTTACCACTGCCTCGGTTCCTCTCCCTGCCTACAACAAGCTTCACCTTGCACGTGGACAACTCATGGTCAGATGATTCCTCTGATACGGCTATCTGGTTGCAATGCAAAGGGTAGCAAGCAATCATATAGCTGTTCTTCTCTGCGTGATTTGGGCGAGTGGACCAACACCAACGAGGCTGGTATGTTGTTAGCTCGTCCCACGGACGACCAATTCCACACCCAGGACCACCTCGCGAGCTGTACCAGACCTGTCAAGTCGTTGGAGGAGAAGTTCCACGGCAACCCGACCAGTTTCTTCCAGAGGCTGGTGTACGGTCGTGAGACCCAAAGCTTCAGCCAGTTCTCCGTCATCGAAACCAACAATAGCCACGTCGTCTGGAACAGCGAGTCCCAGGTGATGTGCAGCTCTCAGTACCCCCGCTGCCAGCGTATCGGAGCTCGCGAAAACAGCGGTTGGACGATGTTCCATCGACAAGAGGTCCTTTGCCGCCTCAAAAGCCGCCCCAACTCCATATGCAGTGAAGCGTACATTGTTCTCTGTGAGGGGATAGCCAGCCTCTGTCAGCGCTGCACGGAAGCCCGAGAGCCGCCGTTGTACAGGTGAGACATACAGGTGAGATTGTTGCTCCTCACCAAGAAAGCCAAAGTGGCGATGTCCGCGAGCTACAAGATGCGAAGCTGCGAGCTGACCACCAGTGAAGTCTGACGTAAAGACGGAGTCGAATCCGGGGTGTTGGACATCGATCAGCACAGTGGGAAGCCTCAGGTCGATGAGGCGTTTGGCTATCGCCTCGTCCAACGGCAGGCTTATGATGATGAGTCCATCCAGCCGACCGGTGATAGGTAAGCTGGAGAGCAACGGGGAGGAACTCTGTGCCGCTGACTCCTGGTCGAACAAGACGATTTCCAGCGGGCGCTGACTCACCATGTGGAGAATCCCGTTGAGGCGCCGGGTCACGGATGGGTAGGAGGTATATGGTGCAACGACGCCGACGCGTCCCACGCCTCGGCGTGCCTTAGCAACCGCCTCTGGCTTGGGGACAAAGCCGAGTGCATCGACAGCCTCCAATACCTTACGTCTCGTCTCCGCGCTGACACGCCCTGGAGCGTTCAGTGCAAGCGATACAGTAGAAATGCTGACCCCGGCCAGGTTGGCAACATCATAGATGGTTTTCGGTTTGGACACGTCACACTCCTCCTCTCGTAGCAGACAGATCTATCCTACACATGTGTTCATGGTCTGTCAAGGCTTTTTGTCGAAGCACTTCGACCTGGAAAATCGTATCAGTCGGTCCATCAAGCCGCTCCTGATCCAGGTTCTCAGGCAAGATGCTCTTCCTCAATAGTCATCCGTGTCAAGACGAAAGGTGCCATAGGGATTGATGTGTTGTTAAAATAACGGCGTTCACTCACGCCAATCAGCCACCCGCATCATCTGGACTTACTCGGGTTTCGCTAAAATTTGTTGCAAAAGGAGCTTATCAATACAAAAAGGCATAGTTGGAGGAGATGGAGTGAGAGTGCAGCTAACTCCTGCTCGTCCAGATGGTTGGTTTGGAAATCGCCTTCATCTCTCAAGAACAACAATGAAATCAGCCAAAGGGAACCTTTTCTTATGAGCCCAATGCTATTCATACTCAATGGAGGAGAGGGTGACAGGTTTATTGATCATACTCAAGCCGAGACGGGTTTTATAAGGACTGGCACACGCCACGAGCCAGATACCGTTCTGCCTGCTTGCTGATGACTTCTTCCTCCTGCCTTTCGCTCCATCATACACGCGTCACCGGGCCATGCTCTTTGGCGACACCTCCTTTTGCATCTCTCCCCTGCACTCTCGTGGCACTGAGCCGCCTGCTTTCCTCTCTCACCTCTTTTTCTGTCCCCGCTTAAGAATGAGAGAGATTTCTTTCTTTCAAAGCATAACTTCTATTCTCTTTTTCTTCTTTATACAGTCGTGAAGCCGCAAGACAGGCGCTCTTACGTGTGTTTCCACCATGTTAACAGTCCTCTTGACTTAGAGTACGCTCAAACTGCTATACTTGCATGCATGCCAGGAAATATATGTAGCGCTCCCGAAAAACAGGCGTACAGATCTCGGCTCAGAACGTTGAACATGTCAGCAAGACGTGATTATGTCCTTCCATCATTAAACAAGAGAAAGTGAACGTAGCATGCATCTATCGCGCAGGCAAATAAAGCAGCAAGATACACGACAAGAGCTCTTACAGTGGCTTGCCCTGGTCGCTTCCGCGCTCGGCTTCTTCATGGTAACACTGGATACTACCATCGTAAATGTCGCGCTTCCCTCCATTCAACACACAATAGAGGCAGGAATTACCGGGCTGCAATGGATCACGGCAGGCTATACGCTTGTCTTTGCAAGCCTGCTCCTTCTGACAGGCTTCCTGAGTGACCGCTTTGGAAGCAAACGAATATTCATGCTTGGACTGCTCATCTTTACACTCAGTTCAGCGCTCTGTGGAATTGCACAGTCGCTTGCAGTCCTGTTACTTGCCCGGCTTCTTCAAGGGATAGGCGCGGCACTTCTCGTTCCCGCGTCACTTTCTATCATCACACAAACCTATACCGATACCCGCCCCCGAGCTATCGCACTCGGTATCTGGTCTACTATTGCAGCAACCGCAGCGGCAGCCGGGCCAGTGCTTGGAGGACTATTAGTCGAGCGTACAGGCTGGCATATGATCTTCCTTATGAATATTCCAGTGGGGCTTGTCGGGCTGCTGCTTTCCATGTGCTTTATCAAATCGATAAGAACGAATGCACAGCGTGCTTTTGATATTCCCGGCCAGATTACGGGTATTCTTACAATCCTCTCGCTGACGTTTGCTCTGATCGAGGCTGAACCACTTGGCTGGAATGCGTTGCCGGTCATTGGCGCCTGCGTCGTCTTCGGAGCTGCTCTTATCACCTTCCTGATCGTGGAACAACGCAGCACAAGCCCGATGCTTCCACTGACTCTATTCCGTTCCGCGACCTTCTCCAGTACAACGCTGGTCGGTTTCCTGCTCAACTTCAGCTACTATGGCTTGCTTTTCCTGCTGAGTCTCTTCTATCAGCAGCTCCAGGGGCTTTCCGCCTGGGATACCGGGCTTCACCTGCTGCCCTTATCAATCATCAACCTGTTTGCAACGCCCATTTCGGGCCAGATGACAGCACGTACAGGGCCGCGCTTGCCCATGACGATCGGCATGGCACTGAGTGCCGCGGGTATCTTTGCCTTTCTCTTCTGGGGAACACATGCACTGCTGAACCTTGCCTCCTTCCTGGCAATTGGCTTCGGGGCTGCACTGGTAGTCCCACCGTTGACATCCGCACTTCTGGGCACTGTAGCCCCCCGATATACAGGAACTGCATCAGGCGTACTCAATGCAAGTCGTCAGGCAGGAGGAACGTTCGGTGTGGCAATTCTTGGTGCACTCTTCAATAGCATAAATGGACAGGCAGGCATCAATGTGGCACTTGGTGCCGCCGGAGTCGCCCTGCTGCTCGGGTGTATGCTCTCGTTGTTCGGTGTCTCCTCCCCTGAGAGGTCATCATAAGCAAAGCAGGCGGTCAATTGCTTGATCGCCTGCCCTTCCAGAACAAGCAATCAGGCCTGCCCTATACGTCTCGCATTGAGACGGGACTGAAAGCAGCAGGAAATTGGTTATTGACCCGTTGCTCATAAAAGAGATCCCGGAGAGAGTATCAGCTATTTGCGAGGCTCCACTTACATCCTACGCATCTCGTGTTGTATGGCAGCAGTGTTGGAGCTCAGGGCAAGCGCTTACCCTCTCCCTTCTTCAATCTGTTCCGGGCTTCCCGGGATGGAGCGAGGAACAATGGGGCCGCTGAACGCCGATGATCCCGCCTGAACTCTCCTTTCTTGCTCCGATAGATGGCCAGGAGACGGGCTTTGTGACCAACTTCGATGATCTGGTACTCTCTCTGTGCGTACTCGTCTCAGTCAAGACCTTGGTGCTATTGACGTCAACCAGTTCATCGAACTTTTACAGGCAGAAGTAGCAACGGTTCATCTATAGAAAAGGGAAGCGTTTATTCAGATCTTCGTGTATAGTGTGCTTATTCCTGCACTCGTCGCGATGGCTTTGCGCATCCAGGGAAATTGACAGTAGAGCGTCGTTCATCGCCCAGCACGGCTCATGCCTGACCTCTTTAACAAAAGGTACGCGGGCAGTCCCATCCTCTTTAAGGGGAGCGTGCCCTGTTCGCCTTTCTGTTCTTTTCCCTGGAAATACGGCTCTCCCACAGAGGGCTGAATTTCAAGCGCCCTTGTTTGTATAACTCGCTTTGAGCCGTGCCTTCCTTCGGCCACGAAAAGGAACCCGGCGTCATACCTGATCTTGCATTCCATTCGCTTCTCTGCTATAGTCGGGGGAGATGTTGGGTGTGTTGGGTGTGAAAACGTGCCCGTAAAGGAGAAGCAATGCCGAAACAGCCCGTCTGCCAGATCCTCTGGTTAGAGGAGCAGCAAACCTACCAGCTCTTAAGAAATGGACATGTCGAATGCTGTTTCGTGCAGGGAAGCGAGCCGCCGGAGTGGTTTCAGTTTCTGGAAAGCCAGACCTCCTTTGCATTTCAGGGAAGAGCAGGACGCCTATCGATCATCAAAGAGACGCGCCCGAGGGGCGCAGGATACTGGTATGCGTACCGCACAGTGGGCCGCCGCACCACCAAACGATATCTCGGTAGCACCTCTGGAGTAACCATTGCGCGTCTTGAGAAGATAGCCCGCGAACTGTATCAGGTACAATCTGAGGAGAGGAACACGCCCCCTCTCCTCCTGACCAGGTTACGACCTCCACGCCTCTCCGCATCTCTTCTCGACCGCCCGCACTTGCTCCAACGGCTTGACAGCGCATCGAGGCAGAAACTCACTCTGCTTGTCGCTCCTGCCGGCTCTGGCAAAACAACCCTTGTAAACCAGTGGCTACAGACCCGTGATCACGCGGTTGCCTGGGTCTCACTTGACAGAGGCGATAATGATGTGTTTCGCTTCTGGAAAGCAGTGATTACCGCCAGCCAGACACTTCAGCCGGGCCTGGGTCGGGCGAGCCTCGAAGATCTCTCGCGCTCTTTACAGCCACCGTTCATCGCTCCACCACTGGAAACAGCCCTGTCCCACTTCATCAATGACCTCGCACAGTTCAGTCGCCCCGGACTCCTTGTGCTTGATGATTACCATACTATCGAGGAGCCACGTATTCACGAAATGCTGGCGTTCTTCCTTGAGCATATACCACCCCATTTCAGCGTGTTTCTTCTATCCCGAACAGAGCCGCTTCAATTACCGCTGCTACGCTGGCGAGCCAGAGGAGATATCTCCGAATTACATCACACAGACCTGTTTTTTTCGCAGGAAGAAACAGCACATTTTCTGCGTCAGGCGCTTTCCACCTCCCTTTCTGAAGAAGCGCTTCGCCGGCTTCACGAGACCTTACAGGGATGGATAGCCGGTCTGCGCTTACTGATGCTCTCATTTCCCGCATCCTCTCAAGCAACCGAGAAGAGCATTGAACAAGCGCTGGCCTCGCTGGATCGCCCACTACAGGATTACTTTGTGACCGAGATTCTCAAAGCACTACCAGAGCCAACGCAACATTTTCTTCTCCAAACAAGCGTTCTCTCGCGCCTGAACGGGCCACTCTGTGAGGCGGTGACCGGGATCGAGAACGGAGCAGCTCAATTGAAAGCAATCGCACAGGCCGGGCTCTTTCTCGAAGCGCTGGACGAAACATGGTACTGTTTTCATGCCCTTTTTGCAGAGGCTATGCGCCGAGAAGCCACTATACAACTTGGTGAAGAGGCACTACGCCGTTTATCGCTACAAGCAAGCCACTGGTATGAACACAATGCGCTACCGATGGAAGCAATCGAGACAGCTCTTGCGGGCCATGATTTTGAACGCGCCGCCTTTTTGATCGAACAGATCAACCAGGAAGGCCTGCTCAACGAGCTTTATACCGTCCGCCGCTGGCTTGAATGCCTCCCTGAACCGCTGCTTCACGCACACCCTGAACTCTGCTGGCTTGCGGCATTGACACTTCAAGTGCCTGAGAACAAGACAGCGCCCTCTGCTCCGATCCAGGAGCGTACTGAAGCGCTGCTCCAACGGGCAGAACAGGCAAACATGCCCGCCGGGCATATCACCGCTCTTCGCGCCCTGATCGCCTGGCGAGGCGACCATTTCTCTGAGGCCCTGCACTATGCACAGCAAGCGCTTCCACTGCTCCCACCTGTCGAGCAGCCATCTTCCCTTCAGGTGTGGCGCGGCATGTGCTTGTTTATCATCAGTATCGGGCATCTGTATAACAAGGCCTTCACAGAAGCGCGAACTGCTCTCCTGGAGGCGTACACATATGGACTGGCAACCAACCACAGGCATTTCACCGATGGCTTGCTTCTCCTGATCGGGTTCTGTAGCTATACACTCGGGGATTTGTACCAGGCATACGAGTATTATCAGCAGGCCCTTCACGGAGCCAGGGACCAGCAGAACAACGAGATAGCAGCCCGCTCATTGCTTGGAATGGCCGGCATTACCTTCATGTGGAACAACCTCTCGCTCGCAGAACAGCAGACAAACGAGGCTCTGGCCCTTGTTGGCAATGAGCACCCGGATATTCGCGATGAGGCAACTCTTCAGCTTGCGCAAATAGCGCATGCATGTGGGCACCTGACCTCAGCACAGCAACAGGTTTCGGTCGTACTCGCCCGCCTTCAGCTACAGACAACTGTGCAGGCCGCTCAAAAGCGCCGCCATGTACAGATATATGCAGCTCAGCTTTCACTGCAAATTGATGATCAGGAAACAGTAAACCGCCTGCTGCTTGAGAATGAGCCCCACGACCAGGACGAAGCGCTGCTGTTCGGATTACTTCGCGCACGCCTTCTACTGGCTCAGCAGCGCGTTCACGAGGCTCTACAGCAGCTCAGATCTCTGGTTTCGCTCGCCCAGGAATGGCCCTTCGCCCTTGAGATCCATATACTGTACGCGCTGGTTCACGCTACCCTTCAGGAAGAGCAAGCAGCACGGCAACAACTTCAGCAAGCACTTGAACTGGCTCGGAATGCAGGCATTGTGCGTCCCTTTCTTGCAGAAGGAGAACCGCTTATTCGACTGCTACGTCACCTGCTCCCAACCCTTCAGGAGCCCACACGGTCATATGCAAAAATACTGCTTCGTGCCTTTGCGCAAGCTGCCAACAAAGAGACAAGCTCAGCAGCAGATCAACTGATCGAGCCACTCACCCCACAGGAATTGAGTATCCTCCGACTACTGGCAACCGGGCGCAGTAATCAGGAGATCGCGCAGGCAATGGTCATATCGGTCAACACGGTGAAGTACCATACCAGGCATCTCTATCGCAAACTCGGCGTCAACAATCGGCTCCAGGCCAGCAAGGTAGCCCAGCATCTCAAGCTCATCTGAACGACTACCCATACACTACCCCCGGGGAGGAGGCTCTTTCCTTCCCCACCTGCTATAGTAACTCCATGAAGAGAAAGAGCATCATATGTTCAACACCCAAAGGAGACCTCATCACATGGATTCAGTCCGCTCTCGCGACGTCGTTGCTTTGCGCAAGCTCTTGTGGGTAGGCCCACTGGTTATTGTCTGCGCGATAATCGCAAACCTGATCATCCGAACCATTGCAACTGCCTTTCTGGGGGTCCCGGAAACATTCCAGTACTTTCAGGGCACAACGATCATCGGCAGTACTATCACCTACCTGCTGCTGGCATTGCTCGCCTTTGTCCTGGTCTGTCGTTTCGCCCGAAGACCCTTTCATTTCTATCGTATCCTTGCACTCATTGCCTTACTGATTTCGTTGCTCACCCCTGTTCTGGCACTGAGTGGACTGATGCCCATTCCTGGTATGAGCATGCGCATCTTCTGGGTAATGATTGCAATGCACGTTGTTTCTGCGGCCATCACCGTCAGCCTGCTGACAACGCTAACGCATGGTTCCTCAAAGCAAAGGACAAACTAATGCGATCTCATTTCAACAGCACCTTCTATTGCATTCGTGTGGTATTCTGGGCTTTTCCCTACTTGCTCTGGCAAACCCTGAACCATTGGAGCGGCTTCGTTATCGGAGTCCTTCTAGCTGTTATCCTCACGATGATGCTTCATAACCTGTTCTGCTTCTTTGAAAAATCTTTTCGTTAACACGCGGTGGCTCTTTTTGAGCCACTGTTTCTCTATCGCTTTGCGATCACTAGTCTCCAACTCACTCGACACTTTCCCCCTGGTGTTGCATGAAACAACGAAAGAGAAGATGAAAACACAGGTTTTCCCCCTCGGTCCTGGCGAAACTCTATGGAGCAAGTGATAAAAACCTCGTGGTATTCCCTGTAATATCAGTGGAGCGGTTGACCAGGGAGCGTGGAGCGCAGGTGACTGGCTTCTTTCGCAGGGCAGGAAAAAGACCTTGCTTCTCTCTTGACCTGGAGTGGACTCCAGGTTGTATAGTTCCTGCATGGAAACAGATTTCTCGATACAGCAAGTTGCAGAAAAGACAGGGCTCTCTATCGATACCCTGCGTTACTATGAACGCATCGGGCTGCTTGAGCCGGTAAGTCGGACAACAAGCGGTCACAGACGCTACAGGCAAAAGGATATTGACTGGATTGGCCTGGTGATCGATCTACGCGAAACGGGAATGCCCCTCGCGCAGATTCGCCACTTTGCTATGCTTCGCCGTCAGGGAAAGGCCACGGCATCAGAGCGCCTGCATATCCTTGAACAGCATCAACAAGCACTCCTGCAACAAATGCAGAAGTTAGAACAACATATGTCAGCACTGCAAAGTAAGATAGAGCATAAAAAGGCCTTCCTCGCGCTGTCAGATGAGCAGCAGGACGAAGATAATTTTATTGGGCACCTATAGAGAAAAGTAAGAGAATAATGTCATACATGACTGAAACACATCAGATCACAACAGAGCATATTCATATTCCGGTAGAGGAGGAGTCTGGCGCCTCGGCTATGGGTGCATATCTGGCATATCCTCAGGACCTGGAAAATGCTCCGGGCGTGATTGTCGGCTTTGAGCTTTTTGGTCTGACCGCATATGTTCGCGCTCTTGTAGATCGTCTTGCTCAGCTTGGTTATGTAGCACTGGCCCCTGATTTTTACCACCGCTCTTCGCCCGGCGTGGAGCTGGAAGCAACAGCCGAGGGGCGGGCCCGTGGTTTTGAATTGCTGCATCAGTTGACCCGGCAGCAGGCACTCCATGACGTACAGGCTGCAATTACGTACTTACGTACAAAGAAGAAGTGCACCAGGGTTGGTATAATGGGCTTGAGCGTCGGCGGACATATTGCCTACCTTGCCGCTACCCAATTGGACCTTCAAGCGACTGTAGCCTTTTATCCGGGCTGGCTTCCCACTCAGGATATTCCTCTCAGCAGGCCCACCCCGACTCTCGCGTTGACTCCTGGAATAGCTGAACGCAATGGATATCTCTTATTGCTTGTTGGGGAGCAAGATCCCCTTATCCCGGCTGAGCAGCGTGATCTGATTGCCCGAGAACTGCGGGAATCCGGTGTCAGACATGAGCTGGTCGTCTACCCCGATACTTCTCACCGTTTCTTCTACGAAGCAGGTGAGAGTTTTTACCAGGAGGTAGCGGGCGATGCCTGGCGCCGTGTTCGTGAGGTGCTTGCCACTGAACTCGCTTAGCATGGGGGGGCGAGGCTATCTCATTGAAACGCCTGGTGTGAATGAGCGTCGGCCCCCACAAACGCTCAACACAGGGGAAGCAAGCAGCGCATGAAGTCAGAGCTCGACATACACTCCTCTCCTTCTGATGCTCCTGAAATATTTGATTATTTTAGAGGCATACGCTTTGAGTACAGGTGTATAACTCGATCGTTCAGCAGAGATCGCTGGCAGGAGAAGAGCACCACAGAATGTTATGTCTGATCAAGCAAACACTACTATGTTCGTGTTGTCCTCGACGAAGAAGACAATAAACTCGCTTCGCAACGGGGAGCCTATAGCAACCGGGTAGGCTTTGCGGGCTGACAAGAGCTTCCTTCTCTTCCATAAGGAGCGGATGGTCTGGCCATCGTAAGCCCTGTCGGCCCGCAGCCGACCAGGAAAGCGTTTGAACCCGCCACTCTTACCACAACGCACCCGCAGCAAAAAGGGGATTGCAGAGAAGCCCGTCCTCTAGCGACGCAAAGCAGACAGTTGCTCCAGGGTGCTCTGTGCCCATTGTTTGATAAGCGCACAATACTGCTCGACGTCCTGCCCCGCCTGAGAGTTCCTGGCGACATCAATAATCGTCATGCGCCAGGCAACCTCAGGGAAAGGCGGCACATCTTCAGCATGCTCCATACGCCAGGAACGAGTATGGCTGTTCATACCCGGAGCCGCCATCTGACGAAGCTGTTGCAGGGTCATCGGTTTTTCTAGAGCGGCACGCAACACCGACTCTACCTGAGCAAGCGCTTCCTGACTGTAGCGTCTATGCTGAATCATAAAACAGGAGACAAGAAAGAAGTGGACACGAAGATAGTCTTCGTTGAGATATTTCAGGGTCGTGAACTCGTCGAAGAGCTCCTGACACGTCTTTCCCTCTAGCTGAAGAGCTCCACATTCTGTACACCGTTCTGGCATCTGATTACCTTCCTCCATCGTGAGACCTCCGTTCAATGATACCCCATTCCACGCAACACTTCAAGGTATTCACTGTTGTTGTGCCACGCCCGGTCAGCCACAATAACAGCCAGGGCATCCGCTCCCTTTTACATCGCCCGGAAAGCAGGCATCCTCTGAGCGCGTCGACAAAAAAGACCTCCTGGAAAAACCGGAACCAGGAGGTCAGGCCAGCTCAGGCGCACTATCGGCGTTCCACAACTATATTACCGACGTGTCCCATTCGACATTGTAGGAATACACCCAATCGAGAGCACTCGTGTTTGCATTTTGCTTGAGGAAAAAGGGCATCATCAGATCACGGAACCAGACCTGAACGGGATTAGTCATCACCTTCCCCTGGCCCAGGCTACGGGCGTACTGCACCATTCGCTCAACCCGGTCGCGACGCAGGCGCTCATACTGCACAAAAGCCTGTTCCAGATCAGGGATATCGCGCAGGCACTTCGCCAGCACCAGCGCATCTTCAAGCGCCAGAGATGCGCCCTGCCCGGCGCTGGGAGAGACCGCGTGCAGTGCGTCGCCGACAAGCACAACCGGCCCCCGATGCCAGACCGGCTGTGTGGCGATATCGTAGATGGGATAGCCTAGAATCTGGCTATCCGTTGCCTGGATCATCTCCTGAATCATCGGCATGTCGTCACGGAACAGCGAGAGCATATGCGCTTGCCATTCGTCGCTCTCAATCTGATTGAGCACGGACCGCTCTGGTTCCTGCGCCTGGGGAAAATTGACAAACCAGTACACCTCACCGGATGAACGGATGTGGTAGCCGAAAAAGGCTCGCTTCCCGAAGATGAAGTGCTGTGTGTTGGGTGTTGGCGCAAAGGAAGAGCGATGGACAAAGCCGCTGGTACTGATTAACCCGGTATACTGGGGAGCAGGCGCGTCGGGCACGATAAGCCGCCGCGTGCGTGAGTGAATCCCGTCACAGCCAATGAGCAGATCGCCCTGAGCACTGCTACCATCTGTAAACGTCGCGACCACCTCCTGCTGATCCGTCACCTTTATATCCCGCAGGACTTTCCCAAAGGAGATAGCAACCCCCTGACGGGTGGCTCCCTCACGAAGAATCCGGTTGAGCACGCCCCGTTTGATCGCCACACTCGGGGCTCCCACTTCAGCCCTGGCTCCGTTGAGCACCTCCCCAAGCTGTTTCCCTTTCCCGCTCCACATAATCATGCGGGGAATGGGTGATCCTTCTCTGGAAACAGGCTCGGCAAGTCCGAGCGTCTTGAGCACCTCAAGGCCATTGCATGCCGTGTTCAAGAAACTGCCTGCGTTATCGTTGGGTGCAGTACGTGCTTCGTAGATCTCTGCCTCGATACCGGCACGTTGGAGCAACAAGGCGACGGCGGGCCCTGCAATGCCGCCTCCGATAATGAGCGCTTTTCTTCTTTGTCTCCTCATTTCTTTCCCCTTACAATATCTTAGTCATTAAAGCTAGCTTCCACTGATTCTCCCACTAGAAGATGTTTTCTCTCTTTCACATGAAGTGTTGATCTTGCTTCTCTTCTGTGAGGCGGCGTCATACTGACTATCGCATTGGGTATCAAACAGGGCGTCATCCATTGGATTGCATAGGATTATGGGCTGACTGCTCTTTCTTAACGCGTCCAGAGGCAGTGAAAATGTGCCCGACACCGAGGAGAAGTGCTTCTTCTCCCCGGGTATCGGGCCTCTGTCCGGTCAGGTGCGCTCCTCGTGCCAGACGGAAGAGCACCCTGATAGTGGTCCACGCATCCCTCTTGAAGGCGAATCGCATTCAGGCTCTGGTTGCATGTAGTATAGGCGATATTGCAGAAATAACTCATCCTTCTGATGGGTGATCAAGCAGGTGATTAAGTGGAGCAAACAAAAGGAAAAAGCTCCTACCGGGCACTGAAATGAGGGAAGTAGATGGAGGGATAGCACGTACGCATACCCCTCATTTTCAGGTAAGCATGACGGCTAGATGTGCGTAAGCAAGGCGAGCGAGAGAACAGGCCCGCTACCTACTATTATTGCCATCCAAAACAAGTTGTCAGCGTATGTCAGGCCCATAATGAAGCACCGCTTACTACTCGCCACAAGCAGCCGACTCCTGCGGATAGCACGCGCTCCCCTTTCGCGATGATCCCCACATGATCCCCAACAAACAAATTATACTCTTCTCATATTTTTACGCTCCTATCACTAATTCACAGTTTCCTATTGTATATGCCTACATATTTCTGTATACTTACTGTTGTGAGATATAGCATTCTCTTCCCTTTTTCGCAACCTGCACATCAGAAACCCGTTACATCATTTGTAGAGTATCGAGAGGAATATCTATGTCAACCAATCACCCCAACTCACGCCCGTCATCCACGACATCACCGCAGGCAACCTCTGCACCATCACCAACCGCGCACATAAACAGTACACGCGACCTGGGGGGCTGTCTCATCGCTCTGCTCGTCTTCCTGATGATCGGCCATATCCTGATCTCTCTTGTGGATATCTTGAATCCGGTGGCCTTTCCCAATGATATCCCTTACCCGATCATTGCGCCTGCTGTGCGGCTTATGGCCGTCGCTGGCTGCATCGGGGTCCTTAAGCTTCGGAAATGGGGAGCATACCTTGTCTTCGTGGCGTATGCAATAGGTGGAGTACTATCAGTCCTCGACATTGTGAGAGCTGCGACCCCGGAAGTGGCCTCCGCAGCGGTTGGAGCAACCATTCTCGGGCTCATTCTTCCCGCTATCTTGATCGGGCTCATCATTTCACGCTGGAGGTATCTCGAATAGGGCAACCGTTCCTCTGGATAACAGATCAGCGGAGGCGGCTCAACACCGCCTCTGCTCGAGGGCACTTACCAGAGATCGGAGCAAGCGCTATGCCTCTTCATGGCCTTTCTGCAAAGAGAGCAAGTAGCGTTTCGGTCGCAAGCTCACGCCGCATGCTCTCCTGCTTCTCTAATCGAGGGCGTAGTGTACTTGAACGACGCCCTCACCAGGCGACTTGAAGTCCAGAAGGCGTACATACTTATACCGATAGCGCTCCGTATCGAACAAGATGTTCAGCCCCTTGCCTTCCAGCATCGAAATGATGTTGAATGAGCATCAGTATAGCGCAGCTTGTCCTCTTCACACAATATCACAGGAGACGCGCTACCCTTCACCCCGCATCACGGGCTCTCTTGTGCTCTCGTCAGAGCGTTGTGTGCACTTACAATTCGTAGAAATGCTCATTTCTGCACAGGCCGATCGCACTCTTATAGCGTTAGCCAGCTTTATTTCTGCAACAAACGGCCTGGTTTTCAAAGGCATTTTGCTCCTGTATCTCTTTAATTTCAATCCAGATATATTTGAGTCTGGAAAAAATCATAAAAACAGTGTATACTTACTCAAAATAGATGTTCTCTTAAAGGAGAAAGGAGAAACGCTATGGAACAAGCCCTTATCGAACTGCGCCATGACGCCACTTTTGAGGACGAGTTCGAGCTTGACATTCGGGTCAGTACTCCGTCCAGCAATGCTCAGCCGAGTGCGCTGGCAACTATCAATACTTGCTACGAGAGCTGCGCAATTACTTGCTTCTGCCTCGACGAGCAGGAATAGTACCCGAACTGCTATCTTCTCCTCCGATCATGGAAGAGCCGGTTGTGCAGTCGTGATGTATGGCTGCACAACTCACCATCATTTCTTTTTCTTCTCACACGAGAGCGGGTTGTACCTGCTTCAAAGACATTCCTGACCACGGTATAGCTCACACGCTCCCTATAAGCTATACCCTGCCATTTCCCCGTATGGTTCTGAGCTCCTTTCCCCTTTCTACTACTCACACTTTTAATGAGGACCGATTCTAACCACATTCGGCAGTAACCTATGCTCAGAGGGAGAGCATGGCACCGCTTTAGAAGCGCTCCCACTTGTACTGTTTCTCTCAGGGCAGCTCAATCCCGGAGAAACAAATCTGGAAAGAAAGCAGGGCAACGATTGCTATGAAGCCACGAATTACCGTTATCACACTGGGCGTCGATGATCTGGAACGGTCGCTTGCCTTCTATCGTGATGGGCTTGGCCTTCCAACACAAGGCATTGTCGGGACAGAGTTTGAGCATGGTGCTGTCGCCTTTTTTGATCTGCAAGCTGGCGTGAAGCTCGCCATCTGGAATCGGGATGACCTTGCCCATGACACCGCCCTCGCAAAAACAGCACCCGGTCCGACTGAATTCACGCTCGGTCACACTGTGAGCAGCAAAGCCGAAGTTGACATCGTGATGGAACAGGCAAGAAAGGCAGGCGCCAGGATTCTCAAACCGGCCCGAGAAACCTTCTGGGGCGGCTATGCGGGCTACTTTCAAGACCCCGATGAGCATGTATGGGAAATCCTCTGGAATCCCCAGCTCTTGCCCGAAGAGACGGCATGATACCGGGTAAAAATATGGATACGTGCTGTACGTGTTTTCATGCAGCACGTATCGCCTGTCTGCAGCTTGCCAGCTTTACGTCTCTCTGCTGGA
>Ga0164243_10004175_pt1 | contig 22761 bp, 15 predicted proteins | sample OricompcompostOP_FD_108781 | JGI IMG/M metagenome (GOLD analysis project Ga0164243, IMG submission 108781) | Organic Plus compost microbial communities from Emeryville, California, USA - Original compost - Organic plus compost (OP) | ecosystem: Engineered > Solid waste > Mixed feedstock >...
CCCGCACGGCCCCGGTCACCATCACCGGAATCCCCGTCACGGCCGCGACGGACACGGCGGCGCCGGCACCCCTCGTCGTGGCATCGGCCACCGTAACCGCTGAACGGTCGTGGGCCGCCCTCGCCGGCGGCCAGGCCCGCCGCACGCTCACGGTGGTGGTCCGCAACCCCGGCGGCACGCCGGTCACGCCCCACTTGTCGGTGACGGTCGCCCGCGGAACCGCCGCCGGCACGATCGTCCCGGCCCCGGCGGTCGGCCCGATCGCCCCCGCCGGCGAGGCGGTCATCCGCGTACCGGTCACGCTGCCGGCGCCGGCGGTCGGCACGTACACGATCCGCGCCGATCTGACCGGCGTCCCGGAGCCGATCGCGGTCGCGGCCGACACCACCCACCAGCCGTGGGGCATCCCGGCCGTGCTCGCCGCGCTGCTGGCCGCTCTCCTGCCCCGCACCCTCCGTACGAAGCCGCGGACCGCGTGACGGGGTAGCGGCCTCACCCGCGCTCGCCGCGTTGCCGGCCGTAGTCGCCCGCCGGCGGCGTCGGGGCGGCAGTCGGCGCTGCCGGCCGCGGAACCGCGGACCGGGCACACCGCGACGAGGCCGAACGTCGAGAGGTCGGTGGCGGCTGGCAACCACCCCCACCCCCCGGCGGCCCCGGCCCGGCCCCGGACGGGTGGTGGAAGCGACCGATGGCGGCGTCAGCCGACCTTCCACGTGGTCGCGTCGGCGATGCGCTTGCCGGGACCCAGGAGTTGGTCGAGCGTGGTGGTGAGGGCGTCGCGGTTGTTGGTGCCGTCGGCGACCACGACGCACTCCGCCTTCCAGAAGGTCAGGTCGGCGCGGGCCCGTGCGCGGTGTTCGTCGTTGATGGCCGGGACCACCCCGTCGGTGTAGACCTGGGTCAGGAGTTGGGACGTCGGCTGTTTGAACGTGCCCATCGAGGCCGTGCCGTTGGCGCCGTACGGCGCGATGAAGAAGCCCTCCGGGATGGCGAAGGCCGCGTCCGCGGCGGTCGGCCAGCGCATCGGCCACGGGTCCGGGGGTGTGGCGGCGGGGACCGGGACCATGACGCCGCCGGGGGAGACGCATTCGCGCCAGTGGCCTTCGGTGATGAAGCGCGGAACCGGCGTGCGGTCGGTGGTCGGCAGCGGGGTGGGGAAGAGCGGCAGCAGGGCGGCGCCGATGGCGGCCGGGACCACGAAGCGGCCCGGCACCCACTCGAGCTTGAGTGCCTCGTCGGCGGCGACCACCAGGATGGTCGCGATGAGCGGGATGAGGGCCAGGGCGAAGCGCATCGGGAGGGCCCCGTCGATCACCGGGACGCCGAGCAGGAGCTGGTAGGGGCCGGTCGTGTCGGTACGCGTGCCGTTGACGACGACGTCGGGGCCGAGGGAGAGGGCGGCCATGACGACCGCCGCGGCCGCGCTGGCCAGGACCAGGGGCTTGCGTATCAGCCAGATCACGCAGCCGGCGGTCACCGCGATGAGGGCCCAGCCGAGGAACGTGTTGTATTCGGCCGGGCCGGTGGTCAGCCGCTCGGCGCCGTCGGTGGTGGCCCAGGACAGCGGCGAGTACGCCCAGAAGCTGGCCAGGTCGGCCGAGAAGAAGTGCGGGCTGAACACCCCGTTGGGCACGCTCTGCGGGCCGCTGAACTGGAGCCAGAGCGGATAGGCCAGCGCGGCGAACGCGACGCCGACGGCGATCGCCAGGCCCACCAGCGCGCCGGGGAGCACCCGCCAGGCGTACGACGGGCGGGCGGCGGCGTAGACCACCGTCATGACGACCAGCGTCAGCGCGGTGAGGAAGAGGACCTCCTCGCCGACGAAGACCTGGACGGAGACGGTCGCGGCCAGGACCACCCCGAAGACGGCGATGCGCAGCCAGCCGCGACGGCCGCGGGCGGCGTTGCGCGGGTCCTCCGGGTCGGCCGCGCGGGCGATCTCGATGGCCGCCCAGACGATCACGGGCACCAGCCAGAGCGCCGTCATGTGGAGGTGGGCGTTGTTCTGCGAGATCATGCCGGGTGCGAAGCCGCAGAAGCCGCCGCCGAGGGCGGCCGCCAGCCGGTGCGCGCCGAGCACCTTGCGGAAGAGCAGGTAGAAGCCGACCGCCGTCAGGCCCAGGGTGAGGACCGCCAGCACCGCGAACGTGGTGGGGGCGCCGAAGAGCAGGGTGACCGGCGCGAACAGGGCACCGAGCGCGATCACCGTGGTGTTGACCATGAGGTTGACGCCGTCCGGCGCGTTGAGCCGGTCGGTCAACAGCGAGAAGTCGCCGTGCAGGACGCGCGAGTCCATCGCCAGGAACCACTCGTACAGCGTCTGGTCGGCGGGGTTGAGGGCCAGCACCCGACCGGTCGGCGACGGCCAGAGCCCGTGCATGACCCACCCGGCGAGGGCGAGGTAGCCGAGGCAGATGGCCAGGTCAGGCAGGTGTCGGCGCAGCCGCGCGATGCGCGGGGTGGACACCGGACCGGCCGCCGGTGGCGGGTCGGTCGGCTCGGCCTGCTGCGCGGCGCGGGCAGTGCTGGTCACGGGCTAGACCCTAGTATGCGAATCGGCGTGGGAGGTGCCGGCTCCACCGGGGCTGTGGATAACCGGTTACCGTGACAGGACATCGCCCGGGTGGTGAAACGGCAGACACGGCTGCCTTAAAAGCGGCTGCCGAAAGGCGTGCGGGTTCGAATCCCGCCCCGGGCACACAGACTCAAGTATTCCTCAATTTCCATGGCTGGCGGGCCGCCGCGTCTCCATGATCAGCCTAGCTTGGGATCACTTTGCCGAATTCACGGCATCCCTGGTGTGTCACGAGCAAGGAGCGCCATGGCCCCCACTCCACCCACCGATGCTGAACTCAACATTCTGATCACCGCCCGGCTGGCCGCCCTCGGTATCGACCTCGAGCAGCTGCCACCCGGCACCACCGCGGACCCGGAGACCGGCTCGCCCGGCCGCGACACCGTGCTGGCCTCGCTGCGCTCGTTCGTGCGCGGCACCGTCACGGCGCTGGCCGCGTACCAGCTGCCCACCCCCGAAGCCGGCGACCCGGAGACCGCCAAGGCGCTGTCGCAGCAGCGCGTCCCCCTCCTCTACCCCTCGATCAGCACGGAATGGCGGAAGGCATGAGCGTCGAACCCGTGGACCGGACGATCGACCGCCGGGCCTTCCTGGCGCGCACCGCCGCCCTGGCCGCCGTCTCCGCCGCCGGCGTCACCGTGGCCCTGCCCGGGGTGGCGAGCGCGACCGGCCGCCGGTCACCCAAGCCCGGCGCGAGCCTGGACCAGCCGAACGCCTACACCCGGCCCCGCCCGGAGGCGCTCGCCGACCCGACCGAGCTCACGATCGCCGAGGCCGGGTGGCTCATCCGCGCGGGCAAGCTGACCCCCGAGCGGCTCGTCGAGGCGTACCTCGCGCGCATCTCCGCGTACGACGGCACCTACCAGGCGTTCAACCTGGTGCTCGCGGAGGCGGCCGTGGCCGCGGCGCGGGCCGCGGCCCGCCGGCCGCGCCGCGGCGTGCTGCACGGCATCCCCCTGGCGATCAAGGACAACTACTTCACCGAGGGGGTACGCACGACCGCGAACTCCTTGCTGTTCCAGGACTTCGTGCCGCCCCACGACGCGACCGCGGTGGCCCGGCTGAAGGCGAACGGCGGGATCGTCCTCGGCAAGACGCAGATGGGTCCCCTGGCCACCACCCGCGCCACCACGCCTGCCGGGGTGGTCACCACGGTGAACGCCTGGACGCCGACCAACCGCAACACCGACCCGGGCGGGTCGTCCACGGGCACCGCGACCGCGGTGGCCGGCCGGATGGCGACCTCCGGCATCGGCACCCAGACCGGCGGTTCCATCACGGCCCCGTCGAACGCCCAGAACCTGACCGGGCTCAAGCCGACCATGGGCCGGGTCTCGGCGGCCGGCATCATCCCGCTCTCGTACACCCGGGACCACGCCGGACCGCTGGCGCGGGACGCCAAGGATGCCGCGATCATGCTGACCGCGATGGCCGGCGAGGACCCGGCGGACCCGCGTACGCAGGGCCTGCCGGACGTGCCCGATCTGATCGACGCGGCGACGCCGGTGTACCACCGCAACCGGGTCAAGCTGCGCTGGAACACGCGGATCGGGGTGCTGCCGGGCTTCGCCAGCGGTACGTCGGCCACCGCGCTGGCCCGTCAGGAGTACCTGGCGCGGCTCGCCGGGATCCCCGGCGTCACGCTGGTGGACGTCCCGCTGCCGGAGGACTGGAGCCAGCTGACCGGCGGCACCTTCAACGCCATCCGCCTGCCGGAGCGCAGCGAGCCGTTCATGCCGTACCTCCGCACGGACCTGCGCGGCTTCGGGGTGTCGGTGATCAGCTGGCTGCAGGGTGCCCTGATGGGCGGCAACGAGTTCATCACCGGTCAGCGGGCCAAGCTCCTGCTGATGGAGCGCGTCCTCGACCAGATCTTCGACGTCTGCGACGTGGTCGTGCAGACCGACCCCGTACCGTTCGACATCCTGGGCCTGCCCGAGATCGCCTTCCCGATCGGGGTCAACACCACCGGCGTGCCGATCGGGACCATCCTCGGCGGCCTGCCGTACGGCGAGGACCGGCTGCTGTCGGTGGTCGCCGCGTACCAGGCCGTGACCGACTGGCATCTGCGCCGGCCGGCCGACCCGCCCGTCGCGGCGGCGCGGGCCCGGGCGGCGGACGCCCCCCGCCTGACGGCCGAGGAGGTCGCCGAACTCACCCAGTGAGCCCGGCAGTTACCGGAAGGTCTGCTGAAAACCGTGCCCGCCCGTCCTCCGCGACGGGCGGGCACGTTGCGGTACGGAGCGGCTGCCGAACCTGGCCGACGGTGGACGAATTGTTCCGGAAACATTCCGGAAATCCTTGACACCCTGACTCGCGCCGAATGACGATGCGGCATCGACAAGCGTCAGCGTCCGGGCCCGGACCGACCCCACCGGAACCGCCTGGTTCGTCCACCAGGCCTCACGAGTAGGTAGACCTCCATGCGCGATGCCCCCGTTCGCCTGACGCGCCGCGTACGCGGCCGGCTCAGGCTGCTCGTCGGCGCTGCCTGCGCGGCGGCGCTGGCCCTCACCGGGACGGTGGTGGCCGGCAACGCCTACGCCGACACGACCATCACCACCAACCAGACCGGCACCAACAACGGCTACTTCTACTCCTTCTGGAAGGACAGCGGAAACGTCAGCATGACGATGGGTGCCGGCGGGCAGTACAGCACCCAGTGGAGCGGCATCAACAACTTCGTCGCAGGCAAGGGTTGGAACCCCGGTGCGCGGCGGACGGTGACGTACTCCGGCAGCTTCAACCCGTCCGGCAACGCCTACCTGACGCTGTACGGATGGACGCGCAACCCGCTGATCGAGTACTACATCGTCGAGAACTGGGGCACGTACCGGCCGACCGGCACGGCGATGGGCACCGTGACGAGCGACGGCGGGACGTACGACATCTACCGCACGCAGCGGGTGAACCAGCCCTCCATCGAGGGCACCGCCACGTTCTACCAGTACTGGAGTGTCCGGCAGCAGAAGCGTACGGGCGGGACGATCACCGTGGGCAACCACTTCGACGCCTGGGCCCGGGCGGGCATGAACCTGGGCACCCACGACTACCAGATCATGGCGACCGAGGGCTACCAGAGCAGCGGCAGCTCGAACATCACGGTCAGCGCGGGCAGCGGCAATCCCGGCAACCCCGGGAATCCCGGCACGAGCAGCTGCTCCGCCGGCTACGTCGGGCTCACCTTCGACGACGGGCCCAACACGGGTACGACCAACCAGCTGATCAGCACGCTACGCCAGTACAACGCGACCGCCACGGTCTTCCCGACCGGCTCCAACGCGCAGTCCAACCCCTCGCTCATGCAGGCGTACCGGAACGCCGGGCTGCAGATCGGCAACCACAGCTGGGACCACCCGCACCTGATCACCATGAGCGCCAGCGAGGTCCAGTCGCAGCTGCGCCGCACGCAGCAGGCGATCGCGCAGACCGCCGGCGTCACCCCGACGCTGTTCCGCCCGCCGTACGGTGAGACGAACGCGACCGTCCAGCAGGCCGCGTCCTCGCTCGGCCTCCGCGAGATCATCTGGGACGTCGACTCGCAGGACTGGAACAACGCCAGCGCCAGCCAGATCCGCCAGGCCGCCAGCCGGCTGACCAACGGCCAGGTCATCCTGATGCACGACTGGCCGCAGAACACGATCCAGGCGCTGCCCGGCATCCTGCAGGACCTCCAGGCCCGCAACCTCTGCACCGGCCACATCTCGCCCAGCACGGGCCGCGCCGTCGCCCCGTCCGGCAGCGGCAACCCCGGAAACCCCGGCAATCCCGGAAACCCGGGCGGCGGCTGCACCGTCAGCGTCACCCGCGGCCAGGAATGGAGTGACCGCTTCAATGTGAACCTCTCGGTGAGCGGCAGCAGCACCTGGACGGTGACGATCAACCTGAACGGCGGCCAGAGCCTGCAGAACAGCTGGAACGCCGCGGTGACCGGCAGCAGCGGCACCCTGACGGCGCGGCCGAGCGGCTCCGGCAACAGCTTCGGCATCACCGTCTACAAGAACGGCAACACCACCACACCGACGGCATCCTGCACATCGGGCTGACGTACCAGCCACGGAGGCCGGGTCGTCGCCGCGGCGGCCCGGCTTCCGGCGTGCCCCGAGGCGGTCAGCCGCGGCGGGTCTCGGGCCGCGCGGTGCTGCCGCGGGTGATCAGGTGCGGCGTGCCGTGCTGGACGTCGTCGGGTTCGGCGCCGTCGAGGACGCCGAGGAGCGTGCGGGCCGCCGCGGCGCCGTAGTCCGGGATGTCGCGGGAGAGCGCCGTCAGCGCCGGGTGGACGAGCGTGCACAGGATCGAGTCGTCCCAGGCCACCAGCGACAGCTCGGCGGGGACGGCGATGCCCATCTCGGTGGCCACCGCGAGCCCGGCGACCGCCATGATGTCGTTGTCGTAGAGGAGCGCCGTCGGGGCCGGCGCCATGCTCAGGACCCGCCGCGTGGCACGGCTGCCGTCGGGTCCGGTGTAGTCGGTGGTCACCGTGAAGGAGTGGCTGATGCCGCGTTCCCGGCAGGCCTCCTCGAACGCCGCGGTCCGCACCCGCGTGTGGAGCAGGTCGTCCGGCCCGGCGATCCGCGCGATCCGCCGGTGCCCGAGCGCCGCGAGGTAGCCGACGGCCTCGCGCACCGCCGCCGCGTCGTCGGACCAGACCGCCGGGATGCCGGGGAACGGCCCGGGGCCGGCGATCGCCACCGCGGGCAACTGCATCCGGCGTACGGCGTCGAGGCGCCGGTCCTCCTGCCGCACGTCGGTGAGCAGCACGCCGTCGACCTGCCGGCTGCGCCACCAGCGCTCGTAGATGGCGAGCTCGGTCTCGTGGTCCGGGGCCACCTGGAGCGTCAGGCCGGTCGACCGGGCGGAGAGCTCGCCGCTGATGCCGCTGATCAGCTCCATGAAGAACGGCTCGACGCCGAGGATGGACGCCGGCCGGCACAGGACGAGGCCGACCGCGCCGACCCGGGCCCCGGCCAGGGTGCGGGCGGCGGAGTTCGGCGCGTACCCGAGGCTCGCGGAGATCCGCAGGATGCGCTGCCGGGTGCTCTCGGACACGCCGGGCTGCCCGTTGAGCGCGTACGACACCGCGCCTTTCGACACCCCGGCTTCCCGTGCGATGTCCGCGATCGTCGGCCGCCTGGCCATCGGCGTCCCTCCCCGTCTCATGCCGCGGCGCCCAACTCGCCCGCCCGGAAGCGTACCCCCGCAGCCGGGCACCGCGGCGATCGAGAGCGGACCGTGCGGCGAGAGCGCCGGCGGCGGCCACGACCGCCGCCAGCGCCACCGCGACCAGTCTTCTGGTCATCGAAACGGGTTCCTCACTGGGTCTTCGCGCACGCGGCGCCGTTGAGGGTGAAGGTCGCCGGGACCCCGTTGGTGCCGGGGACGGAGCTGGCGGAGAAGCCGAAGTTCACGCTGCCGCCGGCGGCGATCGTCGGGTTCCACGCCGCGTTGCGGACGGACACCTGCTTCCCGTTCTGGGTCGCGACCCCGTTCCAGATGTTGTTGATCGTCTGGTTGCCGGGGAAGCTGAACGCCAGCGTCCAGCCGTTCACCGGCGCCGCGCCGCGGTTGCGGATCGTGACGTCGGCGTTGAAGCTGGTGCCCCAGTCGTGCAGGACGTAGCGGACGTCGCAGCCGCCGGGCCCGGCCGTCGGGGAGACGGTGGGCGACACAGTTGGCGACACGGTGGGCGAGACCGTCGGGGACACCGTCGGCGATACGGTCGGGGACACCGTCGGGGACACCGTCGGCAGGACGCCGCCGCTCTTGGCGATCATCCGCGCCGAGTGGGCCTTGAAGACGGCCAGCTCCGGGTCGCCCTGCGAGACGCCGAACTTCCCGTCGATCTCCCGGTCCTGGTACCACCAGAACGCGCTGCCGTCGCCGCCGGCCGCCTCGAAGTCGGCGTAGATCTCCCGCCACCAGGCGACCCGGTCCACGTTGTGCATGTTGAACTCGCCCATGAAGAACGGCTTGCCGACCAGGTTGTGCGAGTCGGAGATCCACTGGCGGATCAGCGCCTTGGTCTCGGCCAGGTCGAGGTCGGCCCAGTCCTCGGTGGGGTACGGGTGCGCCGACGTGAAGTCGATGTACGGCGACTGGTGGATGTGGACGAACGGGTTGCCCTCGTCGCCGCCGAACCCGTACCGCGTCTCGTGCGCCTCCAGCCCGGTGCCGAGCAGGTGCCGCGGGTCGATGCCCTTGACGAAGGCACCCATCTCGTCGACCCAGGCCCGCAGCGTGGTGCCCGTGGTGTTCTCGTTCGGCGTCTGGTCCTGGTAGCGCGGCTCGTTCATCAGCTCCCAGGCCATGATCGTGGGCTCGTTCCTGTAGGCCACCCCGCTGTAGTGGTTGACCCGGTTGAGCACGTGGCTGACGTAGTTCTTGTACGAGGTGAAGCAGCGCGGGCACTTGCTCTTGTTGAAGAACTGCCCGCGACCCGGGTGCCCGCCGGACAGGCCCTCCCACTGGAGCCGCCGGTCGATCCCGCCGTACGCCTCCCAGTAGTTCTCGAAGACGGGGATGAGCCGGATGCCGTGCGCCTTCGCCGACTCGATCACGTAGTCGAAGAGGGCGAACTGCTGCTCGTTGTAGACGCCCTCGGCCGGCTCGAAGCCGTGCCAGCTCTCCATGCTGAACAGCCACGTCCGCACGACGGTCACGTTGTCGGCGGCCATCCGTGAGAAGTGCGCGTCGATGCGCGCCTTGTCCATGTACTGCGTCTCGGTGTCGCCGGACGCGCTGCCGTACGTGAAGAGGTCGTAGACGTTGGTTCCGGCGAAGTAGAACGCCCTGCCGTCCAGGCAGAACCGGATGCCGCACCGCTGCACGAACGACGCCGTCGCCGCCTGCGCGCTCGGCCCGAGGGCGAAGGCGCCCAAGGCCGCGAGCAGCGCGCCGACGAGCAGGCCGGCGGACAGCCCGAGTCTCCTCCTGCGCATGTCGTTGCTCCTCGATGAGTGAGGGGATGGATGGTCACCTATGGAAGCACTGAACCGGTTAAGTTTCAATGGCATGAACCAATGGTTTCCGGGTTAGCGTTTCGACACCTGGTTGACATGACAGCGACATCGCGAGTACGGTCCGGCCCAACCGTCGACTTAACCGTTTCATGGTCTGCACCGCGGCGGCCACATCACCGTGCAATCCCCGACCCGCTACGCCCCTGACACCGGAGGTGGGAGTTCACATGAGGAAGCTGGGTGTCGCCGGCTTGCTCGCCGTCACGCTGGCCCTGGCCGCGTGCGGCGGGGACGGCGACGACGACGCGCAGGGTGGCGCGATCACCGGTGAGATCACGGTCCTGACACAGCGGACCGACCTCGTCGACAACGTGTTCCAGGAGTACAAGAAGACGTTCGAGGCCAAGTACCCCGGCACGACCGTCAAGTTCGAGGCCCTCACCGACTACGAGGGCGAGGTGCGCATCCGGATGAGCACCAAGGACTACGGCGACGTGCTGCTCATCCCCAACTCGGTCACCCCCGACCAGCTCCCGACCTTCTTCGAGCCGCTCGGCACGGTCGAGGAGCTGTCGAAGAAGTACCGGTTCGTGCGCACCGAGCAGGCGTACGAGGGCACGGTCTACGGCCTCGCGATCACCGGCAACGCGCAGGGCTTCGTCTACAACAAGGCGGTCTGGCGGCAGGCCGGGATCACCACGCCACCGGCGACGCCGGAGGCGTTCCTCGCGGCGCTCCGCGCGATCAAGGACCGGACGGACGCCATCCCGCTCTACACCAACTACAAGGACGGCTGGCCACTGGCGCAGTGGGAGAACCTGCGCACCGGCATCACGGCCGACCCGGACGCGGTGAACAAGCTCGCCAAGGACGACGCGCCGTGGGCTCCCGGCAAGGAGCACCACGTCATCGACTCGCTGCTCTTCGATGCCGTCGCGGCCGGGCTGACCGAGCCGGACCCGACGACCACCAACTGGGAGAACTCCAAGAACCTCATCGGCACCGGGAAGGTCGCCACGATGATGCTCGGCTCCTGGGCGGTCGTGCAGATGCGGGACGCGGCGACCAACCCGGACGACATCGGCTACCTGCCCTTCCCGGTGCGGGTGAACGGGAAGTTCCACTCGCCGGTGTCGGGCGACTACAAGAACGCCATCAACGTCAACTCGGACAACAAGGCCACGGCGCGGGCCTGGATCGACTGGTTCGCCGACGAGTCCAACTACGCGGTGGACCAGGGCGGCATCCCACCGCTGATCAGCGGCGGGATGCCCGCCACGCTCTCCGACTTCGAGGCCGCCGGCGTGGAGTACGTCGAGCTCAACCCCGCACCGGCGGGCGAGGAGGGGCTCGACCGGCGGATCGACGAGGCGGCCGAGATCGGGCTCTTCGACCCGGCGTACCGGCAGCGCATCGTGGACGCCGCCCGCGGTGCCCGCGACGAGACGAAAGAGCAGATCTTCGCCGATCTCGACAAGCGCTGGGCGGAGGCCCGGACCAAGGTCAGCTGACCGATCGGGGGGTCGGCGCCGCGCGGCGCCGGCCCCGCCCGTCCCTCGGGAGATCCCATGACACACCGTCTCCGGCTGCCCCGCTCCGCGACCCCGTACCTCTTCCTCGCCGTCCCGATCGCGCTGCTGGGCGTGTTCACGTACCTGCCGGTCGTCGACATGTTCTGGTACAGCGTCACGTCGTGGAACGGGATCAGCCCGACCAGGACGTACGTCGGTCTCGACAACTACGTCGAGATCCTCACCCGCCCGGAGCTGTTCCGCGTCTTCGCGGTGAGCCTCTACTACCTCGGGGCCTCCTTCGTCCAACTTGGACTCGCGCTGTACTTCGCGACGGTGCTGAGCTTCAACGTGCGGTTCCGCAACTTCTTCAAGGGGGTGCTGTTCTTCCCTTACCTCATCAACGGCGTCGCGATCGCGATGATCTTCCTCTACTTCTTCCAGCCCGGCGGCACCCTCGACACCGTCCTGGGTTGGGTGGGCGTCGAGCGGCCGCCGCACTGGCTCGGCGACCCGGACGTCGTCAACTACTCGCTCGCCGGCACCTCGGTCTGGCGCTACCTGGGCCTGAACTTCGTGCTCTTCCTCGGCGCCATCCAGTCCATCCCGGCCCACCTGTACGAGGCGGCGGAGCTCGACGGCGCCAACCGGTGGCACCAGTTCCGGCACATCATCCTGCCCGGGATCCGCCCGGTGGTGGGGCTCTCGTTCATCCTGGCCATCTCCGGTTCGCTGGCCGCCTTCGAGATCCCGTACATCATGCTGATGGGTGCCAACGGCAGCCGCACCTTCGTGATCCAGACCGTCGAGATGGCGTTCAAGTTCCACAAGGTGGGTCTCGCGTCCGCGATGGCGGTCGTGCTGCTCGTCATCGTCCTGCTGCTCACCTGGGTCCAGCGCCGCGTGCTGCCCGACGAGAAGGTGACGCTGTCATGACGCGACGCCTCATCGGCACCGCCCGCTACCTCTCGCTGGTCGCCGCCGCCGTCGTGGCGATCCTGCCGCTCGTCGTCATCCTCTTCGCGTCGCTCAAGTCCGCCGACGAGTACGCGTCCACCGGCCCGTTCGAGCCGCCGGCCAACTGGTTCAACCTGGACAACTACGCCACCGCGTTCACCCAGGGCCGGATGCTCTCGGCGTTCCTCAACACCGCGTTCATCCTCGTGGTGGCGCTGACGGGCACTGTCCTCATCGGATCGATGGCGGCGTACGCGATCGACCGCTTCGAGTTCCGGCTCAAGAGGACGATCGTCGGCCTGTTCCTGCTCGCCACGCTCGTCCCGAGCGTCACCACCCAGGTCGCCACCTTCCAGGTCGTCAACGGCCTCGGGCTGTTCAACACGCGCTGGGCGGCGATCGCGCTGTTCCTCGGCACCGACATCGTCTCGATCTACATCTTCTGGCAGTTCCTGCGCGGCATCCCGCACGAGCTGGACGAGGCGGCCGCGCTGGAGGGTGCCAACGCGATCACCATCTACTACCGGATCATCCTGCCGTTGCTGAAGCCCGCGATCGCCACGGTGGTCATCGTCAAGGGCATCGCCATCTACAACGAGTACTACGTCCCCTTCCTCTATATGCCCTCCCGCGACCTCGGAGTGATCTCCACGGCCCTGTTCCGGTTCAAGGGGCCCATGGGATCCCAGTGGGAGATCATCTCCGCCGGGGTCATCCTCGTCATCATTCCCACCCTCATCGCCTTCCTCGCGCTGCAACGTTTCGTCTACAACGGATTCACGCAAGGCGCGACGAAGTAGGACACCCCGAAAGCGAGACCACCACCGCCATGCTCCGGACCCTTCACGACCAGTGGACCGTGTCGCCCGTCGCCGGCCCGTACCCGGCCGCCGTCGCCGGGCCGATCGAGGCCACCGTCCCCGGCACCGTCCACACCGACCTGTTGGCCGCCGGCCTGATCCCGGACCCCTTCCTGGACGACAACGAGCGGCTCACCGCCTGGATCGGCCTCACCGACTGGCACTACCGCACGGTGTTCACGTGGGAGCCGGACGGGCACGACCGCGCGGAACTGGTCTTCGACGGGCTGGACACGGTGGCCACGATCACCCTCAACGGGCAGCCGGTCGGGCACACCGCCAACATGCACCGCACGTACCGGTTCGACGTGACCGCGCTGCTCGTGCCCGGCGCCAACGAGCTCGCGGTGACGTTCGCCTCCGCGGTGCGGCACGCCGACGCGGCGAGCCTGCGCATGGGGGCCCGGCCGCACGTCAACCACCACCCGTACAACGCGATCCGGAAGATGGCCTGCAACTTCGGCTGGGACTGGGGCCCCGACCTGGTGACGGCCGGCATCTGGCGGCCCGTGCGGCTGCACACCTGGAGCACCGCGCGCCTCGCCGCCGTCCGCCCGGTCGTGCGCGTCGACGGCAGCCGAGGCACCGTCGAGGTGCAGGTCGACCTCGCCCGCGGTCCGGTGGACGCGGACCTCACGGTCACCGCCGCCATCGGCGACACCCGCCACCGGGTACGGGTCCCGGCCGGCGAGACGGCCGCGGTGGTGCGGCTGGAGGTGGACGACGTCGCGCTCTGGTGGCCGCACGGGCACGGCGACCAGCCCCTCTACGAACTCACGGTCACGCTCGACGGGCTCGACGAGTGGCGGCACCGGATCGGCTTCCGCTCCGTCGAGGTGGTCACCGCACCGGATGCCGCCGGCACCCCGTTCACGGTCGTCGTCAACGGGCGTCCGATCTTCGTGAAGGGCGTCAACTGGATCCCCGACGACGCCTTCCCGCACCGCATCGGCCCCGACCGGTACGCCGCCCGCCTGGCCCAGGCCCGGGAGGCCGGCGTCAACCTGGTGCGTGTCTGGGGCGGCGGGATCTACGAGGCCGACGACTTCTACCGGGAGTGCGACGAGCGGGGCCTGCTGGTCTGGCAGGACTTCCTGTTCGCCTGCGCCGCCTACAGCGAGGAGGAGCCGCTGCGCTCCGAGGTGGTCGCCGAGGCCCGCGACAACATCACCCGGCTGATGCCGCACCCGAGCCTCGCCCTCTGGAACGGCGGCAACGAGAACCTCTGGGGCTTCGCCGACTGGAAGTGGTCGACCCGGCTCGACGGGCGGTCGTGGGGGCCGGCGTACTACCACGAGATCCTGCCGTCGCTGGTGGCGGCGCTCGACCCGGGACGCGCGTACGCCGCGGGCAGCCCCTGGTCGTTCTCGCCGGACCACCATCCCAACGACCCGGCGCACGCGACCACGCACATCTGGGACGTGTGGAACGAGCGCGACTACACCGCCTACCGCGCGTACCGTCCCCGGTTCGTGGCCGAGTTCGGCTGGCAGGGGCCGCCGGCCTGGTCGACGCTGCGGCGCGCGCTCTCCGACGACCCCCTGACCCCGGAGTCGCCGGGCATGCTGACCCACCAGAAGGCCGCCAACGGCAACGACAAGCTGGTCGACGGGCTGCGGCCGCATTTCCGCGTACCCGACGACATGGACGACTGGCACTGGGCGATGTCGCTGAACCAGGCCCGGGCCGTGGGCCTCGGTGTGGAGCACTTCCGCGCGCTCCGGCCGCACTGCGCCGGCACCGTCCTGTGGCAGCTCAACGACTGCTGGCCGGTCGTCTCCTGGTCGGTGGTCGACGGCGACGGGCGGCGCAAACCCGCGTTCTACGCCCTGCGCCGCGCGCACGCCCCCCGGCTGGCGACCATCCAGCCGGCCGGCGACGGGCTCGTGCTGGTGCTCGACAACGACACGGCGGCGCCGTGGGAGGGGCCGGTCACGGTCGCGCGGTTCGCGTTCGACGGGACGGCGCTGGCCAAGGTCGAGGTCCAGGCCGCCGTCGGGCCCTGGGCCAACCAGGCGATCACACTCCCCGTCGACCTGGCCACGCCGGGCGACCCGGCCGCCGAGCTGGTCGTCGCGGACGCGGGGCCGGCCCGCGCTACCTGGTTCTTCGTCGAGGACCGCGACAGCGCGCTGCCGCCGCCCGGCTTCACCGCCGACGTCACCCGCGACCCCACCGGCTACCGGGTCACGGTCACCGCCACGTCGCTGCTGCGCGACCTCACCCTGCTCGCGGACCGCGTCGCGCCGGACGCGGTGGTCGAGGACGCGCTCGTCACGCTCCTACCGGGAGAGTCCGTGACGTGGTCGGTGGCCACCGCCGCGGCCGTCGACGGGGCCGCCTTCCTCGACCGGCGGGTGCTCCGGAGTGCCAACCAACTCGTCCAACCATGATCGGATCTCCACGTGGGAGCGCGCAGCCGTTACCCTTTTCAGCAGCTAGCGTCGAATTTTCCCAGGGAGGCGTGACAGTGAAGACTTCCAACCCGGTGCTCGCGCGGCTCGGCCAGGCGGCCGAGCGCGAGCGGGCCGCCGGGTACGCACCCGTTGGCTACGGCCAGCCAGGGTACGGACAGCCGTACCCGACGGGCGCGGAGGCCTACCCGGCCGCACCGCCCACCGTGCGACCGATGACGATCGATGACGTCGTCGTCAAGACCGTCGCCCTGCTCGCGATCGTCGGCGTCTCGGCCGCCGCCGCGTGGGTCGTCGTCCCCGACGCGCTGCTCCTGCCCGCGTGGATCGGCGCCGCGGTCGTCGGTCTGGTGCTGGGGCTCGTCATCTCGTTCATGCGGATGGCCAACCCGGCGCTGATCATCGCGTACGCGGTCGTCGAAGGCGTCTTCGTCGGCATGATCAGCAAGTTCTACGAGGAGATCGCCGGCTTCCAGAACATCGTCCTCCAGGCGGTGGTCGCCACGTTCGGCGTCTTCTTCCTCATGGCGATGCTCTACAAGGCCAAGGTCATCCGGGCGACGCCGAAGTTCACCCGGTTCATGGTGGCGGCCCTCGCCGGCGTCTTCGGCGTCATGCTGATCAACCTGGTGCTGTCGCTCTTCGGCGTCAACACCGGCCTGCGCGACAACGGCGCGCTCGGCATCGGGTTCAGCGTGGTCTGCATCGTCCTCGCGTCGCTGAGCTTCATCCTCAGCTTCCACGAGGTCGAGGAGGGCATCCGGATGGGCCTGCCGCAGCGGTACGCCTGGGTCGCCAGCTTCGGCATCCTGGTCAGCCTGATCTGGCTCTACATCGAGGTGCTCCGCCTGCTCAGCTTCCTCCAAGGCGACGACTGACGCTCCCCGCTCTGCGATGGGAAGGGCCCCTTCCTCACGGCTAGCCGTGAGGAAGGGGCCCTTCCCATCTGAGTCTCCGGAGTCCGGGGGTTTTCCCATTTTCGGGGGATATGGTGAATCGCGATGGAGAGTTCGAACCCGGTCCTCAACCGGCTGGACGACACGGCGCGGGTCGAGCGGCAGGTCCTCGGCACGGCCCCGGCGGCGCGGACGATGACGGTCGACGACGTGGTCGTCCGCACGGTGGCGCTGCTCGTCCTCACGACGGCGGTCGCGGCCGTCTCGTGGTTCACCATCCACGGCGGCCCGGCGCTCTCGTTCGGGATCATCGGCGGCTCGATCGGCGGCCTGGTGCTCGCCCTCGTGATCAGCTTCCGCCGGATCACCAACCCGCTCGTCATCAGCGTGTACGCGGTGCTCCAGGGCGTCCTTCTCGGGGTGGCCAGCCGCGGCTTCGAGGAGCTGTACCCCGGCATCGTGATCCAGGCCGTGGTGGGCACGCTCGGGGTCTTCCTCGGGATGGGCGTCCTCTACAAGGCCCGGATCATCCGCGCGACGCCCCGGTTCGCCCGGTTCGTGATCGGCGCCCTGATCGGTGTCGTGGTCCTCGGCTTCGCCAACCTGATCGTCTTCTGGGTCAGCGGCCGGCAGGGCCTGGAGGTCTACACCCAGACCGGCCGGGTCGGCTGGCTGCCGTACGTCTTCGCGATCGTCTGCATCGGCGTCGGCGCGCTGACGTTCATCCTCGACTTCGACGCGGTGGAGCGCGGCGTCCGGTACGGCCTCCCCGAGCGGTACGCCTGGTACTGCGCGTTCGGCATCCTCGTGGGGCTCATCTATCTCTACTGGCAGATCCTCCGCCTGCTGAGCTACCTGCGCAGATAGTCTCGCGGGTGTGACGGACTACGACCTCGGGCGGGTGGTGGACCTGCTGACCCGCCAGGTCTCCCACTGGACGGCCCCGCGCTGGCAGGCCCCGGCGGCGTCGGGCGACGGCACGAAGGCCGACGCGGTCCACCGCCTGGTGCAGCGGCTCGCCGACCTCGCGGCCGACGTCGAAGGCCGGGTCCGGCAGGAGGTGCCGCGGTTGGAGCACGACACGGCCCTCCCGGACCAGCTCCGCGTCGTCGCCGCCGACCTCGTGGCCGCGGACCCGCCACCGGAGATCCTGACCGCCGCCGCCGGCGACGTCGCCGCCGTCCGCGCACTGCTCTGAAAGGAAGGGCCCCTTGTTAACGCCGTAGCGTTAACAAGGGGCCCTTCCTTTCAAGCGGTCAGGCGAGCGGCTCGATCCAGATGTTGCGGTACTGCACGGTGTTCTGGTGGTCTTGGAGGCGGATCGACCCCGTCGCCGGGCCTTCGGGGATGTTCCCGCCGGTCGGGCCGGTGATCTCGACGTTGTCGTGGACCAGCACGCCGTTCCAGACGACGGTCACGCGGGCGTTCTCGATCTTGGCCCCGGTGCTGTCGTAGCGGGCGGCGCGGTACTCGATGTCGTACGTCTGCCACGTCTCCGGCGGTGTCGCGGCGTTGACGTCCGGCGCCTTCTGCAGGTAGATCGCGCCGGCCTCGTTGGTGTCGCGCGTCGGGTCGCCGTACGAGTCGAGCACCTGGATCTCGTACCGCTCCTGGAGGTAGACCCCGCTGTTGCCGCGGGCCTGGCCGGTCACGTCCGGCGGCAGCAGCGGCACCTTGAACTCGACGTGCAGCCGGAAGTCGCCGAACGCCTGCTTGGTGCGCAGGTCGCCGTTGCGGACCTCCATGGCCCCGCCCTCGACCTTCTTCCAGCTCGCCGTGCGGCCGTCGGTGTGCTGCCACTCGGACAGGTCGACCCCGTCGAACAGGACGATCCGCTCGCCGGGCTTGCGCACGGTGATCAGGTCCAGGTTGACGTGGCCGGTGTCCGGCACGTCGACCCGGTACTCGATCGCGTTGACGCCGCGGCGCAACGTGAGCAGCTCCGTCTTGGTGGCCCACTCCTTCCACGTGATCGTGGAGGGCAGCACTGTCTGCTTCACCTTGCGGCCGTTGACGTAGATGCTGATCGTCTTGTCGCCCTGGAACGGGTTCGGGCCGTTGCTGTAGCGGAGCCCGACCTCGTACTCACCGGCCTTGCTCACCTCGACGTGGACGGTGGTGGAGGCGTTGAGCGAGCCGAAACCGTCGACGAAGCCGACGCCGGAGAAGCCGGCGTGCTCGGTGTCGATGTCGGCCGAGCCCTTCCGGTGGCCCTCCTCGGCCTCGTAGAAGACCCGGTCCGGCTGCGCGCCGGGGATCTCGTTGAGGGTGTACCACGCCTCGGTGTTCCACAGCTCCTGGCCGTTGGCCGCCGTGAACGGACGCGGCGAGCGCAGGTGCACCACGCGGTCGCGCTTGAGGCCCGCGACCGTCAGCGTCACCTTCTTGCGGTCGTTGGAGACCTTCACGCCGGTGACGGCGAGCTGCTCCTCGTCCACCTTGGGGCCGCCGTACTGCGGGGTCGGGGCGTACCGCCACTGCGACAGCCGGTAGCTTTGCGCGATGTTCTGGATCGTCGCGGTGGAGAGCGGCCGGGTGTACTCGATGGTGAAGCCGTTCCGGGTGGCGCTCATCGACTTCATGTCGAAGGTGTTGGCGCCGTTCGGGGTCAGCTTCTGCAGGCCGTAGGTCAGCTTGCCCTCCTGGCCCCAGTTGCCGCCGGCACCCAGGCCGCCGACGTAGACCGCGCCGTCGGGCCCGATGGAGACCTCGTTGACGCCGGCCTCGAGCCCCTGGGTGTGGCGGAACACCGCGCCTTGCTGGACGCCGTCCACCTCCTCCAGGTACGCCCGCTGGAGGCCGCCGTAGGTGACGTCACCGATCAGCAGCTGCCCGCGGAACGGCCCCTTCTTGAGCAGCACCGGCGTGCTCGGCGAGTTGGCGATCTCGTTCTGCGGCAGCCAGAGCACCGGCTTGGCCACGGGGTTCTCGTCGAACGGGCCCGCCGGGTTGGTGTAGTGGTTGAAGAACGCGTCCTGCTCGATGCGGACCAGCTTGGACGCGGGCAGCCAGCCGCCCTGGTTGTCGGTCACGTAGAGGGCGTTGTCCGGACCCCAGCCGATGCCGTTCGGGGTCCGCAGGCCGCCGGCGACGTAGCTGACCTTGCCGGTGCGCTTGTTCACCACGATGCTGGTGCCCCGGTTCGGCGCCGGCTGCGGGTTGGTGGTGGCGCCCCCGAGGTTGATCGCCACCGAGAGGTTGAGGTAGAAGTTGCCGCCCTTGTAGAGCAGGCCGAACGCGAACTCGTGGAAGTTGCCGCCGAACGGCCAGGTGGCCACCGTGCGGTACTCGTCGGCGACCTCGTCGCCATCGGTGTCGCGCAGCTCGGTCAGCTCGTGCTTCTGCGAGACGTAGATGGTGCCGTCGACGACCGCGACGCCCATCGGCTCCTTGAGCCCGCTGGCGACCTTCTTGTACGTGACCTGTTCCGGGCCGGTCGCGGTGGTCACGTTGTCCAGGATGTACACCTCGCCCTGGACCTGGTCCGAGCCGCCCCAGGTGGAGACGACCAGCCGGCCGTCGGCGGTCCACGCCATCCCGGAGACCTGGGGCTCGAAGCCGGCGGGCCGCAGGTCGGTGAGGGTGTAGTTCGGGTGCACCGAGTCCAGCGGGAGGCCGTCTCCCGGCGCGTCGGCGACGCCCTGGCAGGCCTTGTACCCCGGCGCGGTGACCCGGACGACGTTGGCCTCTGTGCTCAGCACGGAGGTGGGCACCACGGCGAAGCCGGTCGCGCCAGGTGGCTGCCACGCGAGGGTGAGCTGCTGGCCGCCGCCGGCCTCGAAGTACTCGACGCGCAGGGCGTGGTAGCCCGCGGTCAGCGTGACCGTGCCGTCCTTCGACGTCGCGCCGTGCAGCCCGTCGTGGTCGATCACCAGCGCGTCATCGATGTAGAGCCGCGAGCCGTCGTCGCTGGTCAACCGGAACGTGTAGGCGCCGTCGGCCGGGATGTTGATGTTGCCGAGGGCGTGGGTGACGAAGTTGTCCTCGAAGCCGAAGTCGGCCGCGGTGCTCCAGTCGATGACCGGCATGAGCTTGTCGACGTTCGGGGTCTGGCCCGGCTTGAGCGTGCAGATACTGCTCAGCGGCACGCGCACGTCGTACGTCCGCAGCGTGACGCCGGGCTCCTGGGGCGGCAGGTCGGCCGCGTGGGCCGCGCCGGACGCCAGCCCGACGGCGGCCGTCGGCGCGACGAGCGCGGCGCTGAGGAGCGCGACGAGACGTCTCGCGCGTGAGGGGGGACGGGGCATCGATCCTCCAGGGACGGGGGGTCGGGACGTCGCCACGATCGACACCGCGCGCCGGAGTTCTCCGGGCAGCGCTGATCTTCGATCATGGGTCAGGAGACATCATCGACCACATTCGTCGCGATGACCAGATCTTCCGGCCGTCCAATCGCAACTTTTGTCGATACCCACAAAAGTTCGGGTGCGGCGATGACGATTCGCCGCACCCGTCGACGTCAGCTGAGCCGCTCCAGGATCATCGCCATGCCCTGGCCACCGCCGACGCACATCGTCTCCAGGCCGATGGTCTTGTCGTGCCACTCCAGCGCGTTGATCAGCGTGCCGGTGATGCGGGCCCCGGTCATGCCGAACGGGTGGCCGACGGCGATCGCCCCGCCCATCACGTTGAGCTTCTCCATCGGGATGCCCAGGTCGCGGGCCGACGGGATGACCTGCGCCGCGAACGCCTCGTTGATCTCGACCAGGTCGACGTCGTCGATCGTCATGCCGGCGCGCCTCAGCGCCTGAGTGGAGGCACCCACCGGCCCGAGCCCCATGATCTCGGGGGAGAGCGCGGTGACGCCGGTGGAGACGATCCGGGCGAGCGGCGTGATCCCCAGCTCCCGGGCCCGGCCCGCGCTCATCACGATCACGGCGGCGGCGCCGTCGTTGAGCGGGCAGCAGTTTCCGGCGGTGACCCGGCCGTCGGGGCGGAACACGGGCTTGAGCCCGCGCACCGCGTCGAGCGTCACGCCGGGCCGCGGACCGTCGTCGGTCGACACCACGTCGCCGCTCGGCGTCGTCACGGGCGTGATCTCCCGGGCCCAGAACCCGTCGGCGATCGCCTTCTCGGCGAGGTTCTGGCTGCGTACGCCGAACTCGTCCATGTCCTCGCGGGTGACGCCCTTGACCTGGGCGAGGTTCTCCGCGGTCTGCCCCATGGCGATGTAGATGTCGGGCAGGACGCCGTCCTCGCGCGGGTCGTGCCACGTCTCGACGCCCTCCTGGCCGGCGCGGTCGCGGGTCCGCTCGCGCGCCTCGGCGAACCGAGGGTTGTGCCAGGACCCGCCCACCAGTTCGGCGGCCTCGGCCGGCAGCGAGTCGGAGCTGCCGCGGGCGAACCGGGAGACGCACTCGACCCCGGCCGAGACGAAGACGTCGCCCTCGCCCGCCTTGATCGCGTGGAACGCCATCCGGGTCGTCTGCAGCGACGAGGAGCAGTAGCGGGTGATCGTGGCCCCCGGCAGCCCGTCGAGGCCGAGCAGCGTGGCGACCACGCGGCCCATGTTGAAGCCCTGCTCGCCGCCGGGCATGCCGCACCCGAGGTAGAGGTCGTCGATGGTCGTCGGATCGAGCTCGGGCACCTTGTCGAGCGCCGCCCGCACGATGGTGGCGGCCAGGTCGTCGGCCCTTACCTCGCGCAGCGAACCCTTGACCGCCCGCCCGATGGGCGAGCGCGCGGTGGCGACGATGACAGCATCCCGATCCGACTCGATAGCCATGAACACAAGTTAACCCGCCGGACACATCTCACGAAGATGCGATTTCTCTCAATCCGTCGGCGGTCAGGGGGTCGGCGAGTTGCCGAGGCCCGCCAGGGACGAGACGGCGGGGAGGAGGGCGTGGGCCCAGACGCGGTAGCCGTCGGCCGACGGGTGGAAGCCGTCGTAGCAGAGCGTCCCGGCGTCGGCGCGGAACACCGCCCCGGTCTCCGCGGCGAGGTCGACGGGCAGGCCACCCGCGTCGCGGACCGCGCGGGCCTGGGCCGCGGCGGTGCGGCGGCCCCACCAGCCGGCCAGCTCACGCAGCGGCTGACTGATCGCCCGCGCCGCGCCGAGGTCGGGGCAGGTGCCGACGACGACCTCGACCCCGGCGTCGCGCAGCCGGCGGACGGCCGCGCCGAGATACGCCGCCGACTCCGCGGGACGGCGCAGCGACGTCGCGTCGTTGACGCCGATGAGGACGATCGCGACGTCCGGCCGCTCGCCGAGCAGGGCCCGGGCCACCTGGGTGGCGAGGTCCGTCGAGCGCGAGCCGGAAACGCCGACCGAGGAAAGGTGGACCCGCAGGCCGGCTTCCTCCGCGAGGAGCCGCGCCAGCTGCCCGCCGACGGTGTCGCCCACGTCGTCGACGCCCACGCCGAGGGACGTCGAGTCGCCCAGCAGCACCAGCCGCAGCTCCGGCGCGCCTTCGCGGCCGATGCTGGCGCGGAGCGCCAGGCCGAGCCGCGGCTGCGCGTAGCGGCGGCCGCGCGCCGCCATCACCTCGCCGGCGAGCAGGACCGCGCCGCCGACGGCACCGGCGGCCAGGCCGAACGCGGCCGCCCGGCCGAGGCGGCCGACCAGACCGCCGTCACTCATGCCGGC
>Ga0164243_10004176_pt1 | contig 22760 bp, 20 predicted proteins | sample OricompcompostOP_FD_108781 | JGI IMG/M metagenome (GOLD analysis project Ga0164243, IMG submission 108781) | Organic Plus compost microbial communities from Emeryville, California, USA - Original compost - Organic plus compost (OP) | ecosystem: Engineered > Solid waste > Mixed feedstock >...
TGGCACATGGCGGCCCCGTGCCCCGACTGGCTCAAGCGCCGCTGGATCGACCTCGTCGGCGCCGATCGCCTGATGGAGCTGTACGGGACGACCGAGGGCCTCGCCCTGACCGCGATCAGCGGCGCCGAGTGGCTGCGCCGGCCCGGCAGCGTCGGCCGCCCGTTCCAGGGCGAGATCAAGATCGTCGACGACACGGGGACCGACGCCGCACCCGGCGTGGTCGGCATGGTCTTCATGCGCAACCCGGCCGCCGCGCGCACCTACCGGTACGTCGGCGCGGAGGCGTCCACGATCGACGGCGGCTGGCAGACGATGGGCGACCGCGGCCGCGTGGACGCCGACGGCTACCTCTACCTGGCCGACCGGGTCAGCGACATGGTCCTCGTCGGCGGGACCAACGTGTACCCCGCCGAGACCGAGGCCGCGATCCTGCGGTATCCGGGCGTCCTCAGCTGCGCCGTGGTGGGCCTGCCGGACGCCGACCTGGGCGAGCGGCTGCATGCGGTCGTCGAGGCCGATCCCGCGTACCGCGTGGCCGAGGACGGGCTGACCGCGTTCCTGCGGGAGCGGCTCACCGGCGCCAAGGTGCCCCGGTCGTACCGCTTCGTGGACCATCCGCTGCGCGACGACGCCGGCAAGGTGCGGCGCGGCGAGATCCGCCGGCGGGAGCTGGAGCTGCGCGCCGCGGAGGTGGCCCGGTGACCGCCGCGGTGGCGGCGACCGGCGACCTGCGCCGGCTCGTCCGGGACGTGTTCCGCGACCACGACACGGTCGCGTCCAGCCGCGCGATGCTCGACGGCCGCGAACCGCCGGCGGCCGTGCTGGCGACGGTCACCGCGCTCGGCCTGCGGGGGGTCGGCGTCGACGAGAGCCTCGGCGGCTCCGGCGGCACGGCCGAGGAGCGCGCCGTGGTGGCGGAGGAGGCCGGCCGAGCGCTCGCGCCGGGTCAGCTCGTGGTGGACCTGTGCGTGGCGGGGATCCTCGCCGACGCCGTGCGCGGAGGGCCCGCCGAGGCGCTCCTGCGGTCGCTGCTCGCGGGCGACATCCGCGGGTCGGTCGGCTTCATGGAGCCGGCCGGCGCCGACCCGCGCCAGCCGGATGCGGCGGTCACGGCTCTCGGCGACGCGGGAGCCGGGGTGACCGTGCTGATCGGCCAGGACGACGTGTACGTCGTGACCGGCCCGTGGCAGCCGCCGTCCCGCACCGGCGGCGCGAGCATCGACCCCAGCCACCCGGTCACGCGCGGCGTGCCGGCCCCGCTGGAGGCGCTGCGGCTGGCGGGACACGCCGGCCCGGCGCGCGCCGTCGTGCGGACGCTGCTCGCGGCCGAGGCGGTGGGCGTCGCGTCGGCCGCGGTCGACCTGGCCGTCGGCTACGCGAAGATCCGCACGCAGTTCGGCCGGCTGATCGGCCAGTTCCAGGCGGTCAAGCACCTGTGCGCCGACATGTTCGTCGCGGTCGAGCTCGCCGCCGCGGCGACCTGGGACGCCGCCCGCGAGAAGCCGGACGGCACGGACTCGCCGGAGCAGCGGGAGCTCGCGGCCGCGGTCGCCGCGACGCTGGCACCGGCCGCCGCGCTGCGCTGCACTCAGGACGCGATCCAGGTGCACGGCGGGATCGGCTTCACGTGGGAGCACGACGCCCATCTCTACCTGCGGCGCGCGGCCTGCCTGAGCGCGTTCCTGGACACGGCCCAGGCCGCTCGCGACGTCACCCGGCTGCGGCTGGCCGGCGTGCGGCGGAGCCGCGACATCACGCTCCCGGCGGAAGCGGACCGGTGGCGGCCGGAGCTGCGCGCGTTCCGCCGCACGGTGGAGAGCCTCCCGGCGGACCAGCAGCGGCGCGCGATGGTCGCCGCCGGCTACGCGCAGCCGCAGTGGCCCGCGCCGTGGGGGCGGGGTGCCGGCGCCGTCGAACAGCTGGTCATCGAGCAGGAGCTGGCGGGAATCGCCCGCCCGGCGTACGACATCGCCGAGTGGATCCTGCCGAGCCTCATCGCCTTCGGCACCCCGGACCAGCTCGAACGGCTCGTGCGGCCGACGGTCGACGGGGCGTTGCGCTGGTGCCAGATGTTCTCCGAACCGGAGGCCGGCTCGGACGCCGCCGCGGTCCGGACCCGGGCGAAGCGGGTCGACGGCGGCTGGCTGGTCAACGGCCGCAAGATCTGGACCAGCCGCGCGCAGACGTGTGACTACGGGTTCGCGACCGTGCGGACCGGGTCGGGGGAGTCGAAGCACGCCGGGATCACCGTCATGGTCGTCGACCTCCGCGCGCCGCGCGTCACGATCCGGCCCCTGCGCGACATCACCGGCGGCGAGATGTTCAACGAGATCACGCTCGACGACGTGTTCGTCCGGGACCGCGACGTGGTCGGCGCGGTCGACGACGGCTGGCGGGTCGCGCGGGCGACCCTCGGCAACGAGCGCGTCACCGTGGGAACCCAGACCGATTTCGGCGGGCACATCGATCTGGCCGCCCTCTACGGCCCGCGCGCGGCCGACCGGCCGGACCTCGCGGCCCGGGTCGGCGTCCTCCTCGCGCGGTCCGCGGGTCTCGACGCGGTCAACCTCCGCTCGGTGGCCCGCGCCGTCGCGGGTGGCCGGCCGGGATCGGAGGGGTCGGTCGCGAAGCTGGTCCGGGGCGAACTCGTCCAGCACACGGCGGACCTGGCGTGGGAGCTGCTCGGCCGGGAGTCGCTGGTCGCCGACGGCGACGCGGCGATCCTCCAGGAGCGGTTCCTCCACGCGCGCATGGCCACCATCGCGAGCGGGACGTCGCAGATCGCCCGCAACCTCGTCGGCGAGCGCGTGCTGGGCCTGCCCCGCGACTGACCGGCCAGCGCGTCCGCCCGGGCCCGACGTGAACCGACTTACGAGGTACACGGTGGACTGGCGGCGCCGGCCGGCGCCGCCGGTCAGTGGTCCAGGCGGCGCCGGCGCAGGTCGGCGTGGTCGAACTCGGGGGAGCGGGCCCAGCCGATCAGTGACTGTTCCCGTGCGATCACCGCGTCGGCGCGGGCCGGCAGGTCGGCGACCGCGTCCTCCGGGATCACCAGGGCTCCGTGCCGGTCGGCGTGGACGAGGTCGCCGGTCGCGACGTACGCGCCGGCGACCACGACCGGCTCGCCGGCCGACTCGACGCGGACGTAGGCGTGCGAGACGCCGACGCCGCGGGCGAGGTACCGGAACCCGAGGGCGGCGACCTCCGGGATGTCGCGCACCAGCCCGTCGGTGACCACGCCCTCGCAGCCGAGGGCGTACGCGATCGTCGCGTTGACCTCGCCCCACAGGCACCCCGATCCGCGTTCGCCGTCGAGGTCCTGGACGACCAGCACGGTCGGCTCCGGTGAGGCGTGCAGGAGCGCGAACAGCTCCAGCATCGCCTCGTCGCGCTCGGCCCGCGGCGGCCACGGCGTCTCGGAGCGGATCGTCGCCGTGACGGCCCGCCCGAGCATGGGCGGCAGCTCGGGCGTGATCGCGTGTACGGGCGGTCGGGTGTATCCGGTGGTGAACGGCCGCCGCAGCAACGGGTCGAGGCCGTTGGCGAGGGTCGGGGTGTCGTAGCCGCGCAGCCGCTCGATCGCGGGCGGGAACCGTCGTGTGCTCATGCCAGGTAGGAGCTCTGGATCGCGGACCGGTTCCGGGCCAGCTCGTCGCGGTCGCCGGCCAGCGACACCTCGCCGCGGACCAGGACGTAGCCCCGGTCGATGACCGTGAGGGCCCGTTCGACCTGCTGCTCGACGAGGAGCACACCGATGCCGGAGTCGGCCGCCGCGCGCACCGCGTCGAGGAGCCGGTTCACCACCACCGGTGCCAGGCCGAGCGACAGCTCGTCGATCAGCAGCAGCGACGGCCGGGTCGACAGCGCGCGACCCACCGACAGCATCTGCTGCTCGCCGCCGGAGAGCAGGCCCGCGCGGCGCCGCAGCAGCGGCTCGAGCTCCGGGAAGTGCGTGAGCGCGACGTCCGGGTCGCCCCGGCCGAGCCGCAGGTTCGCCAGGACGGTCAGCTGGCGGAACACGGACCGTTCGGGGACGAGCATGAGCCCCTGGCGTGCCCGCCGGTGCGGGGCGACCGCCTTCGCGCTGCCCCGGAAGCGGATGGTCCCCGCCGTCAGGGGCAGCAGCCCGGCGAGCGTCAGCAGTGTCGTGGTCTTCCCGGCGCCGTTGGGGCCGAACAGCGCCACGACCTCGCCGGGCTCGACCGCGATGTCCACGCCGCGCAGGACACCGATCCGGCCATATCCACTGTGGATTTTCTCCGCCGCGAGCAGGGTCGGCATCACACGCTCCGATCCGAGAGTTCCAGCCGGCCGGTGCCGCCGTCCGCGGCGCCACCGAGGTACGACGTGACGACCGCCGGGTCGCGCAGCACCTCGTCGGGTGTCCCCTCCGCGATGACGCGGCCGAGGGAGAGCGCCATGACGCGGTCGCTGACCGCCGCCACCAGCGCGACGTCGTGCTCGATCAGCACCACGGGCAGGTTCCAGTCGTCGGCGAGGACCCGGATGAGGCGGCCGAGTTCCCGGGTCTCGTCGTCGGACAGGCCGGCCGCGGGCTCGTCCAGGAACACGCAGGCCGGCCGCGCGGCGAGCGTGCGGGCCAGGCCGACGAGCCGGCGGCGGCCCGACGGGAGGGTGTCCGGCGCGCGGTTCAGGTCGTCGGCCAGGTCGAGCTGGTCGATGGCGGTCTTCACCTCGGCCGGGAGGGCCGCCGGCCGCGGCGAGAGCGGGTCGCGCCAGAAGGAGCGCGTGTCGGTCGCCTCCGCGGCCGTGCGGATGTTGTCGAGCACGGTCATGTCGTCGAACAGGTCCACCGACTGGAACGTGCGGCCGAGGCCGGCCGCCGCGCGGCCGCGGGCCGACTGCCCGGACAGCTCGACGTCGCCGAGCCGGATGCTTCCGGTGGACGGGACCAGCCCGCACACGGCGTCGACCAGGGTGGTCTTGCCGGCGCCGTTCGCGCCGATGAGTCCCAGCACCTCCCCCGGCCGCACGTGGAACGAGACGCCGTCGACCGCGGTGACCGATCCGAACCGCACCACGATGTCCGTGGCGTGAAACGGTACGCGGTCGCGCCGCTCGGCCCGCTTCGCGAACGCCGGGGTGGGCACCGGCGCGCGGAAGCGGCGCAGGGCGTGTGCCCACGCGCCGAACACCCCGTCCGGCGAGGTCAGCACGACCAGGAGCACCGCCGCCCCACCGACGGCGGCGATGCCGTTGACCCAGGCCGGGTCGAGGTGCCCGAGCGCGTGCGCCACGACTCCGCCCGTGCCGGACAGGCCGGCGTTGACGGCGCCGAAGACGTAGCCCACGCCGCCGACCACCGCGTTGACGACGAGCATGATCGAGTCGAGGGTCGAGTAGTCGCCGAGGTTGACCCGGCGGAACCGGTACGCCGCGAGGGCGCCGGCGAGTCCGGCCAGCGCGGAGGCGAGGCCGAACGCGTACAGCTTCGCGGAGAGCACGTCGACGCCGAGGCTGGCCGCGGCGCGCTCGTCGTTGCGCAGCGCGAGGAGGCGCCGTCCGGTCGCGCCGCGCCGCACGTTCGCGACGAGGCACGCGCAGAGGACGAACACCACGAGGAGGAACAGGGTGTACCGCCGGGGGTGGTCGATGAAGTCCAGGTCGAGCCCGAACAGGCTCGGCGGTGCGGAGACGAGGCCGGTGCCGCCGCCCTTCAGCGCGGGGTTGGCCATCACCAGACGTTCGATCGCCAGGCTCAGGCCGATCGTCGCGACCGCGAGATTGACCCCGCGGACCCGCAGCGCGGGAAGGCCGACGACGAGGCCGACCACCGTCGACGCGAGGACGCCGGCCAGCACGGCGAGGCCGAAGGGCCAACCGTTGTCGCCGGCGTGGCCGGCCGCGAGGGCTCCGACGCCGGCGATGCTGAGCTGCGCCAGCGAGAGCTGACCCGCGTAGCCGGTCACCAGCAGGACGGACAGGCCGATGATCGCGACGATGATGGTCCAGCTGATCGGCAGCAGCCAGTCGCTGGACAGCACGCCGATGAGCGCCGCCGCCGCGATGGCGAGCGGTGCCACGAAGACCGGCCGCAAATAGCCGGTCCCGGCGCGCATGGGCCGTTCGAGGAGGTCGCCGCGGAGCGGTAGCGCGCGTCCGCGCAGGATGACGAGGAGGACGATGAGCAGGAACGGGGCCGACACCGACCAGCCGGCGGTGTCGACGTGCAGGGTGATGACCGACTGCAGGACGCCGAGGAACAGGCCGCCGGCCAGGGTGAGCCAGAAGGACGAGAAGTTGCCGACGAGCGCGGCGGCGAGGCCCGGGATCACCAGCAGGCTGATGTTGGTGACGGACAGCCCGGAGATCGGCGCGATCGCGATGCCGGCCAGGCCGGCCAGCACGGTGCCGGCGACCCAGTTGATCCCGCCGACGAGGTTCGGCGACAGGCCGAGCGTCACGGCGGTCTGCTCGTTCTCGGCGACCGCGGCGGTCGACCGGCCGAAGGCCGTGCGTCCGTAGACGTACCACAGGCCGGCGGTCAGGAGGACCGCGGCCGCGAACAGGATGAGGCGGTCGGCGCCGATGCCGAGGCCGCCGATCGAGACCTGGTCCGTCGGCAGCGGGCCGTCGGAGACGATCTCCGTGGAGGTTCCCCACACGACCCGGCCGAGCCCCAGGATGAACATGAAGACACCCAGCGTGGCGATGAGCCGCACGAGCGCCGAGGCACGCCGGAGCCCCTGCATGATGAGCTGCATGACGAGCCCGGTGCCGGCGGCGACGGCGAGCGCGACGACCGCGGCCGCCACGGCCGGCATGGACTCCCGCAGGCCGTAGAAGACCTGGGCGGTGAGCAGAGCCGCCGTGCCCTGGGCGAAGTTCAGCAGGCCCGAACCGCGGTAGATCAGCACGATGCCTTGCGCGATCAGGACGTACGCGGCGCCGACGCCCAGGCCGATGATGGCGAACTGAAGGGTTGTCACCTGATCTCCGTACTCGCGGGGTGGATCAGTTGAACGGGACCTCTTCGGCGCTGATGGCGTCGAAGAAGTTTCCGCTGATCGGCTGGAGGACGCCGCCCTTCACCTGCTCGAACACCACGTTGACGTCGAAGAGGCGCGGCAGGTCCGGGAAGGCGCCCTTGACCGACGCCGGCGGCGCGGCGAAGGAGACCGGCGGGCGAAGGCCGGTGGCGATCGGCGCCGCGGGCAGCTTCTCCAGCAGCGCCGGCCCCGTGACGTCGGCGAGCCCCTCGGCGACCTTCGCGAAGATGAGCACGCTGTTGTACGCGTTGGCGGCCGCGTCGTCGAGCAGCGTCTTGTCGTCGACGCTGTCCATCAGTTCGACGTACTCCTTGACCGCCGGATGCTGCGTGTACGAGGCCGGCAGGTACGCGTTGACGCTGTAGATGCCCTCCGCGAGGTCGCCGAGGGTCTCGATCGCCTCCGCGCTCATCGAGCCGCCCACCGCGCCGTCGTAGTTCGTCTGGCGCAGCGACTGCACGAACGGGATGCCCTGCTTGTCGACGAGGCCGATGACGATGCCGGCGTGCGTGGCCGCGCGGGCGACGACAGGGGAGTAGTCGGTCTGGTCGGGCTCGACCGGGATCGTCTCGATCGTGAGCCCGAGTGCCCTGCCGGCCGCCACGATCGGCGCGAGGCCGGCCTCGGCGCCGGCGGTGTCGTTCTGGAACGGGAACCCGATGTCGTGGACGCCCTGCTGCTTCATCAGCGCGAACAGGCCGAGGTAGATCTCCAGGCCGTTGTAGACCGGGAACGCGGCGGTGCTGGCGTACTCGCCGGACAGGCCGACCGCGCCGATCGCCGGGACCTTGCCCTGTTCCAGCACCGCCAGGTATTCGCCGGCACCCTCGAAGGTGCCGACCACCGCGGGCAGCCCGTCGGCGACGGCCTTCTGGGCACACGAGACGGCCCGGTTGGAGTCGCCGCGCGTGTCGCAGGACTCGATCCTGATCGACTTGCCGTTGACGCCGCCGGCCGCGTTGACCTTCTTGGCGGCGGCCAGCGCGCCGACGCGGATCTGGTCGTAGTCGTCGGCACCCTGGTTGCCGGCCGTGGAGAACGGGCCGAAGGTCATGAGCGTGTACGAGCCGTCGAACCGTTCGCCGTCGGCACCCACGTCGGTGGTGGCGCCGCCGTCGCCGGAGCACGCGGTCGTCATAGCGATCGCGATCGCGCAGATCGCGCTGGCCAGGTATCTGCGTTTCACAGTGTTCTCCTCGATATGTCGACGTCGATGTGACGCAGGCAACATGGCATTACATAAGCGCAGCCAGCGGCCCCTGAAGGAGTAGGGATGACCCCTCGCTTTAGGGCGGCCGCGGGGGCCGGGGACGCCGACGCCCGCAGCACGGTCGTTCGCGTGCTGCGGGCGTCGGGCCGGCGGTGGGGCGCCGGCGGGGTGGGGCTGGAGGCGTCAGTTCCGCGGCAGGACCATGCCGCCCTCGACCTTGGGCTGGACGGGGATGTCCGGGGTGTCCCAGGTGATGATTCGCTCGGCGAACACCCAGCCGCGCGCGTCGCGCACGATCCGGTCGGCGTAGCGGCAGGTGTTGATGATGCGGGCGTCGCCGCCGGTGCGCAGTTCGAGGACGAGCGCGTCGCACCGGCCGCGGACCTCGTCGCCGTCCGGCGTCAGCAGGATGTTGTAGCACTGGTGGCGGTTGAGGCCCTGGTCGTGCTGGTAGACCTGCTTGGCCATCGCCACCAGGGCGTCGCGGCCGATCGCCTCGACGGGGTAGGTGGTGAGCCGGAAGACGCCGTCGTCGGTGAACGTGTCGGCCCAGCCCTGGTCGTCGCCGTCGTCGATGGTGACGCACCAGCGGCGGTAGAGGTCCTCGATCGCCAGGCGATCCTCGATGCTCAGGGTCATGAAGTCTCCTTGGTCGGATGTCGGCGGCGGTGTCTCAGCGGCGGCGGGTGATCCCGTCCTGGACGATCCCGCGGAAGGCCTGGGTCACCGGACGCGTGCGCTCGTGGGCGGGACCGCCCTCGAAGTGGCACTGACCGACCCGGTCGGTGCCCGTGAGCCGGCCGCGGCACATCGACTCACAGATCGCCATGGGCCCCATCTCGTAGACGAAGCCGTCGAACGCCTCGGCGACGATCTCGACGACCTCGCCGCCGGGCAGGTGGAAACGGATCTCCCCGCCCCGGTTCGAGATGCCGTCGCACTCCTGGTAGATGACGATGTCGACGGCCTCCGCGAGGATCTTCCTGCCGTCCCGGACGATCGAGCCGCCGCGCATGTAGGCCCCGTTGACGCCCTGGTAGATGATCCCCGAGTACGACAGGTCGGGGCCGAAGGTGCCGGCGACCCAGGCGTGGCTGCGGGCGAGGGCCATGTTCGCCTGGGCCCAGCTGTGGTCGCGGTAGCCGAGGCCGTCGATCTCGAACGTCTCGTCGCCGACGCGCACGGTGCCGCGCACGCGGCCAGCCGTCTCCAGGTGGCCGGCGGCCTGCTGCACCAGGTCGATCTGCCCGTCGCCCCAGGGCTCGACCGGCGCGTAGAACTCGTCGAGGCGCAGGCTGACGTCGACGTCGTCGTCGTGGTGCTCGACGCCGAACGCGTCCCCGCCGACGAAGGCGAGCGGCCCGGCGCCGTGGCGCTCGGGGGTGTGGTCGTGCGCGGCGATCGGCACGCCCTGGCGGTTGAGCCGGTAACGGAGGCCGGCCTCGGTCGTGACCCCGGACCAGATCGTCGCGGCGTGGTTCATCTCGAGCCGCACGCTGTGGCTGCCGGCGACGCCGCGATCGAGGTCGTACCAGTTGAACATCATGTTTTCCTGCCACGTGAGCCCGGGGGCGTCGGGTTCGGGCTCGTGGACGTCGAGGCGGAACGTGGGCGGGGACGGGACGGACATGCGGTACCCCTCTCGGGCTGTGGCGACGAGGCTAGACGGGACGATGGGCGGTATCAAGAGGTAGCAGCTATGTTTTGACGGCAGCTTTCATTAGCGGCCCGCCCGCGATCGGCATGCACACCGGGGATACTCTCTAGTGAGAGTTGGCGGCGAATGCATCTTTGGTGCATTCTGCTGCCGGAAGCTGGCGATCGGAGGCTTTTGATGACGGACGTGGCGACGCCGGGCTTGCGCGAGCGCAAGAAGGTCAAGACGCGGGCCGCGATCCGGGCCGAGGCGCTACGCCTGTTCAAGAAGCACGGGTTCGCGGCGACCACGGTCGAACAGATCGCCGCCGCGACCGAGATCTCGCCCAGCACCTTCTTCCGGTACTTCCCCACGAAGGAATCCGTCCTGGTCGAGAACCAGTACCCGGCCGAGATCGTGCGCGCCTTCGTGGCGCAACCGGACACGGTCGGCCTGGTCGACGCGATGCAGGCCGCGGTGACCCAGACCTTCCAGGCGCTCTCCGCCGCCGAACTCGACGCCCTCCACCAGCGCAACCGGCTCATCATGGCCACCGCGGAGCTCCGGGCGGCCTACATGGAGCACCTGTACGGGCTGATGACCGCGATCAGCGAGGCCGCCGCCAAACGGGCCGGGCTGGAGCCGGACAGCCTCGAGATCCGCACGTTCGCGTGGCTGATGCAGGGTGCGCTGACCGCCGCGTCCACCGAGTGGACCGAGAACCGCTCCTCGTCCGCCGCCACCATCATCGACGCGTTCGACCGTGCCTTCGCCGTCGTCCGCAACGGCGGCACGCCTCCCGAGCGCGCCGCGAGCGGCGTCACCGCAAAATCAAGCCCCCGTCGACGCCGATCACCTGCCCGGTGATCCACTCGGCGTCGTCGGAGAGCAGGAACGCGACGAGGTTCGCGACGTCCTCGGGCCTGCCGAGTCGGGGGCTCAGCGTGCGCGCGAGGATCTCGTCCTTCGCCGCCGCGAACGCCTCCGTGCCCTCCCGCGGATGGCCGCTCAGGATCATCCCCGGCGCCACGGCGTTCGCGCGGATGCCGGCCTTGCCCCACCGGGCGGCGACGTGGCGCGCGAGTGCCTGGAGCCCGGCCTTCGAGATCGCATAGGCGGGGTTGACGGGATCGCCCAGCTCCGCCGCCCCCGAGCTCGTGTAGACGATGGAGCCGCCGCCGCGCGCGGCCATGACGTCGACCACGTGCCGCGTGCAGTAGACGTGGCCCAGCACGTTGGCCCGCATCGTGCGGTCGAAGACCTCGTCGGGCAACCGCGCCGCGTCGACGTCGCGGCCGATCGTCTCCTCGCCGAGGTCGGCGACGTTGACGTGCAGCCCGTCGATCCCGCCGCCGGCGGCGACGGCCCGCCGCATCAGCTCGCGCACCGAGTCCTCGTCGACGATGTCGAAGGCCACCGCGTCGGCGCGTCCGCCGTGCCGCCGGATCTCCTCGGCCAGCGCTTCGGCCGCCGGCAGATCCACGTCGCCGACGACGACGTGGCAACCGTCCCGTGCCGCGCGGCGGCAGGTGGCGGCGCCGATTCGCGACGCGCCGCCCGCCACCACCACGACCCGGCTCACCGCAGCACTTCGATGACGGTCGCGTTGGCCATCCCGCCCGCCTCGCACATGGTCTGCAGCCCGTACCGGCCGCCGCTCTGCTCCAGGGCCGTCAGCATCGTCGTCATGAGCCGGCACCCCGAGGCGCCGAGCGGATGCCCCAGGGCGATCGCCCCGCCGCGCGGGTTCAGCTTCTTCGGATCGGCGTCGAAGTGCTCCGCCCAGGCGAGCGGAACCGGCGCGAACGCCTCGTTGACCTCGACGTGGTCGATCTCCGCGAGCGACAGCCCGGCGCGCGCGAGCACCTTCTCGGTCGCGGGCAGCGGACCCAGCAGCATGAGGAGGGGGTCGTTGGCGGCCACCGCGAACGAGTGGAACCGGGCCCGGGCCCGCAGACCGAGCTCACGCGCCTTCGTCTCGCTCATCAGCAGCAGCGCCGACGCGCCGTCGGTGATCTGCGAGGAGTTTCCGGCCGTGATCCGCCAGTCGATCTCGGGAAACCGGGCCTCCCACTCCTCGGCGCGGAAGGCGGGCTTCAGCGCGGCGAGACCCTCGGCCGTGGTGCCCGCGCGTACCCCCTCGTCGGCGTCCACCACGCGGGTCCCGTCGCCGTCGGGCACCACGATCGGGACGATCTCGCCCGCGACGGCCCCCGCCGCCTCGGCGGCCGCCGCGAGCTCGTGCGAACGGGCGGAGTAGTCGTCGAGGGCGGCGCGGCTCATCCCGTACCGGTGCGCGATGAGCTCGGCCGAGATGCCCTGCGGGACCAGCCCCGGCGCGTACCGCTCCCGCACCGACGGCCCGTACGTGTCGACGCCGACGCTCGCGGAACCCATCGGCACCCGGCTCATCGACTCGACGCCGGCCACGACCACGACGTCGCAGGCCCCGGCCATGATCGCCTGTGCGCCGAAGTGGGCCGCCTGCTGCCCGGAGCCGCACCGGCGCTCCACCGTCGTTGCGGGGACGTGCTCGGGGAGGCCCGCGGCCAGCCACGCGAAGCGACCGGGCGAGCCGCCCTGCTCGCCGACCTGGCTGACGCAGCCCACGATCAGGTCGTCGACGATGCCCGGGTCGATGCCCGTGCGGTCGACCAGACCCTTGAGCACCTGACCGAGCAGCTCGACGGCGTGCAGCTCGGACAGGGAGCCGCCGGGTCGGCCCGCCGACGCGCGTCGGCCCTTGCCGAGTGGGGAGCGGACCGCGTCCACGATGACGGCGGATTCCATGTCACTTCACCTCCGGTGCGGGATACGTGGGCGGGTTGCCCGCGATCATCGAGACAAGGTCGGCCGACGCGCGCCGGCGCAGATCGGCGACGGATTCGCGCGAGGCGAACGCGACGTGCGGCGTGAGCACGACGTTGTCGAGTTCCCGGAGCCAGTCCGGGACGAGTGGTTCCGCCGGCAGGACGTCGAGCGCCGCGGCCAGCCGGCCGCTGGTCAGCTCGGGCCGCAGCGCGTCCAGGTCGAGCACGCCGCCGCGGCTCGTGTTGACGACCAGGGCACCGTCGCGGAGGCGGGCGAGCTGCGCGGCGGCGACGGCGCCGCGGGTCGACGGGGTCAACGGGAGGTGCAGCGAGAGGACGTCGCAGCGGTCGAGCAGCGCGTCGACGGGGACCGCCGTGACGCCGTCCGTGCCGGCCGGCCCGTGGCGGTCGTCGATCAGCACCTCGCAGCCCAGGGCGGCGAACTTGGCCGCGGTACGCCGGCCGGTGAGACCGGCCCCCCACACGCCGACGACCAGGCTGGAGAGCCGCCGCTGCGGGTAGCGGCCGGGGTGCCACCCGCCCGCCCGTACGTCCCGGTGGTAGGCGCCGACCCGGCGTACGTGGTCGAGAACCAGGGCGAGAACGTGGTCGGACACCTCCTCCACGCAGTAGTCCGGGATCCGGCCGACCGCGATGCCGCGGGCCCGCGCCGCGGCGACGTCGATGTTGTCCACGCCCACGCCGAGCCGGCAGATGGCGACGAGGCCGGGGCTGTGGTCGATCACCTCGCGGTCGACGCGTACCCAGTTCGTGAGGATCCCGACGGCGTCCTTCGCCTCGGCGAGCAGCGCGTCCCGGGGTGCCCCGTGCAGGTCGACCAGCGTCAGGCCGGCGTCCTCGCACGTCGCGCGCTCCACCTCGGCGTCGGGCCACGCGCGATCCGTCAGCAGTACGTGCCCGCCCATCCCCGCCCGCCAAAGTAGTAGTGACTGCCAAATTAGACTCTGAGTCAATATAGCTGGCGTCGCGTCGGTGCGCCATGGGCCCGCACCGGTGGGTTCGGCTGGCCATGCCGGCTCGCGTCAGCGATCGGCGGCGTGCTCGTCGCCGGCCGCGTCCGTGGGCTCCGGCCGCAGCTGGTGCCAGAGTTCCCGGTCGAGGGTGAGCCGGTGGAGCAGGCGGCGCAGCTGACGTCCAGGCTCACGGAGGCCCCGCCCTGGTCCGTGACGTCCTTCACCGCCCCGGAGGGGGTTCGGCGATACGGTCGGAGCATGCGCATTCCCACCGCGGCGATCACCGCGGGTTCTCTGATCGGCGGATGGCAACTGGCCCGCCGCACCGGCATCCGGCCCCTCGGCGGCGTGGCGCTCGCGGCCGGCGGCGTGGTCGCGGGACGCGAATGGGCCCGGCGGACGAGCCCGACCGCGACCGGTGCGCTGGTGGCGACCTACCTCGGCGCGTTCGGCCTGTCCCACCCGCTGGCCCGGCGCATCGGTTCGTGGCCGGCCGTCCTGACCGCCGCGGCGGTCACCGCCGCCGCCTCGTACGTGGTGGCGGACCGTCGGCCGCCGCGCTGAGGTTCCCGGCGGCCGCGGGACCGTTCAGGACAGGACGCGGCGGCGGAAGTTGTGGAGCCCCAGCGTGAGGAAGAGGGCGGCGAAGCCCGCCAGCACGGGCACGATGGCGAACAAGGGCATGTGGGACGCGTCGGTCAGTGCCGCGCGCATGCCCTCGTTGACGTAGATGAGCGGGTTGACCAGCACGACGGTCTGCAGCCAGGGCCAACCCCCGACGGTGACCGGGGCGAGGCGGCTCCACTCGTAGTACGTGCCGCCCAGGAACGTGATGGGCAGGATGATGAACCCGAACATCAGCCCGATGTTGCGGGGCTCGAAGGTCGTGCCCAGGACCAGCCCGAGCCCGGCCATGGCCACGCAGGACAGGGGTACGAGCGTCACGACGAGCGGCCAGTGCAGGTGCAGCTGGGCCTCGACGCCGGGTGCGTGGACGACCGCGGCCATCGGCAGCACGATCGCGGCCGCCAAGAGGCCCTGCGCCGCACCGGAGAGCACTTTCGCGACGGCGACCAGCCAGATCGGGCACGGTGCCTGTACCCGGTCCTCGATCTCGCGGGTGTAGCCGAACTCCTGCGCCATCGCCAGCGCGATCGACTGCACGCCCTGGAACATCACCGAGATGCCCACCACGCCGGGGACCAGCACGGTGGCGAAACCGGACGAGCCCCGCGGCCCGGTACCACCGACGGCCTGGCCGATCTTGGGAAACACGTAGAGGAAGACGAAGCACAGCAGGAACGGTTGGATCAGCGTACGGAACGCGAATTCGGCCGGGTGTTTGCGCAGGACCATCCAGTCCCGCAGGAGCAGCCCGCGGAGTGCGCCGGCGCTCGACGCGAGGACCGATCGGGTCGGCCGCGCGGTGATCGCCGCCGCCGTGGTGGTGGCCGGGATGGTCATTTCTCGCGGAGCTCCCTCCCGGTCAACTGGATGAAGACCGTCTCCAGGGTCGGCTCGGCCACCGACAGGTCGGTGATCGCGTAGCCGCCGGCCGCGACCGCGTTCACCACGCGTGCGGCGAGGTTGGGCGTCGCGGTGAGGCTCACCTCGACCCCGCCCTCCACCGGTCGCGTCCGCGAGACCCCCGGCAGGGCCTGCCGGAGCAGGGCCGTCAGCGTAGGGGCGTCGGCCTCGGCCCGGACCGTGACGACGGCGTCCGCGCCGACGCGCTGCTTGAGGGCGGCCGGGGTGTCCAAGGCGACGATCCGGCCCTGGTCGATGATCGCGACCCGCTGGCACAGCCGGTCCGCCTCGTCCATGTTGTGGGTGGTGAGCACGACCGTCTGACCCTGGCGGTGGAGTTCGCCGAGCATCCCCCACAGCGCCAGGCGGCTCTGCGGGTCCAGCCCCGCGGTCGGCTCGTCGAGGAAGAGGACCGCCGGCCGGTGGAACACCGCCCGGGCCACCATGAGCCGCTGGGCCATGCCGCCCGAGAGCGCGTAGACGGACGCGGAGGCCCAGTTCGACAGCTGGAAACGGGCCAGCAGGTCGTCGGCGATCTGCTGGGACCTCCGCCGGTTGATGCCGAACAGGCGACCGTGCAGGTAGAGGTTCTCCCACACGGTCAACTGCCGGTCGAGCGTGTTCTGCTGGGAGACGATGCCGGTCAACTGCTTGACGAGTGCCGGCTGGGCCACCACGTCGACACCGCCGACGACCGCGCGTCCCGAGGTGGGCACCACCCGCGTGGTCAGCATGCCGGCGGTCGTGGTCTTGCCGGCACCGTTCGGCCCGAGCAGTCCGAAGATCTCACCCGGCCGCACCGACAGGGTCAGCCGGTCCACCGCGGGGACCGTCGACCCGCGATAGACCTTGGTCAACCCCTCGGTCTCGATCACGGCACCGTCCGGCCAGGCCACCGCGGTTCTCCCGTCGTACCGGCTCCCCCTCTGCCGCCACCCAGCCTATGCCGCGGGGGCGGTCAGGCGTCGTGGACGCGCAGGGCGGGGCGGGCGGTGACCGTGACCTGGCCGTCGCAGTTCCAGCAGGTGGCTTCCACGGCCTCCGTCCGGCCCTGCACGTCGCACGCGCTGCAGTGCCACGCGGTCATGACGACGTACGTGCCGGTGTCCGGCTCCTCTGCTGGGCTCATCTCTCGGTCTCCATGCGGCGGCGGGGACGTTCCGACAGGACACCATAAGCCGTGGCCAGCGCGGGTAATGTTCCGAATCGATTCTTCTGTTGTGCTGTGCCGGGATTGTCCGCCGCGCTATGGCCAGAGTCACGTCCACCGCGCGGACAGGGACCCGGTCGCTGGCTCGACCGGGTCCCTGTTCGACGGTGTTTCAGGAGGTCATGGCGCACTGGCCCCGGTCGGCCTTCTGCGGACCCTCCGCCGTCGGACGGATGTCGAAATCGAAGATGGCGGTCGGCAGGTACAGCGAGCAGCACGCGTTCGGGATGTCGACGACACCGCTGACGCGTCCCTCGATCGGTGCCGAGCCCAGCAGCAGGTACGCCTGCTCGCCGGTGTAGCCCCACCGCTTCAGGTACTCGATGGCGTTGAGGCAGGCCCGGCGGTAGGCGACCGTCGCGTCGAGGTAGTGGTTCGTGTCGGTGTCGTGGTCGACGGAGATACCGATGAACGTCATGAACTCCGAGTACCGCGGCTCGACGTTGCCCGGCATGAAGACCGGGTTGGTGGTGACCCCGTACTTGTTCATGCCGTCCTTGATGAGGTCGACATGGAAGTCGATGTAACCACCCATCTCGATCGCGCCGCAGAACGTGATCTCACCGTCGCCCTGGCTGAAGTGCAGGTCGCCGCCGGAGAGCTTCGCCTCCGGGACGTGGACGGGGTAGAACACGCGCGAACCGCGGGTGAAGTTCTTGATGTCGTGGTTGCCGCCGTTCTCCCGGGCCGGCACCGTCCGGGCACCCTCGTCCGCGATCTGGCGGCCGACGTCGCCGTCCGCCTGCCCGGCGAGAGTGTTCTCCGCCAAGGGCGGCAGGCCCAGCGGCGGGACCCGGTCCGGGTCGGTGTCGATGAGTGCCCGCTCGCGCCGGTTCCACTTGGCGAGCAGCTCGGCCGACGGCGCCGTACCGAACAGCCCCGGGTGGGTGATGCCGGTGTACCGGACACCGGGCAGGTGGCGGGACGTGGCAACCTGGCCGTGGAAGTCCCAGATCGCCTTGTACGCGTCCGGGAAGTAGTCGGTCAGGAAGCCGCCGCCGTTGGCCTTGGCGAAGACGCCGGTGTAGCCCCAGCCCTGGCCGGGAGCGTCACCGACCTCCTGCGGGACCGGCCCGAGGTCGAGGATGTCGACCACGAGCAGGTCGCCGGGCTCGGCGCCCTCGACGCCGATCGGACCGCTGAGCATGTGCGCGTGTGACAGGTCGACATCGCGTACGTCGTTGGCGGAGTCGTTGTTGCCCAGCTGCGCGTCGGTCCATTCCCGGCATTCGACCCGGAACTCGTCGCCGGGCCGCACCATGGCGGCCACCGGGATGTCCGGGTGCCAGCGGTTGTGGCCTGGTACTGCTTGGTCTCGCATCGACTTGCTCTGGTCGACGCTGAACACCACATCTGGCATTGGGAATTCCCCCCTGTTGAGTCGCGTCGGTTCTGGGCCTTCACCGCGCTTGGAAGGGCCCCTTCCTATTCGCGAAGCGATTGGAAGGGGCCCTTCCAATCGGAAGCAGTCAAGGACTCGCCGGCCGGCCGGGCTGCGCGGCGGGCACCGGGGCGTGCGCGCGGGGACGGGTGAGCGGCAGCAGCCCGATGGCCATCACGAGGCCGAAGATGCCGAGCGTCCAGGCGAGCGCGGTCTGGCTCCAGCCGGCCCAGTAGCCGGTGAGGATCAGGAAGGCCGGAACCGCCGCCGTCACGATGCCCTCGATCGCGGTCACCCATCCGGTGTACGAGCTCATCCCGTCGAGCTTCAGCCCCAGCAGCAGGAAGAACAGGAACCAGAGGAACGCCCAGTACAGCCAGATGACGCCGAACGGCGGGTCGTCGAGGATCCGGAAGTTGGCGAACGAGTAGCCGGCCGCGGCCACGGCGACGAACAGCGAGAACCACCCCACCCCGGTGCTGTCCAGCCCCGCCAGGAGGGTCACTCCGACGTACAGGTAGGTGAACCCGAACAGATAGATGCCGGACGCGTTGAGGATCACGTCCCGGTTCCCGCCGGCGGTGAAGATCAGGAAGGTGGGGGTGATGACCTGGAGCGTCCCGACGAAGAGGTTGAAGATCGCGGCGGCCTTGGGGTTGACCCTGCCGAGGATCATCACCCCGTTGAGGAACAGCACCGCGCCGACGTAGAGCAGGCCGGTGGGTCCCACTGCGCTTCACCTCCTGTCGAGTGGCGGAAGAACCGCGCAGGCGACATCACGGCCGAGGCAGCCGGCCCAGCATCGGGTTCGGTGCCTGGCGCGGTCCCCGCGCCGCCCGCGGCGGCACGCTCGACACCACGTCCGGCGCCTCGCGACTCTTCTCCTCCTGTTCGAGGAGGCTCGCGACCGGCCGGCTGCTGCCCTGCCGCAGCGCCGGCGACGAGAACACCCGCCGCGCGGGCTGCCCGCAGTCCGGGCAGCGGTACTGATTCGTTGCCGTCCCGATCGCCAGCCGGACGTCGAATCGGCCGCACCGGGCACAGGCGTATTCGTAAAGCGCCATACGCGTCCTCCGGTAACCCGGACCGCCGTGCCGGCGGCGCGTAGGTCCCCCAAAGTGATGACGCTAACACCGCGTGGCCCTGCACGTGGCGGAACCGCAGGCATACCCGGGATTTTCCGGGTGTGCCGCGCGGTGGTCGGGTTGCGACGATCGCGGCGTGGGTGTGGAGCGCGCGGCGTGCCGGTCGGACAAGATCTTGGAGCATGAGACCGTGGGTGATCCGAGCGTTCCGGGACACGGCGGTGAGCCGGTGGTGGGGTGGGCCCGGCGGCCTGCCGACGACGCCGGCCGGGGTCGAGCGGGCCGCGGTGATGGTCTTTCTCGGCGTGCGGCTGGTCAACCTGCTGCAACTGGCCGTGACGCTGCCGGCCGCGGTCGGGCACGCCGCGCGGCCGGTCCTGTTCACGGCGGTGCTCGCCGGGTTCGCGGCGGAGTCGGTGCTGATCGCGGTGGTCACGGTGCGCGCGGGGGAGTACCGCGACCGGCGGTGGGGATGGGCCGACACGGCGGTGGCCGCGCTGGTGCTGCTGGCCCAGCCGGCCTTCACCACGGCGGCGGACGTCACCGGGGACTGGACCGCGTGGGGGTTCGCCTGCACGCTGAGCACCGCGGTGGGAGCCGCGATCGTGTTCGCGCGCCGGCGCGCGGTCGCCCTCGCGGTGCTCGTCCTCATGACCTGCTACCTGGCGACCGCCCTGCCGGGTGTGGACTCGGGCTCGACCAGGGCGACGGTGGTCGGCAACGCGTTCGCGTACCCCGGTTTCGCGCTGCTGTCGCGTCTGCTCGTCGGCTACCTGCGCCGGCTCGCGGCCGATGCCGACACCGCCCGGAGGGCCGCCACGCGTGCGGCGGCCGAGGCCGCCCGGATGCGTGAGGTGGAGCGGCAGCGGCTGCTGCTGCACGACAACGTCAGCGTGCTGCACCTGCTGGCCAGGCCGGATCTGCCGGGGGAACTCGGTGACGCGCTCAAGGCCCAGGCCGTGGCCCTGGCCAACCGGGTCCGGACGTTCCTGGACGACGCGGCGGACCGCATCGGCGCCGAGCAGGCGGACCCAAAGGGTCCGGACGAGGTCTGCCGGCGGCCGCTCGCGGCGATCGTGCGCGACGCGGTGGTCGCCTACCCGGACCTGCGCGTGGAGACGAGCCTCGATCTCGCCGCCGGGGTCGGACTCGCGGGACCGGCCGCCGAGGCGCTGCGCGACGCGATCGGCACGGTCCTGTCCAACGTCCGCGTGCACGCGTCCGCCAGCCGCGTGGTCGTGCACGCCGACGCGGACCCGGACGAGGGCGAGTGGGAACTCACCGTTACCGACGACGGTCGCGGGTTCGACCCGGCGACCACGCCGTACGGCTTCGGCCTGCGGGTGCAGGTGGAGCAGAACCTGGCGGCACACGGCATGAGCACGCACGTGCACGCGGTGCCCGGCGACGGCACCAGGGTCACCGTGCGCGGCCGGCTCACGGCGGTGGACGCGGCCGGCCGTGAGCGCCTTCCGGAGGAACCGCGGTGACCGGCCCGGAGATCCAGCGGGAGCGGCGCGTCCGGGTGGCCGGTGTCGACGACGACACCGTGATGCGGGACGGCCTGCGACCGCTGCTGCCGCAACTGGACGTCGTGGCGACGTTCGCCGACGCCGAGTCCCTGCTCGCCGCCCGGCCGCGGGTGGACGTCGTCCTGCTCGACCTCAAGCTCGACGGCACCGGTCGCGAGCACGCGCTGCGCGGGATCGACGCCGTACGCGCGGTGGCCGCCGCCGGCTACCGGGTGCTCGTCTACACCAACGAACGCCGCCGCGCCGTGCTCGCGGCCTGCCTGACCGTGGGGGCTCTCGGTATCGCACACAAGGCCGAGCCGCTCGACGCGCTCGTCGACGCGGTCACCCGGGTGGCCGCCGGGCAGGTCGTCATCACGCAGGCACTCACCGGGCTGGCCGAGGTCGCGGACCGCCGGGGCCGGCTGCCCACCCTGTCGCCGCGGGAACGGCAGGTGCTGGCCGGACGGGCCCGCGGCGAGTCGTTCCGGAGCATCGCCGCCCGCCTCTACGTGTCGGAGAAGACGGCCGCCGGATACATGGAGCAGGTCAAGGTCAAGTTCGCCGCGTACCTGCGCGACCATTCCCCGGCCGATCTGGAGTACAGCCTCGGCCTGGAGCCGGCCGACCTGCCCGACCGCGATCCGCACGAACCCTCTCCCTGAGAGAAAGACCCGACAGTGAACAGACGATGGGCGGCCGCGGGCACCGCGGGCGTACTGGCACTCGTGGTGGCCGCGGTGTGGGCGGCCGGCACGGGCAACCTGCCGTGGGACGGGCCGGAACGGGCCGCGTCGGCGACGGCCCAGGTCGGACCGGAGGGAGGGACCTTCTCCTTTCCCGGCGGCGCCGTCGTCACGGTGCCCGAGGGTGCGGTGGCGAGCGACACCACGCTCAGGTTCACGGCGCCGCGCGACCTCGACGCGGATGAGGCCGGGCCGCTCGACGGCGTCCGGGCGGCCGGATCGACGTTCGACATCTCCCTCGCCAGCGGCGGCCGGGACGACATCCAGCCCGCGGTCCCGCTCACGGTCACGCTGCCGCGCGGCGACGATGCGCGACACCTGCTGGCCCTTCCCTACACTCCCGACGGCGACGCGTACGCGCTCTTGCCGTCGGCGGACGGCGGCACGGCGACGACGATCTCCCTGCCGCACCTCTCGCCGAAGTACGTCGCGTACGTCAGCGACCAGGCGTTGCTCGACTCCTTCTTCCCGCAGCGGGTGGAGCGGAACCGCGGCGACTGCGCGCGGGACCTGACCGTGGCCGGCCAGAAGGTGACGCTCGGTTCCCGCGGCTGGTCGCTCGCGGACGACAGCCCCATCTTCGCCTGCCTCCAGCCGGGCAGCGAGGGGTACGTCCGCGTCGGCATCGCCAACCGCACCAACTCCATCCTGTCGGTGGCCGCCACGAGCGACGTCCGGCTCGCCGCCTCGCACGGCGACTACGAGGAGGAGGTGGTCACCCACGTCAGCCGGCTGTTGCCGTTCGGCGAGAAGGTCGAGGCGTACGTCGGCCGCGACGGTGAGCTCGTCGGCTCGATCGCCACGAAGGACCTCCCGGCCACGATCGAGCTCGCGGCCGACTTCCGCACCTTCGCCGCCGAGAGCATCGTCAAGCTCTTCGGCCTGGCGGTCGGTCTGCTGACCGGGGAGGGCAACGCCGGCCGCACGCTGGAGACCGTCGGCACGCTTCTCGAACACGGCGATCTCGTCTCCTGCGTCCAGAACTCGATGGCGCCGCTCACCGGGAACGCGACGATCGGCCAGGTGGTCAACGCCGGCGCGGGATGTTTCGGGACCCTGGTCGGCCTGCTGGCCGGCCAGCTGGACCTGGCCAAGGCGGTGTGGCGGGTGGCGTGGCTGGGCGACGCGCTGAAGGCGCTGGCCGACACCGTCCTGTCGTCCGTCAGCGGCATCCGGCTGCAGCTCGGCAACACGCTGCGCGTCGCGGTGGCGGGGCCGCCCGGCGGCGCCGGCACGGGCGGACAGCCGTTCACGCTGGAGGCGAACGTCGCGAACTTCGCCGCCGGCGAGACCATCTCCCTGTTCGATCGCCTGACCATCCCGTACCCGAAGATCTGGACCGGGGCCATGAGCGAGCCGGACGTGGTGATGAACTTCGCCGAGGACTGCGGCGGAACGACCGCGGACTGCCCGCACGTCACCTTCGTCAACCTCGCGTCGGCGAGGGCGGAGGAGTACTTCGGCAGCGACCCGGTCAGGCACTGGGCCGGTCAGCCGTGCTCGGGCGGCGCGCCGGGGAAGGTGGAGGGACCCGCCACGCTGACGCTGGGTGGGCAACCCGCCCGCCTGTACCGGCAGCGGTGCGGGGAGGACCGGCACGCGTCACCGCGTTACGCCTGGCTGGTCCCGGACAAGCAGCTCTTCGTCATGATCACTGACA
>Ga0164243_10004177_pt1 | contig 22759 bp, 23 predicted proteins | sample OricompcompostOP_FD_108781 | JGI IMG/M metagenome (GOLD analysis project Ga0164243, IMG submission 108781) | Organic Plus compost microbial communities from Emeryville, California, USA - Original compost - Organic plus compost (OP) | ecosystem: Engineered > Solid waste > Mixed feedstock >...
TCGGCCTTGAGCTTGTCGGCCATCTCGCGGAGCGCGTGCTGCGCCTGCGCCACCGCCATGCCGTAGCCCGGCACGATGATGACCTTGGAGGCGTTCTTCATGATGAAGGCGGCGTCCTCGGCCGAGCCCTGCTTGACCGGCCGCTGCTCGCCGCCGCCACCGGCCGCCGCCACGGCTTCGCCGCCGAAGCCGCCGAGGATCACCGACAGGAAGCTCCGGTTCATCCCCTTGCACATGATGTAGGAAAGGATCGCGCCCGAGGAGCCGACCAGCGCGCCGGTGATGATCAGCGCGGTGTTGCCGAGCGTGAAGCCGATGCCCGCCGCCGCCCAGCCCGAATAGGAGTTGAGCATCGAGACGACGACCGGCATGTCGGCGCCGCCGATCGGGATGATGATCAGCCCGCCGAGAATGAGCGCGACCAGCGTGATCAGCCAGAAGACCGTATGGCTCTCGGTCGAGAAGAAGACCGCGATCAGCACCACCAGCAGGATGCCGAGGCCGGCATTCACATAATGGCGGAAGGGCAGCATGATCGGCGCGCCCGACATGCGCCCGTCGAGCTTCAGGAAGGCGATGACCGAGCCGGTGAAGGTGATCGCGCCGATCGCGACGCCGATCGACATTTCGATGAGGCTCGCGCCATGGATGGTGCCCGGCGCACCGATGCCGAAGGCCGTCGGCGCATAGAGCGCCGCCGCCGCGACGAGCACCGCGGCAAGACCGACCAGCGAGTGGAAGGCGGCGACGAGCTGCGGCATCGCCGTCATCGGGATGCGCCGCGCAACGACCGCGCCGATGGCGCCGCCTATTCCGATGCCGAGGATGATCAGCAGCCAGGCCGAGAAGCTGGCCGGCGCGGCAAGGGCGAGCGTCGTGACGATCGCAATGCCCATGCCGACCATGCCGAAGAGATTGCCCTGCCGGGAAGTCTCGGGGCTCGAAAGGCCGCGCAGCGCCAGGATGAACAGGACGCCGGAGACGAGATAGAGGATCGCGACGAGGTTGGCCGACATCTCAATTCCTCTTGCGGGCGTTCAGCCGCGATGCGGAGGGGGACGAAGCGCTCACTTCGCCTTCTCTTTCTTCTTGTACATGGCGAGCATGCGGTTGGTGACGAGGAAGCCGCCGAAGATGTTGATGCTGGCGAGGATCAGCGCAACGAAGCCGAAGCCCTGCGCCCAGCCATGCCCGGCTGCCTCGGCGGAACCGACCGCCTCGACGCCCACGGCGAGCAGCGCGCCGACCACGATCACGCTCGAAATGGCGTTGGTCACCGACATCAGCGGCGTGTGGAGGGCCGGCGTCACCGACCAGACGACATAATAGCCGACGAAGATCGCCAGCACGAAAATCGCCAGCCGGAAGACGAAGGGGTCGATCGCCCCGCCGGTCGCGGCATGGGCGGCCATGCCGATCGCTTCGGCGGCCTGGTCGGCATAGCCCTGCGCGGCAGTCGCCGCCTCGCGTGCGATGTCGGAAGAATTCTTGGCGGCGTCGGCCGCTGCCTGTGCCGCTGCGGCGGCTTCTTCGGGATTCATGCTGCGCCTCCCTTGTCGGCGAAGGCCGGATGGACGACGGACCCGTCCCGGGTAAGGACGGTCGCCTTGACGAGGTCGTCGTTCCAGTCGACGGCGATCGCCTTGGCGTCCTTGTCGATAAGCGTCTCGACAAAAGCATAGAGGTTGCGTGCATAGAGCGCGGAGGCGCTCGCCGCGATACGGCCCGCGACATTGAGATGGCCGACGATCCTGACATTGCCGACCGTCACCACTTCGCCGGGCCGCGCGCCCTCGACATTGCCGCCGCGCTCGACCGCAAGGTCGACCAGCACCGACCCGGGCTTCATCGAGGCGACCATTTCGGCCGAGACGAGGCGCGGCGCCGGACGGCCGGGGATCAGCGCCGTGGTGATGACGATGTCCTGCTTCTTGATGTGCTCAGCGACGAGTTCCGCCTGCTTGGCCTGATATTCCGCCGACATCGGCTTGGCGTAGCCGGCAGCGGTCTCGGCCTGCTTGAACTCCTCGTCCTCGACCGCGACGAATTTCGCGCCGAGGGATTCGACCTGCTCCTTGGCGGCGGGACGAACGTCGGTCGCCGTCACCACCGCGCCGAGCCGGCGGGCGGTCGCGATCGCCTGCAGGCCGGCGACACCGGCGCCCATGACGAAGACACGCGCCGCCGGAACCGTGCCGGCCGCCGTCATCATCATCGGCAGGGCACGGTCATATTCGGAGGCTGCGTCGATCACCGCCTGATAGCCGGCTAGGTTCGCCTGGCTCGAAAGGACGTCCATCACCTGTGCGCGGGTGATGCGCGGCATGAATTCCATGGCGAAGGCGGAAATCCCCGCATCGCCCATCGCCTTCACCTCGGCCTCGTGGCCATAGGGGTCCATGCTCGCGAAGACCAACGCGCCCCGCTTGTAGCTCGCAAGGTCGGCCACCGCCGGCCGGCGCACCTGCAGGACGATATCCGCACCGCCGAGCAGTGCCGCGCGGTCGCGCACGATCGTCGCCCCGGCGGCTTCATATTCGGCATCGGTGACGCGCGATTTTAGCCCGGCTCCCGCCTCGACCGAAACCTCGGCCCCGAGCCCGGCGAACTTCTTCACCGTCTCCGGCGTCGCCGCGACCCGGGTCTCGACCTCATCTGCTTCTGCCGGCACCGCGATCTTCATGGCCATTTCCTGTTCCGGGCCGCAATTGGGATGCGGCCGGAGGTCGATTTCGTGGAGAAAAGGGGCGAACGATTCCTAGAGGAGAAAGATCGCCATCAGGATGAGAACGATGGCAACCGCGATCGTCCCCCATTTGGTCAGGCCGGTGAAGAAGCGGTAGGTCCGCTCGTGTTCGGCGTAGTCGTTGCCGGTTGCCGTCGCAATCTCGGTAGCGCCATGCTCGGCCATTCTCGAAATCCCCATAAGCCGGAAGGAGGCCGCTTTATAGCAAAATAAGCCGGAACGGCAATCGCGCGCGGGGTCGCAGAGTAGCGGGGCCTAGGCCGGCCTCCCCTGCCCGCCCGAGGCTCCCTCTCCCTCCTTCGGCAGGGTCTTCCCCTCATGGCCGAAATGCTGCGGGTCGAGCGCGAAATCCGGCATGCGTTCCGCAAGATAGGCCCCGTCATCCTCGCCGAGCCGGAAAACGATGAGCTGGCCGGGAAAGGCCGAGAAATAGTCCAGCACATCCGCATGGTGCCGGTCCCAATCCTCGCGCCAGTGGTCGAACACCGCCGCGTCGGAATCGCAGCCGAGATAGCGGCGATACCGGCGCACGAAATTGCGGTTGGCGCTCCGGCTTTTCACCCAGTCCTCGCGGTGCCGCGTGTTGAGGATGAAATAGGCGTCGGGGAAATGGCGGTGGATTGTGCGGAAGTCCCGGTAGGGCTCGATGAGCTCCGTCTCCGTCAGCTTGATCATGTCGGAGAAGAAGATGGTGTCGGGATAGTCCGCGAACGGGTTCTCGCCCCGTTCCTTCCGCCGCATGTAGTTTTCCGCGGTCCTGCCCTCCTCCCAGTGGACGGAGGCCAGGCCGTTCTTCTGGAAGAATGCGGCGAGCGAGCGCGTGCCGCATTTGTTGAAGCCGATCTGGAAGATGCGCTTCGTCATCGGCGCGCCCCGCCATCCGAAACCGCCGGCACCCCGGCATCCTTCACGGCCTTCGCCTGCCGCTTCGCCAGCCGCGCCACGTCGAAATCGGCGATCGTCTCCTCGAAGAGACGGTGGAAGTTCATCTCGGCGCGAAGATGCAGCATTACCGATCCCAGCCCGATCGCCGCCCGGTCCATCAGTACGAATTCGCGCGGCACGGTGAGCGCGCCTTCCGGCTTCAGCCGCTGCTTGACCTCCCAGACCTCGCGCCGCCCATAGGCATGCGGCTCGACGCCGTCGGCCAGGGTGCGCACCCGGTCGTCGAGAAGCGGCCCATAGATGAAGCGCGCCCAGATGTTGAGCGCCTCGATCGTCGCCTTGCTCAGCCCCTTGAAGCCCCAGCCGCGATAGGCTTCCGCGATGCGCTCGCCGTCGCCTTCCTGCAGCCCGCGATAGAGATCGACCACCCCGCCGACAAAAGCCGGCGGGAAAATCCGGATGCAGCCGAAATCGAGAAGGTTAAGCCCGGCGGGCCCGCCCTCTTCCTCGCGAACCGTGTAGTTGCCGAGATGCGGGTCGCCATGGATCACGCCATGCGTGGCGAAGGGATGCCACCAGGCGCGGAACATGGCGCGGGCGATGAGGTTCCGTTCCTCGAGCGGGCGGTCGACGAAGGAAAGGAGCGGCCTCCCCTCCAGCCAGTCCATCGTCAGGAGCCGGCCCGTCGAAAGCTCCGGCACGGGCTCGGGTACGCGCACCAGCGGGTCGTCGCTGAGCATGATGCCGTAGAGCCGCGCATGGGCGGCCTCGCGGCGATAGTCGAGTTCCTCGCGGAGCCGCTCGCTGAGCTCCTTGGCGATCTCGGTCGTGTCGATTTCGGGGCTGAACCGCCGCTGCAGCCGGAGGATCATGCCGAGCTGGCCGAGATCGGCCTCCACCGCCGACTGCATGTCGGGATATTGCAGCTTCACGGCCAGCGCCCGCCCGTCATGGCCGACGGCCCGGTGCACCTGCCCGAGCGAGGCCGCGGCCGCCGGCGTCCGGTCGAAGGACCGGAAGCGCTTCTCCCAGTCCTGCCCCAGCTCGGCGACCATCCGCCGCCGCACGAAGGCCGGCCCCATGGGCGGCGCCGAGGATTGCAGCTTCTGCAGTTCGGTTGCGAATTCCGGCGGCAGGAGGTCGGGCACCGTCGCCATCATCTGGGCGATCTTCATCAGCGGCCCCTTGAGGCCGCCAAGCGTCGCCATCAGGTCGGCGGCGTTGCGCGCATCGCCGAGTTCGCGCCCGAAAAGCCGCGCGCCCGCGATGCGCGCCGCCACGCCACCGACATTCGTCCCGACCCGGGCGTAGCGCGTCAGGCGCCCGGAGAGCCGGTTCTGCTCACTATCAGACATCGTCCCGTACTTTGCTCTCCGCCCAATCTAGGCAGCGAAAGCGCGGAGCGCCAGAACGTCCCGCCTCAGGCCATGCCGCTCTCGGTCGCTTCGAGCTCGGTAATCAGTCCCTCGATCACGCCGAGCCCCTTCTGCCAGAAGGACGGATCGGAGGCGTCGAGCCCGAAGGGCTTCAGCAGCGTCCCGTAATCCTTCGAGCCGCCGGCGCTGAGAAGCGCGAAATACTTCTCCTGGAATCCGGCCGCCGCTTCCTCATAGACCGCATAGAGCGAGTTCACGAGGCAGTCGCCGAAGGCATAGGCGTAGACATAGAAGGGCGAATGGATGAAGTGCGGGATATAGGTCCAGAAGGTCTCGTAGCCCGGATGGAAACGGATCGCCGGCCCGAGGCTTTCGCCCTGCACCTCCATCCAGAATTCGCCGATCCGCTCCGCCGTCAGTTCGCCCTGCCGCCGCTCGACATGCACCTTCCGCTCGAAAGTGTAGAAGGCGATCTGGCGGACCACCGTGTTCAGCATGTCCTCGACCTTGGAGGCGAGAAGCACCTTCCGCTGCAGCGGATCGGTTGTCGCCGAAAGAATCGAGCGGAAGGTCAGCATCTCGCCGAAGACGCTCGCCGTCTCGGCCAGCGTCAGCGGCGTCGAGGCCATCAGCGCGCCCTGCGGCCCGGCGAGCACCTGATGCACGCCATGCCCGAGTTCATGGGCGAGCGTCATCACGTCCCGCACCTTGCCCTGATAGTTGAGGAGCACATAGGGATGGACCGAAGGCACGGTCGGGTGGGCGAAGGCGCCCGGCGCCTTGCCGGGCCGCACCGGCGCGTCGATCCAGTTCCGGTCGAAGAAGCGCCCGGCGATCTCCGCCATCTCAGGCGAGAAGCGCCCATAGGCGTCGAGCACCGTCGCCTTCGCTTCCGCGAAGGGCACCGTCCGCATCTCGACATCGGGCAGCGGCGCGTTGCGATCCCAATAGTCGAGATAGTCGCGCCCGAACCAGCGCGCCTTCAGCGCGTAATAGCGGTGCGACAGGCGCGGATAGGCGGCGCGCACCGCCGTGACCAGCGCCTCGACCACTTCCGGCTCGACGCGATTGGAGAGATGACGCGCATCCGCCACATCCTTGAAGCCGCGCCAGCGGTCGGAAATCTCCTTGTCCTTGGCAAGCGTGTTGGTGACCAGCGTGAAGAGGCGGAGATTGGCCGTGAAGGTCTTCGCCAGGGCCTCGGCCGCCGCCTTGCGGCGCGCCGGCTCGGGGTCCTGCAGAAGATTGAGCGTCGGCTCGATGGCGAGCTCGGTGCCGTCGACATCGAAGCGGAGCGAGGCCATGGTCTGGTCGAAAAGCCGGTTCCACGCCCCGCGTCCCGTCACCGACTTCTCGTGGAAAAGCTGCTCGACCCGGTCCTCGAGCTGATACGGCTTCTCCTTGCGCACATCCTCGACCCACGGCCGGTAGCGGCCGAGCGCCGGATCGGCCATCGCCGTTTCGAGAAGCGCATCGTCGATGCGGTTGAGTTCGAGCGCGAAGAACAGGAGATGGGCGCTCGCCGTGGTGATCTTCTCCTGCACGTCGCCATAGAATTTCGAGCGCGCCGGATCGATCGTGTCGCCGGCGTGGAGAAGCCCGGCATAGGAGACGATGCGGCCGAGCAGTTCCTCGAGCGCTTCGAAGGCGATCACGGCCTCCGCCAGCTTCGCGCCGCCTGCCGCGGCGAGATCCGCCAGCCTGCCCTTGTAGGCCGTCTCGAACGCGATCGAATCGGCCTCGGCGCGCGCGAGGTCCGCGATCAGCGTGGGCGAGTCCATGCCCGGATAGAGATCGTCGAGATTCCATTCCGGCAGGGTGCCGAGATCGACAGTCGGGCTTTGCTCTTGTGCGACGCTCATGGATCGGTCCGGTTTCATCTTGGGCAAGGGAAGAGGCGGGGCGGGAGAGTGAGATATGGGGCGGTGGGGTATGGGCTTCGATGGACAAGCCCCGAAGCATGATTCGTCATGAACTCGACCTTCGACCCGATCTTCCAGAATGTCGCCGCGCGCTCCAGAGAGACGGGCGTTTACCGAAAAAGTAAACCCCCATGCCCTCGCGGCGACCGCGAATTAAGCCGCGCTTAACCCTCGCGCCCGATGATCCGCCTCTCCTTGAGATCGGACACCTCGCCAACAGGTCCGCTTGCGGTCGCGGCTACGCGCCGGGAACGCGTGACCTCGTCCGAAGTTGCGGAATTGTGATGACGCCACAATGACTTTCCGCGCGTTTTCGATTGAAAGGCAGCGCCCATTCTTCCTATGGGTGTCAGTGACGGATTCCGGTCGTGACATGAGGCAACGCATATGGCCCTGAGCCGCCTTCCCGCCCTTCTTGCTGGCGTCCTCATGCTGTCGGCCGGGCCTGTCCTTGCCGAGGAAGGCGCACCGCCCACCACGCCCCAGGCCCCGGTCGAAGCCGGGATCGAGGTCCTGCCCGCGCCGGAGCCGGCTCTGGAGCCGATCAACGCAGCCATCCGCGACATGCTCACGGCGGAGAAGAAGCCGGCCTTTCTTTCCGCCCGCGACCTTTCCGGCCTGACCGCCTTCTACGAGGTCCGCGGCTATTTCCCGGCCTGGGTCGCCGAGGGCAGGCTGACGGAACGCGCCAAGGCTCTGGTCCGGCGAATTTCCGAGGCCGACAGCGACGGTCTCGATGCCTCCGCCTATGTGCTTCCCCCCGTCATGATCGGCGAGGATGGCAAGGCGACTCCGCTCAGCCTCGCACAGGTCGAGCTCCTCACCAGCCAGGCGATTCTCTCCTATGCCGCCGATGCCGAGGCCGGGCGGGTCGATCCGGCAAAGCTCAGCCGGGATTTCGGATACAAACGCCACCTGCCCGACCCGATCCAGGTGCTGACGGCGGTTCAGCTGGCGTCCGACGCCCCGGCCCAGCTGGCCGAATACAATCCGCCTCACCCGGAATTCGCAGCGCTCCGCGACAAGCTCGCCGAGTTGCGGGCCTCGCAGGCAAAGGCCGCCGCGCCCGTTCCCGTCCCCGAAGGCCCGAGCCTCAAGCCGGGCATGATCGACCCGCGCGTCGTGATTCTGCGCAGCCGCCTGGAACTGCCCGTCCCGTCCGAGGCGCCGGACGTCTATGACGACGCCGTGGTCGAGGCCGTCAGGGATTTCCAGAAATCGGCCGGCCTGAAGCCGGACGGCATTGTCGGCCCGGCCTCCCTTGCCGCGCTCAATCGTGGCCCTGTGGACCCGATCCCGCTGATCCTCGCCAATATGGAGCGCTGGCGCTGGATGCCGCGCGACCTCGGCCACATGCAGGTCCGCGTCAACATCCCCGATTATTCGCTGGCCGTGATCCGCGACGGCGAGGTCATCCACACGACCCGTGTCGTGGTCGGCACGGTCAAGAACCAGACCCCGATCTTCTCGGACGAGATCAAACACATCGTCGTCAATCCCTCATGGAACGTGCCCGTCTCCATCGCCAAGAACGAGCTCCTGCCGGCGGCGCGCGCCAATCCCGGCTCGCTGCGCGGCTATGAGGTTCAGGCGAAGATCGGCGGCCGTTTCCGTGTCGTCGATCCGTGGTCGATCAACTGGCACCAGGTCAGCGCGAACCAGGTCAGGATCCGCCAGCCGCCGAGCGAGCGGAACGCCCTCGGCAGCGTCAAGTTCCTGTTCCCCAACCAGTATTCGGTCTATCTCCACGACACCCCGTCCAAGAGCCTCTTCCAGCGCGACCAGCGCGCCTACAGCCATGGCTGCGTCCGGGTGATGGAGCCGATGGAATTCGCCGACGCTCTTCTCCGCGAGGAGCCGAAGCTCAATGCCGCCCAGTTGAAAAAGAGGATCGGCGGCAAGGAGCAATGGTTTAACCTCGCCACCCCGGTCCCCGTCCACCTGACCTATTTCACGGCCTGGGTCGACGAATCGGGAGTGCTGCAAACCCGGCGCGATATTTACGGGCACGACACCGGCCTCGAGGAAGCGCTGGGAATTCCCCAAAAAGCGCTGTAATACGCTGATTCTCGGGTGAAATTTGACCGGCGCAGGGTTGCCCTGCCGCCGCTTAAATGCCACGATCTGCTCCTAACCGGGACAGGTCGATCCGAGACGGGGTCATTCGATAAGGCGCTGCCCGTCATGGTAAAGGGGTGTTAACCAACCTCTTCCACAATGCGCCGCGGGGAACGCCCTTCAGGGCATGTAACGGCGAACAGATTTTGAAGAAGCAGACGGGAACGATCTTCGGGCTTTTGCGGAAGGGGGCGCAGCTTTCGTCTTCCCTCTGCCTGCGTGTCGTCTCCACCGCCTGCGTCCTGACCGTCTGTGCCGCTGCCGGCGCCCATGCCGAGGATCGGGCGCTCAAGCTCTACAACATCCATACCAAGGAACGCGCGACAATCGTCTTCAAGCGCAACGGCCAGTATGACAGGGCCGGCCTCGCGAAGATGAACCAGTTCCTGCGTGACTGGCGGCGCAACGAGCCGACCAAGATCGACCCCAAGCTTCTCGACCTCGTCTGGACGGCCTACCAGCAGACCGGGTCCAACAACTACATCCACGTCGTCAGCAGCTATCGCTCGCCCGCGACGAATGGTTCGCTTCGCAAGCGCTCCAGCGGAGTCGCCAAGAACAGCCAGCATATGCAGGGCAAGGCGATGGACTTCTTCATCCCGGGCTATCCGCTCGACAAGCTGCGCGCCATCGGGCTGCGCATGCAGGTCGGCGGCGTCGGCTACTACCCGACCTCGGGCGCGCCCTTCGTCCATTTCGACACCGGCTCCGTCCGTCACTGGCCGCGCATGACGCGCCAGCAGCTCGTCAAGGTCTTCCCGAAGGGCGACACCATCCACATCCCGACCGACGGCAAGCCGCTGCCCGGCTATGCCAAGGCCCTCGCCTCCTACAAGGCGCGTGGCCAGGTTGGCGCTTTGACCCTTGCGGCCTCCCGGCTGGACTCGTCCTCCTCCCGCCGCAGGAGCGTCGGCGAGCCTGTAGTCGTCGCATCCGCCGAATCGGAAGTCGAAGACGACGAGATTGAATCGAAGATCGAGACCGCCGCGGCCGCGCCGCCGGTTCCGCGCTTCTCCCCGGTTCCGTACTATCGCGCGCCCGAACAGATCCCGGTCCCCGTTCCCGCGCCGCAGGTCCAGATGGCTTTCGCCCAGCCCGCCACCGGCGAGCTGACCCTGCCCGACGACCTTCCCACAGCCGGCCCGATCGTCGGCAATTCGCCGGTCGGTGCCGATCCGATCGGCGACCTCGCCCTTCGCGAGCTGGCGCCGCGCCCGGCCGAGTTCGACACGCCAAGCCACTGGAACACGCCGAGCGTTCCCGGCGAGCTCGCCGAGGCCATGGCAACCCGCGACGTTTCCCGTCCGGCTTCGCTGCCGATCCAGCCCACCGCCGTGGTGGCGACCGTCGATGTGCCCCGGTCGATCCGCGCCGATGCCATGACGGCGGCCGTTATGCAGGACGGACGGCGTGAGATTCGCGATGTGACGCCGGTCCTCGCCTATGCCGGCCCGATGCAGGTCACGAGCATTCCGCCCTCGCCGCGTCCCGAGGCACCCCGCGCCGACAACAGCCGGCCGATGAAGACCGTGATCATCGACGGCGTTCCGGTCCCGGTCGCCAATCCGCTTCTCGCTGTGGCTTCGGCTCCCTCGATCCCCGCACCTGCCCCGATTGCCGTGGCCGCGCCCGCGCCGAGGCACATGGTCTCCGAGGAACTGACCCTTACGGCGCTCGATACGCTCGCCCTTCGCCAGTGGATCGGCTCGCAGTCGACCCGCCAGAAGAGCTATGCGCTTCTGAGCATGCCCGATTTCGCCGGCACGCCGTCGCTCCTCAAGAAGCCCGACATCGCCTATCGCAGCCGGTTCGGCGATTTCTCCAGCCAGACCCTGCGTACCGACCGCTTCTCCGGCTCGGTGGCCCAGCAGCCGCCGCTGGTCGACCTGACCGCCCGGGCCCGCCTCGCCCTTCGCTAGGGCGCATCCTCGTAATTTTCGATTTCGTTAGTGCCGGCTCGCGACGGCCTGCGGACTATTCGTCCGTCGGCACCATGCCGAGTGCCTGGAGATAGAGGTCGAGGATCGCCTCATGTTCGAGGCGTTCGGCGGAATCCTGCTTCCTGAGCCGCACGACCTGCCGCAGCACCTTGGTGTCGTAGCCATTGGCCTTGGCCTCGGCATAGACCTCCTTGATGTCGTCGGCGATCGCCTGCTTCTCTTCCTCGAGCTTCTCGATCCGCTCGACAATCGACCTGAGCTGATCGCGGGCGATCTTCGTCGTTCCGTCCATGCCTTATGTCTCTTTCTCGTCTGTCCGGCAGGGCTGACTGCCCGACTCCACCCCGATGGTCAAGCCTGCGCCATTGCCCGTCCACCATCGTCTATCTATGGTCCTGCCGGGGACAGGGGCAGGGCAATGGGAATCTATCTCGTCAGCGTCAATCTCACGCAGAACGGCACCTATGCCGACCGCTACGAGAACCTCCTCGCGGAGATTCAGCGCGGCCCGTGGTGGGCCGAGACGGGATCGCTGATGGTCTGCGAGTCCGACGAGACGATCGACAGCTTCTGCGACCGCATCTTCGCCCCATGGACCTTCGACGAAACCGGCGACACGGCGGTCGTGTTCGACCTCGAATCCGGCGAGGGCCGCAGCAAGGGCCGTTTTCACGACCTCAGCCTCTACAATATCGTGCCTTGGGTGAAACGCCTCTGAGATAGCAGCGATCCGTCAGTGTTTCCCGGCGTTTCGCTCGAATGCCGCGCGTGTTTCAGCCGGCGTTTCACTCTGATAACGGCTGCGCCATTCCTCATACGGCATGCCGTAGACCCGCTCGCGAGCCTCGTCCTTGCCGACGCTCATCCCCCGCTCCGTCGCCGCCTCCTGATACCAGTTCGCGAGGCAATTCCGGCAGAACCCCGCGAGATTCATCAGGTCGATATTCTGGACATCGGTTCGCGTGCGCAGATGCTCGACCAGCCGCCGGAATGCCGCCGCTTCCAGTTCGGTTTCCGTCACCTTGTCCGCCATGATTTTCTCCGGAAATCCTTGGTTTCAACCATTCAGATAGGGCTGACCGGCCCGGTTTTCGAGCCGAAATGCCGGATCTCGTGCACGCCTTCGAGCCGGTTGAGATCACTCAGGATCGAAGCCAGCCTGCCGGCCCATTCGGCCGCTCCATGATCGTCCCCGATCAAATCCTGCCTTATCTCGATCAGCGCATGAGCTATTCCCCGCCGCGTTCCGTGGCGATAGAGCGCATCGTTGAGAAGCGCCCCTGAATAGGGCTCGTTATCGCCGACCGTCAGGGCCGGATCGGCGGCTAGCGCCTCGACGAGCGGCAGAGCGATGCGGGGGTCGCGATCCCAGAGAATCCCGACCTCCCAGGGCCGTTTCCAGCCGCGCCAGACCGGCGTGAAGCTGTGGATCGAGACGAGGATCGGCACGATTCCGGTGGCGAGAATTCGGTCGATTTCGGCGTCGATCGCGGCATGATACGGGGCATGAAACAGCCGGATACGCCGCTCGCGCTCCACTGGATCGACATGTGAATTGCCCGGAACGACCGCTCCATCGGAGAGGCGCATGATGAGCGTCGGGTCGTCCTCGCCGCGATTGGGGTCGATGAACAGCCGCCCGAAATTCGACAGGAGGGCCGGCGCGCCGAGCCGGGCGGCGAGCCCCCGCGTCACCGCCGCCGCACCGATGTCATAGGCGATGTGCCGGGCAAGCTCGGTCTCGGCGAGGCCGAGATTGTCGTAGCCGGAGGGAATGCGGCTCGTGGCATGGTCGCAAAGGAGGAGAATGCCGAGCGCGGCATCCCCTTCGATGCGAAGGAACGGCGCGTCGCCATCCTCCGTCATTTCCCGCGAGGCGCCGGCTGCATCAGGTGTCACTCTCATGACGCGCAGCATAGTGCCCGGCCCGGTCCCGTGCCATAGGAAGGCACGATCCCGCTCCGCCATCCGGACATCCCATGCAGGCCAAGGCCGAACCATCCGTCCTCGAAAGCGCACCCGCGCTGCCCTTCGCCGCGCTGGTCCTCGGGGCGCTCGCCATGGCGATCTCGCCCACTTTCGTGCGGCTCGCCGAGGTCGGCCCCTTCGCCAGCGCCTTCTGGCGCGCCGCCGGCGCGCTGCCGCTCCTCTGGCTCTGGGCCGCCTATGAGGCGCGCTCGGCCGGCGAGCCGCTCCGCACGACCTTCAGCATAGATACGCCCATCGTGATTGCCGGCCTCGCCTTTGCCGGCGACCTTCTCTTCTGGCATCTCGCCATCCTCCACACGACCGTCGCCAACGCGACCTTCCTCGCCAACCTCGCCCCGGTCTGGGTGGCGCTCGGATCGGGATGGCTGATCGGCGAGGCGGTCGGCCGACGGACGGCATGGGGACTGCTCATCTGCGTCGCGGGGATCATCGTCCTGGTCGGCACGAGCTACAGTTTCGCGCCCGAACGCCTGCTCGGCGACGCCTGCGGCGTGGTGACCTCGCTTTTCTTCGGAATCTATTTTCTCGCGGTGAGGCGGGGTCGGCGGGCAAGCACCGGCGCGGGACGGACCGTCTTCCTTACGGCACTGATCACCTCGCTCGCGCTGCTGATCGTCGCCCTTCTCTTCGAGGACAGGATGCTCCCCGACACGCCGGGCGGCGCGGCGGCCCTTGCCGGGCTCGCCCTCGTCTCCCACGCCGGCGGCCAGGGCTTCCTGATCTATGCGCTCGGCCATCTGCCGGCCGCCTTCTCCTCCCTCGTCATCTTCATCGAGGCGCCGTCCGCGGCCCTCTTCGGCTGGATCTTCCTCGGCGAACCCATGACGCTCCTGCAGATCGCGGGCGGCGCGCTGATCCTCCTCGGCATTGCCGCGGCCCGCCCGGAAAGGGCCAAGCCCGCCCCTTCCCCGGCCATGATCCCGCCGTCTTCGGAGACGAAAAGGACAATCCCGGCGGCACAAAAACGTCGTTGACAGTGCCCTTGGAGCCGCAGGAAACTGCGCGTTCGGGGGGCGACTCGTTGACATGACAGAGCCGCACGGGCCATAAGGGCGGCGGATGGGCAGCGAGCGAACCGGGCCGGAAACAGTTATCCTTTGACCTGATGCGATCGCGCGAGATCACCTCATCCCACCGCAAGGCGATCGTCGCCGGCAGCGTGTTCGTTCTGGCCCTCCTCGTCGGCCTCGTCCTCATGCTTTCCCGCCAGGTCGACAGCACGGCCCAGGCCCGGCTCATCGCCGATGGCACGACCCCCGGCGGCGTTTCCGGTTCCCTCACCGTCGATCCCAGTTCGGGCGGCCTTCGCCTCTGCAACAAGACGCCGAGCCGCGTCGGCGTCGCCGTCGGCTACAAGCTCAGCGACACCTGGACGACGGAAGGCTGGTGGAACGTTCCGACCGGCACCTGCGAGACGCTGATGCCCGGCCCGCTCGTGTCACGCTTCTATTACGTTTATGCCGTTGACTACGATCAGGGTGGTGTCTGGGGCGGCGAAGCCATCATGTGCACGCGAGACAAGATGTTCACCATCAAGGGCATCGACGATTGCGTCGCGCGCGGCTTCGAGCGAACCGGCTTCTTCGAGGTCGATACCGGCGAGCAGCGCAGCTGGACCGTGCAACTCACCGAACCGGACACGACCGGAACGGGCGGTCGATGAGACGCACCCGCAAGGTCAAGATTCTCGCAACGCTTGGCCCTGCTTCATCCGACAAGGCCGCCATTGCGCGCCTTTTCGAGGCTGGCGCCGACCTTTTCCGCATCAATATGAGCCATGCCGACCATGACGGCATGCGCCGCCTCGTTGCAGCCATTCGCGAGGTCGAGAGCGAGCACGATCGCCCGATCGGCATTCTCGTCGACCTGCAGGGTCCGAAGCTCCGCATCGGCACCTTCAAGGACAAGCGCATCGCGCTGAAGGCGGGCGACCCGTTCGTCCTCGATTCCAACAAGGCGCCCGGCACCGACAAGCGGGTCTACCTGCCCCATCCCGAAATCTTCGCAGCACTCGAGCCGGGTCACCGGCTGCTTCTCGACGACGGAAAGGTCCGCCTGCGCGTCACGCGGTGCAGTGCGAACCGGGCGACGACCGTCGTCGAGGCAGGCTCCGCCCTTTCAGACCGGAAGGGCGTGAGCCTGCCCGATTCCATCATCGGCTTCGGCGCGCTGACGCCGAAGGACCGCTCCGACCTGGAGGCCGCGCTCAATGCCGGCGCCGACTGGATCGCCGTCTCCTTCGTCCAGCGGCCAGAGGACATGGCGGAGGTCAAGAAGATCGCCCGCGGCCGCGCCGGCGTCCTCGCCAAGATCGAGAAGCCGCAGGCCGTCGAAAGGCTGGCGGAGATCATGGATTATTCCGACGCGCTGATGGTCGCGCGCGGCGATCTCGGCGTCGAGATGCCCCTCGAACGGGTGCCGGGCATCCAGAAGCAGATGACCCGCGCCGCGCGCCGCGCCGGCAAGCCCGTCGTCGTCGCCACCCAGATGCTCGAATCCATGATCACGGCGCCGGTCCCGACCCGCGCCGAGGTCTCCGATGTCGCCACCGCCGTTTTCGAGGGCGCCGACGCCATCATGCTGTCGGCGGAATCGGCCGCCGGCCAATATCCGGTCGAGGCGGTCGAGACGATGGACCGGATCGCCAACGAGGTCGAGAAGGACCCGATCTACCGGAACATCATCCACGCCCAGCGCAACGAGCCCGAAGCGACCGGGGCCGACGCGATCTCAGCGGCCGCGCGCCAGATCGCCGAGACGATCAACCTCGCCGCCATCTGCTGCTACACGGCTTCCGGCGCGACGGCGATGCGGGCGGCGCGCGAGCGGCCGCAGACGCCGATCATCGCCCTTTCCCCGGTCGTCGCCACGGCGCGACGCCTCTCGATCGTATGGGGATTGCACTGCGTCTTCGGCGAGGAGCCGATGGACATTGACGGCATGGTCGACCGCGCCTGTTCGGTCGCCTATCGCGAGGGCTTCGCCAAGCCCGGCGAACGGATCATCATCACGGCAGGGGTTCCGCTCGGCACGCCGGGCGCGACCAACATGCTTCGCATCGCCTTTCTCGGGGCGGACGCCAAGCGCGCGCTCTAGGCAATCCGGTCAGGCTTCGCGCCCGGCCATTTCCTTTTCGAGGTCGCCCAGCGCCTTTTTAACATTGTCGAGATGGGGATCGACCTCGAGCGCCTTCCGATAGGCCTCGATAGCCCTCTCCTTCTCGCCGATCTCTCGCATGATCGCGCCCAGTCCAGACAGCGCCCCGAAATGGCGCGGCTCCAGCATAAGGACGCGCTCTATGTCGGCTATCGCGCTGGAATAATCGTCGACGAGGAAATGGACCGTCGCCCGCTTGTTCCAGGCCTCGGGGAAATCCGGCTTCATGACGACCATGCGGTCGAGATAATCGAGCGCCAGCGGATAGTTCTTTTCCTCGATGGCGGACAGCGTCCAGCTCATGAGGAGATCGACGGTGTCGCTGCCGGATTCGAGCCAGAGGCGGATGATGTCGCTCTCGGCCGATTTCGCCGCCTCTTCCTCCTTGGCGGATTTCAGAGTCCCGAACAGCGTATCGAGCTGTTCCGCCCGGCTCGGCGGCTCGACGGCTTCGGCCTGTGGCGCAGCCTCCGTCTCCCGGTCGGCGGCGAAACCGGCGGCCGGAAACCAGCAAAGAACGAGAGTGGAGAAAAGAAGCGCAAAAAACCGCATGCCGGAACGATAGGCGTCCCGGCGCGGATGGTCAAAGCAAACCGTCGTGAGGACCGAACCGGCCCGTTTTCAACCCTGACGGGCCTTATAGCGGCGGTTCGTCTTGTTGATGATGTAAATGCGGCCCTTGCGCCGGACGAGACGGTTGTCCCGGTGGCGGGCGCGGAGCGAGCGAAGAGAATTGCGAATCTTCATGACGTCAGGCCTGTCGGCGGAAAACTGAGGCAAGCGCCCAAGACTGGCACCCGCGCGGATGGCGGAAAATATGGACGCCCGCCGAGGGTGTCAAGCCGGGATGGGCGTCCATTCCGAGGAAAAGCGGGCTTTCGCCCGGAAGCGGCTACTGGTTGGTCAGGCGGACGTCGAAATGCGCCCCGGTCTTCGACTTGATCTCTTCGAGGCCGACGCCCGGCGCGGTCTCGATCAGGGCGACGCCGCCATTTTCCTTGTCGATGGTGAAGACGCCGAGATCGGTGATGAGCATGTCGACGACCTTGGTGCCGGTCAGCGGCAGGGTGCAGGCATCGAGGAATTTCGGCTCGTCCTTGGCGGTGTGCTCCATGACGACGACGACCTTCTTGACCCCGGCGACGAGGTCCATGGCGCCGCCCATCCCCTTCACCATCTTGCCGGGGATCATCCAGTTGGCGAGATCGCCATTCTCCGCCACCTGCAGGGCGCCGAGCACGGAGAGGTCGATATGCCCGCCCCGGATCATGGCGAAGGAATCGGCGCTCGAGAAATAGCTGGTGGTCGGCAGCTCGGTGACGGTCTGCTTGCCGGCATTGATGAGGTCCGGATCCTCCTCCCCCTCATAGGGGAAGGGCCCCATGCCGAGCATCCCGTTCTCGCTCTGGAGCTGGACGCTGATGCCGTCCGGAATGTAGTTGGCGACGAGGGTGGGAATGCCGATCCCGAGATTGACGTAGAAGCCGTCGCGCAGTTCCTTGGCGGCGCGGGCGGCCATTTCTTCGCGTGTCCAGGCCATGATGGTTTCTCCTCAGGGGCGCTTGCGCGTTGTCCTGTGCTCGATCGGTTTCGGGGCGTTCGGCACGGCCACGATCCGCGACACGAAAATCCCCGGCGTGATGATGTGGTCCGGGTCGATCGTTCCCGGCTCGACCAGATTCTCGATCTCGGCAACGGTCACTTTCGCGGCCGTCGCCATCATCGGATTGAAGTTCCGGGCGGTCTTCCGGTAGACGAGATTTCCTTCCGTATCGCCCTTCCAGGCGTGGACGATGGAAAGATCGGCCACGATCCCCCGCTCCATGACATAGGGCACGCCGTCGAACTCGCGCACTTCCTTGCCCTCGGCGATGATCGTGCCGACGCCGGTGCGGGTGAAGAAGGCCGGGATGCCGGCGCCGCCGGCGCGAATCCGCTCGGCCAGCGTGCCCTGCGGGTTGAATTCCAGCTCAAGCTCGCCGGACATGTACTGCGCGGCGAAAAGCTTGTTCTCGCCGACATAGGACGAGATCATCTTCCGGATCTGGCGGGTTTCGAGAAGGATGCCAAGCCCGCCACCGTCGATCCCCGCATTGTTGGACACGAAGGTCAGGCCCGTCACGCCGGAATCGCGAATGGCGTCGATCAGCGTCTGGGGCACGCCGCACAGCCCGAAGCCCCCCGCCATGATGGTCATGTCGTTCCTCAGGAGGTCCTGAAGCGCTTCCTTTGCATTGGGATAGACCTTGCCCAAGGGACAATCCTTTCGATGACGGCAATGAGAAAGGCGGCCGGCAATCCGACCGCCTTTCCGTTCTTAGCAAGGGCAATGACCGAATAGAAGCCGTCTCCGGCCCCTAGACCTCAATGCCGCGGGCCGATTCCAGCAGTTCCTGCCAATCGTCGCCGGCAAGGAGCGTGCGGCTGAGGGCGCAGCCGTCGCTCCCGATCTCGACCACATCGACCACGGCGGCGCCATCGGCGCCCGGCACGATATGGGCAAGCACCAGCGAAACCGGGACCGGGGCGGCGCCGATGCGGGACCGCCAGAGATCGGCGAATTCCTGCTGCATGCCATCGACAAGGGCGACGGTCTCGCCGCCATACTGCTTCATGTCGGAGGCGAGCGTGCCGATGACCGCTTCCGCATCGACGCATTTGCGGGCCTGAGGCTGGAGCGCGACATCGTCACCGAAGACCGCCTCGCCGCCGACCGGGGCGGCCTCGGGCTCGAAATGGACGGGCTCGGCGCCGATCACCGTGTTTCCGGCATTCTCGGCAATGGCGTATCCGGCGAGGGCAAGACCGCCAAGGGCAATCCCCGTCGCCGCCAGCGTGCTGTGGATCAATCGCATGGGTAGACCTCCCATCCGTCAGTTGGCCGGCACAGGGTTTTCGACGCGCTCGGGCTCGTCGGGCGTCAGGCTCTGGCCGTCATGCTGGTTCATTTCCTCGGCGAGCGGGACGAAGTCCGGAGCCTGCTCAAGGCCGGCGCGATCGACGCCGGCGACCAGACGGATCGCATCCGAATCCATCTGATAGGCGAGGCGGTCGAAGCCGAAGGCGACATGCTTCGGCGCGCCGAGGAATTCGCCCACATCGACGACGACGAGCGTGAGCTTTCCTTCCGCATCGACGATGAGATTGTCGATCGTCCCGAAAGCCTCGCCCGATGCGCCGTGCACGGGGCGGCCGATGAGGTCGGTCGCCGCCAGTTCACCGCTCTCCTGCGAGCTGGCAAAGGATTCGACCGCTCCCGGCGGCTCCGACGATATGTCGGGAAGCGCCTGCGTCAGCGGAGCGGCGCTGGTCGTCTCGCTTTCCGTCGCATCCTGCGCCCAGAGCGGCGCGGCTGTCGCAAGCAGCACAACCGCAGCCCCGGAAATCAACCTTTTCATGGGTGCGTCTCCTGCATTCGTTCCGCAGGAAAACGCATGAGGGCGGCAATTGATCCGCGCGAATTTCGCTCAGCCGCCGCAAGACGACCGTTGAAAGTAGGCGCTCCCTGTCGTTTGATGCGCCCAACAAACAGGACGCGCGGCTGCTCTCCGCCGATCCGACAATTTGCAAGTGGAGGAAGAAGAATAATGAACAATCCCGGATTCCGGGCGGGAATCATCGCCCTTGTGGGCGCAGCCTGCCTTTCGACAGCAGCCATGGCGCAATCCTATCCGGACCGGCCGGTCACGCTCGTCGTGCCGAGTTCGGCCGGCGGCGGCGCCGATACGGTGGCGCGTGTCGTCGCCAACGCCCTGCCGCCGATCTTCGGCCAGCAGGTGGTGGTCGACAATCGCGACGGCGCCGGCGGCACCATCGGCGCGGACATCGTCGCCAAGTCGAAGCCCGACGGCTACACATGGGCGCTCATCGGCAATGCGCACGCCGCCAATGTCAGCCTGCGCGCCAACCCGCCCTACGACCTCCTCAAGGATTTCGCGCCGGTCACGCAGGTCAACGCCTCGCCGCATGTGCTGGTGGTCCACCCGTCGGTTCCGGTGAACTCGGTCGCCGAACTCGTCGCCCTCGCCAAGGAAAAGCCGGGCGAGATCAACTACGCCTCGGCCGGCACGGGCAGTGTGACCTTCCTCGCCGCGGAAATCTTCAAGGACCAGGCCGGCGTCGACATCACGCATATCCCCTACAAGGGCGGCGGCGATTCCCTCCGCTCGATCGTCGCGGGAGAAACGCAGGTCTATTTCTCGCCGCTCCTCGTCGCCCTTCCCTATGTCCAGGACGGGCGGCTGAAGGCGCTCGGCGTCACTTCGACGAGCCGCATCGACCTTCTGCCCGACGTGCCGACCATCGCCGAATCCGGCTATCCGAACTACCAGTTCAGCCTGTGGAACGGGATCGTGGTGCCGGCCGGAACGCCGGACGACATCGTCACCAAGATCCGCGATGACGTGCTGGCGGCATCCAAGACGCCGGAGATGCAGAAGAGCCTCGTCGACATGGGCGCGACGGTCGTCGGCAGCACGCCGGCCGATTTCGGCGCCTTCATGCGCTCGGAAGTCGACACGCTCGCCGAGCTCGTCAACAAGCTCGGCATGAAACCGGAATAATCCCGCCGACAAGACGGCCCTCTGCCGGATGGCTTCCTGCCGTCCGGCGAAGGCTCGCCGGCGCGACTCCGCGGCCGGCGCAGATCAAGAATCAATGGAGGACAACGCAATGAAAAAGACCGGATTCGGGGCGGCCTTCCTCGCCCTTGCGGGCATCGCCCTCTCCGCCGCCACCGCATCGGCGCAATCCTACCCAGACGCGCCGATCACGCTGGTCGTGCCGAGCTCGGCGGGCGGCGCCTCCGACACGGTCGGACGCCTCGTGGCGAATGCGGTCGCGCCCTTTCTCGGCCAGCAGGTCGTGGTCGAGAATCGCGACGGCGCCAGCGCCACGATCGGCGCCGACATCGTCGCCAAGTCGAAGCCCGATGGCTACACCTGGCTCATCATCGACAATGCCCATGCGGCCAATGTCAGCCTCAGGAGCAATCTCAGCTACGACATCCTGAAGGATTTCGTCCCGATCACGCAGACCAATTCCGCCCCGCATGTGCTGGTCGTCCATCCATCGGTTGAGGCGAACAGCGTTGCCGATCTGGTCGCTCTCGCCAAGGCGAAGCCCGGCGAGATCAACTACGCCTCGGCCGGACAGGGCACCGTCACCTTCCTCGCCGCCGAAATCTTCAAGGACCAGGCCGGCGTGGACCTCACCGAGATTCCCTACAAGGGCGGCGGAAACTCGCTGCGGGCCATCGTCGCCGGCGAAACGCAGGTCTATTTCTCGCCGCTCCTCGTCGCCCTGCCCTATATCGCGGACGGGCGCCTGCGCGCCCTCGCCGTGACCTCCAAGACCCGCGTCGATCTCCTGCCCGACGTGCCGACCATCGCCGAGTCCGGCTATCCCGACTATGAGTTCAACCTGTGGAACGGGTTCCTCGTGCCGGCGAACACACCGCCGGAGATCGTGAAGAAGATCCACGATTCCATCGTCGCGGCGATCGAGACCGACGAGATGGGGAAGAAGCTCGCCGACATGGGCGCGGTCGTGGTCGGCAGCGAGTCGGAGGAATTCGGCGCCTTCATCAAGGCGCAGGTCGATTCACTCTCCGAGCTCATCCACAAGCTCGGCCTCCAGCCGCAATAACGGTCAGCGCGCGATCAGATCGGGCGTGATCTCATCGAGGCGGGAAGCGCCGCAAAGCGCCATCGCCCGAATGAGGTCCGCCTGGAGATAGCGGAGGACGGCGAGCACGCCGTCCGACCCGTTGGTGGTGAGGCCCCACAGCATCGGCCGCCCGATCAGGACGGCCCTTGCGCCCAGCGCCAGCGCCTTCAACACGTCCGTGCCCCGGCGGATGCCGCCATCGACATAGATTTCGGCGTCGCCGCCGACCGCCTCGACGATCTCCGGCAGCGCCGCCGCCGTCGTCACGGTGGTGTCGAGATGGCGTCCTCCGTGATTGGAGACGATGACGGCCTTCGCCCCGGCATCGACGCAGCGCCGCGCATCGTCGCCGCGCAGCACGCCCTTCACCAGAACGTCCATCGAGGTGTGCTTCACCAGCCATTCGAGGTCGTCGGGAGTCGCCGGGAAAGCGATGGCGCCGGTCACTGTCGCGTCATAGGCGGTGCGCGCCAGCGGCTCGCCGGGAAGATTGACGTGACGGATATTCGGATCGGCCGGGATCGGCGCGCGCGCCGCCCGCGGGCTGTAGCCGGCGACCGGCTGGTCGACGGTCAGCACCACCGCGCCGAAACCCGCCGCAGCGACACGATCGACGATTCCCGCCGTCACCGCGCGGTCCTGCGCCATATAGAGCTGGAACCATTGCGGCGCGTCCTTGCGCTCGGTCGCGATCTCCTCGACCTTCACCGTGGAATTGGTGGCGACGGTATAGATGGTGTTCGCCGCCGCGCCGGCCCGCGCCGTCGCCCGCTCGCCTTCCGCATGGTAGAGAAGATGCCGTCCGGTCGGCGCGAGCAGGATCGGCATCGCGACCTGCGAGCCGAGAATGGTGAGCGAGGTATCGACCGGCTTCAGCCGCCGCAGAACCCGCGGCCGCAGGCGAAGGGCGCGCCAGTCCCTGGCATTTTCCTCGGCCGTGATCTCGTCATCCGCCCCCGA